>JGI10211J34971_10004724_pt1 | contig 10781 bp, 17 predicted proteins | sample Etolagsediment_FD_34971 | JGI IMG/M metagenome (IMG submission 34971)
CCCCCTACGCGGGCGGAAAAGGAACCCACCCACCCACTTGCACTAGGCTCCCGCGTACGTGCGCGCACACGCGATTGTTACTACACGCGCGCGATTGTTACACGCGATTACCTATCAACGCGGGTCGGCCTCGATCGACCGATCTACCGCTTATCTGGAAAACGCTACCGTTTATCCCAAATCCGCTAGACTTCCCGGCGATCTGGGCGTACAGTTCGCTCATCCCAACCCATCCGGGTTGGGGCAACCAGAAAGCCTACGGGCAGGAGTCTATCATGACTAACAAAGCTAACAATGTAGCCGCTATCGTCGACCACATCCAGAAACTGGCCGCCGACGGGAACAACGTCAAGCGCATCCGCGGATGGTTAATGTTCGAGCACGGTATCGAGGGGAAAGACGCGACTAAGTACATCGAGAAGGCCGGTATTAGCGGCTCGGTCTCTAGCGGATTCGCCGCCGGATTCTACGCCGAACTCACCGAGAAGCCGATGAGCGATAAGCGGTTCGAGGAGATTATCACCGGCGGGTCGAGTAACGTCCAGAAGCACAAGAGCCACTACAACGCGATCCGCGAGATGGCTAACGCGATCCACGCCTCGAAGTAACCGACTAACCCAGGGCCACGGACGGCCCCATCCTTACAGGAGAACCCCACATGACCCATAAATACCACATCGGTGAAGAAGTCACCATACCCGCTGACGAAGTGCTTGGCACAGAACCTTTCACAGCCACTATCATAGGTCTTGAGACCTATGGATACTATGTTGTAGATGATGATGGTTTCACGGGCCCAGTCAGTTTCGATCTGAGCATCTTACAAGAGAATTGCTAAGGAGAATAGCCATGAATACATTACGTGAACNCACAGAAGGATACCTGGAGCTGCATGGCTGGCAGCAGAAACCATGCAGGTCAGGCAGGTATCACCAATGGGAGCACCCGACTGTCAAGGCCAAGATATTCCTTGGCAGCAAGGGCGCGATCCGATATGGCAACAACGCCTCAACCAGCAGGGCAATAACAGAATCAATGTTCGTGCATCTTGTTAAGTTGAGCGCGGAACGCTCGAAAGTATAACAAATATCACCCCACTCAGGGCAGGCTTCGGTCTGCCCTTTTTTTTGGCTCTCCGCGTGGTGCTGGAGGATATCGGCGCTGGTTTTCCTATTTTTCCCCCAAATTCCCCCTGCTTTTCCTACTATTCTACCCCCTAATAAACCTAATAAAATCAATAACTTATAGTATAATTCGGGTATATAGGGGGGCTGCCCGCGCGCCCACTCTCGCCCCCTCCAGGGTTTTCCCCCTATCGCCTTTTTTCGACCTAAGTCCTTGATTTATAACAAAAAAGTGGGGGAAAACAAGGGGGAAAAAGGGGAAAATTAGGGGGAAAGTCCCCTCTCGATTCCCCCTATCTCTATTAGCGGGTGCTAATATGCCTATCACACTAGGCCCTCACAGAGCACCATCCTCAATCAACTGCTCCACATACTCAATAGGTATCACAGGACCACCCTCGCGGAGATATACAATCACTGAGCCTTTTGGCACAACACTCCCTCTGAATATATACAGCTGATCAACTAAAGAGTCATCCTCCCATATTCCACACTGAGTCATAGCATCTTGTAGAGCCTTCATGTGATTGTCTAGATCACGCTTTCTCTTATCAGGAGGGAATAGGTAGACTGTCATAGCAAGTGGCACACCCAAACGCGGAGGGCCGCCTGGGGATTGTTCGTGCGCACTTTCGGATATACTTTCCCGATACAGTCTGCCTTTCTTACTTATGAACACTCCATTACGTGTATGTGAATAATAGCTATTCATAGTAGGTGGCCAAGGGAAATAATAAACAATATCTTTCATATCACTCACAGTATCAACTCCATTTCTTTTACAAACATATCAGTAATTCTAACATATGACTTCTGGGCATCACGCATACGCTTATCCTTCTTATCAGAAGCATGCCAACGCAGATACCCATTGTCTACCATATAACTCAAACACTTATCCAAACCAGATTGTGGCTTAGACCTGAACTTACTATCATCATTGATATCATTCAACAACTTATTCTTCCGCAAGATATTGCGCAGCACACTTACACTAACAATTCCCTTCTTGCGCATCAGGTAATCCATCTGTTGCTTCTTGTCCTTATAATGATTGTTAAGCACCTTTAGTATAACAGGGCCAACAACACTAACAGCAAGGCTATCCATATCATCATTGAAGCCACTCCCTTTAAAGAAGTTCTCAATACCTGACATTTCAAACTTGACCATATCCTTGGCCCATTCCCATTCCTCCTTTCTTATGATAGCATCCTCGTGATTCATAACAGAAGCCAGCGCAGCAAACTTCAATGCCTTCAATAGGCATCGACTAGCCATGATTGACTTCATGCTATCATTATCCCGATATTCATTCTCGAGATCAGTGTAGTATTTACTCAGATTGTGAACATCCTGCTGAATGTCATCGTCAGGTATCATGTTCCACGCGGAAGGATCATTGCTACTTTGAGTTGCGCTACACTTCCTGATTAGCTCCTTGAGCTTCTTCTTTATGTCCTCATCAATTGAAGTCTTAACAGCAAAGTTCATATATGGCTTATCACCTATGATCCTATATATGCTCTGACGAGGCAGGTGACCATTCTCTAATGCACCGCTATTCTTAAATGCCTGTAATAATGTCTCAGGCGTAGCCTCATTAACAATAGTAAGACATGGAGCCTGCAGACTTTCAATGCTGTCCTCTCCTTTACTATATACCTCTTCCATGCTAAACTGTTTTGAACCGCTACAGCTATATAGTTGAAGCAGAACCCTAGTCAATCCATCCTGATCTCCTGCTTTACTCCTAAGCAGCAATCCAGCCTCAGTGAATACACTCACTCTACATCGAGCATTCTTAAGTGCAGCAAACACACTCTTAGGNCCTGTAAATCTTCCTGGGCCAACAAATGAACTAGAGCTACCAGTATCATTCAGACTATTGATAGTTCCACAAACAAACTCTCTGATTGCATCCTTACCCATACCAGTCTGCATGATCAAAGTCAAATATACATTCAAGCCTGTTCCGCTGATGTTGAACTTCCTGCCTGATATACCTGCAACCACTCCGAGAGCACTAACGATAGCCACTTCTTTATACTGATACCTCTGCATGTCATATGCATTCCTAGCAAGCCTACCAAGCATCCCTGGAGGCCAAGGCATCTCATTCCTTACATAGTCATCTGAATCATTATACTCAGGGATAGCAATAGAATCCTCTGAATCATCATCAGAATCGTCAACCAATCTCTTGGCGCCCTCAACACTCCGTGGAATGTCGTCATAGTAATCCCTCCAACGCTCATCCTGACGATCCTGAGGAATAGCCATCATAAGGCCACGGATAGTATTGATGACCATCTTAGCTGATACGCCATCTGATATCTGCATGAATGCATATTTGTTTATAGCATCATGAAGGCCCTCCTTGCCAGTTATGATTACATTGATTATGTCCTCGATGTCCTCGCCCTCCTCAGAGCCAGACTTGACGACGCCTCCTTTGCCTTCATCTGCATCCTTGGACAGCTGTAGCCAGAGCTTAATCAACTCAAGAGGCAGATCAGGAATATCCTCTACATCCTTGCCTTCCCATTTCTTATCACATGTGTAATAAGTATTATCCCACTCATCAAACCCTCTCCCGCGGAAGTGATATTGGGAGCCAGGCCACGCATCTTGATGGCCACCAGACCTAAATTCAATAAATTGTTTCCCTGTCTTATCATCCTTGACAGCGAGCTTTGGCAGCTCTATATTCTCAGGTATCCTGAATATGACCTTCCCTGTTTTATCATTCGGTGAATATACCTGATACCCTTTCTTCAGAATGTTTTTAATATTTATGTCAAAAGATTTGAACCACTCAGTAGCGATGTTAATTTCGTCAACATCCAAACAGCAAGTGCCGCTAATACCATGTACCAAACCAACTCCAGTGCAGCCAGAGTGATTACGAGCTTCTTCATATGTTAATTTCCTCTCTTGCCAATTTTTAAGATATGCATTCTTGCCCTTCAAGGGCGTAAAATAAAGTTCAGCCATATTATTCCCATATTGCCATAGTTGTTATACCAGATTTAACTGAACCGCCTATTATCCTATATAATAGGGTTGCCAGTCTAATAAAATTTTTCTATACGGGTATAAAAAGATTTAATTAGACGCCTACACCTATCCTCTTATATAATAGGTGAGCGTTAGGGAATCCGCCCTAACACATACCAGAACCACATAGGTGATAATATGAAAATCCGAAATGAGTTCCACGTTGTGGATCATCCCAGTGACCAATTCCAAGATCGCTACGCGGTTAAGATGACGGCTGTTGCTACCTTCTTTAATAAAGAGCTTCATCAGAAACAGGAAGTGCGTACGCATGCCTGGCTCTATGGCGGTAATGCTCAAACCCTTATCTCTGAGGATGCGGCGAAGCACTACTACATGCAAACTGCCTTTAAGACAAAGAGACTCGCCAAGGCTGCCGCCAAGGCTGCCGAAGTAGATTTCAAAAATTCCCTGGAGGCAATGAAATGAAAGACTTCTCTGAAATCGAAGAAAAGCTTGAAGAGCATCGACTGCTCGCTATTCAGCTGAAGGCCATTAAAGAGAAAGAGGCGGCTATGCGCCGTGAGCTCTGTGATATTCTCTTGAAGGGGAAAAAGGTTGGAACCCACAACTTCAATATTGCCGGCATGAAGGTAAAGGCTGTCAAGTCTGTGAGCTATCGTTTAGATAAGGATATTGACTTCAGCGCTCTGAGTGAAGATGAACGCGATCTGATTCGCCTCAAGCCTGAATTGAAGCTGGCTGACTATAAGGGTGCAACTTTTGATACGAGCAGACTGGATGATCACATTGTGGTTGCTCCTTCTATGCCGACTCTTACTATTGAACTCGCACCTGAGGTCTGATTGTAACCCATAGCCAAACACTGGCTTGATAGAGGGGTGTCAGTTCCCACTGCCCCCTCTATCCCTTTTGGCTATCAGATGCAATTCGGCATCAAACAAAAGAGGAAACTCAAATGAAAACTTATATGATTACAAGTAATGATGGAAGGTTCATCACCCAGTTCCACAACATTGGAATTGCCAGGAAGTTTATCCATGGCACCAATTACTGCATCACTTTTAATCAGGATGCTATTAAGGCAGAAGGCCTGACCCCTCACTCTGATGCACCGGCTGACAAGGATGATATTATCACAAAGCCCGACACCAACGCGGATCGCGTCTGGTATGCTGAGTACTCCATGCGCCGTGCTGAAGGCTGTAATCACAATACCGCGTGCAAGCGTGCTGATGAAGCTGTGGAGGCAATGTCATGATTGAATTCATCGTAAAAAATCAGCACATGGAACCACAGATCAAAAATCTGCTTGCTGTAATTACTGACATTGATGTTGTTAATTACTGCAAGGAATATGTTTCAGAGATGGTAAAGCAAGTTCCTCATCAAAATGATGAGGCAACTATTGAATTTATGCCAACGTTATATAACNAAAGCATTATGGTAACGTGCGCGTTGGATGTAGATCACGAATGGATAACTCAACAGAAAGGGGCATCTGTATCTATGAATCGTTACGATCATGTAATTGAAGACAAGCTTGTCCTCAAAGGTGTGGATGTAAGAATTCAACTGCGCATGTCTTGTCCTGTCCCTGATGAGGACTTGCTTCTTTACAGAAGCCTTGGCAAAATTAAGAAGCATACCTATTCAAATTCATACGAATCGCTAACGTGCGATATTTAGGAGGCAATAAAATGACACCCAAAGAAATATATTTCATCCAACAAGTTGGCTTTCAGATAAGTGACAACAGCGAGCTTCTGAACAAGAATCATTTCAATGTTGTGAATTGTCTTCAGAATGACAGCTCGTCCAAGAAGCTCAGCAAGAATGAAGTGGACTGCCTGGAGCGTTGTGTCGAAGAGCTGAAAGTCGATCGGTGGTATCTCCTGTGAGAAACAAAATCGAAGTAAAGTCAACTCGTGACATAAGACCAGACTCTATGAAGTTTGTAGTATATGGATTTTCAGGAGTTGGCAAAACAAGGCTAGGAGCAACAGCACCCAATCCCTTCTTCATCTCCGCGGAGAGGGGATTGCTGTCCATTGCAGATCGTGATATACCTTACTGCGAAGTGAGGAATGTTGATGAGATGCAAGCAGCATATGAATATTCCAAGACGTGTGACAATGATACTATTGTTTTGGATTCTCTTTCTGAAATTGCTACATCTGTATTAAGCAATATTCTCAAAGGCAAGTCAAAATCAGGTAACAAAATACACGGTGAGGCTGCATATGGAGCGTTGCTTGAGGCCATGGGTCCGTTCATCAGAAATTTCAGAGACATACCAAATAAGCACGTAGTGTTTCTGGTCAAGATGAAAAGGATTGATGATGATCAAGGCCAGATTGTAAAATATGAGCCTTACATTCCTGGGAAAGCACTACCATTCGATTTGCCTTATCTAGTTGATGAGACATTCTGTATGCAACTTGACAGGAAGGGTGAAAGATTTCTTCAGACACAAGCTGATAGATACCGTGATTGTAAGGATCGCAGTGGAGTCCTGGATGAAAAAGAGCAGCCTGATCTTACTGCTATAATAAATAAGATCAACAGTAAACTTAACCAAACTACGGAGTAACATTATGGCGCAACTACCAAGCGTATTCAACACAAGCGATCATGAAGAGATGGGCGAATTCACTCCTGTCCCTGAATTCATTTACGAGGCTGAGATTGCCAAATCAGAGCTGAAAACAACCAGGGACAAGACCGGCCAATACTTGTCGCTCCAGTTCAAGATTCTGGATGAAGATTCTGACGATCACAAAGTTAATGGTCGTTACATTTTCAAGAATCTGAACCTTGTGAACAAGAACCAGCAAGCTGTTGATATTGCAAAACGCGAACTCAAATCCATTTGCGTTGCCTGCGGTATTGATGGTGAGCTTGATGACTCGGTTGATCTTCACAACATCCCGATGTACATTCGTGTTGCTGTAAAAGAGGCAACTGCAGAATGGCCTGCCGGAAATGATATCAAGAAGTATTATGCTATTGATTCCGACAATGTCCCTGAAGACCAGCTATTCAGCGAGGCATCATAGTGGATACTGCAATATATATCGGAGGTGCAAATCCAGACTCGTCTGATTCCCTTGCTAAAGGCATTGTGCAAATTATGGAATCAGGTCGTAAGAATGGATTTGACAACAAGACTGTTCAAATGGCAATTGGAGTTTTTGGCAAAGGTGTAAAAGCACCTAGCAATATGAATATCTCTGATTGCAGATTCGACGGCGGTCCTCGCTACAACATCGATCCTGAAAAAGATTGATATAACAGAGTGCATTCTTTGAGTGCACTCGATTATATCATAGGAGAAGAACATGGCAAAGATACCGAAGCACAACCTTCTGCAAGACCTGTTTGAAGCAGGCTTGGTAGATAATGAGAACAGACCATATCTTGGATATTCTGAAATTGGAGGTACGTGTTTGCGTCAGCTTTATTACAAATTCAGATGGGCATACTCAGAACAAATAGACAGGAGGGTGATGCGCATCTTCACCCGCGGAGATATTGAGGAACCGCGGATTGAGGCTGAGTTTAAGCGTCTTGGATTTAAGTTCTATGGACAACAAAAACAGGTTGTTGGATTGGCCGGGCATATAAAAGGGCACATTGATGGAATTGTTAAAGGCCTGCCATCTGAATTGCTTGATTACGAGTCTGAAGAAGTTCTTGTTGAGATCAAGACGATGAACAGCAAGAGGTTTATACACTATTCAAGAGTTGGACTTTTAAAATCTGATCCAAAGTATTATTATCAGATCAATTCTTATATGGGCAGACTTCACCTCAAGAAATGTTTGTTCATTGTTCACAACAAGGACAATGAGGAGCGCTCATACAAGATTCTGCATTTTGATCAAAGTGCATTTGATGAGGTCAAAGAAAGAGAAGACAGAATAATATTTGCGCCAAGAATTCCAGATCGCATTGGAGATGCTATTTGGTTTGAATGTAAGTTCTGTAGTGCAAAAGAAATATGCCATAAGGGGAAGCCAATCAATAAAAATTGCCGTACTTGTAATCACGTTGTCATATCAGATAATGGGAAATGGGAATGNGGACATGATTGCTGGCATGAGATTGCAAAAGAATTAGCATATGAAAATTATTCNAATGTNCTATCTGTAGAGCATCAAAGAAAAGGTTGCTCTTATTGGGAGCTTGATGATTATTTTAAAGAGTGAATATTATGAACATGAAATATGGCAAAGAATTAGATAGCGGCAATCGCGCATACGAAGCCACAGACGTAGGTTTGAGCAATGAATTTATGATTGGACAGAGAGTAATTTTAACCGGGAAAGGTGGAGTGAAAGAGATTGGTACGGTAGTCCCTTCAGAAACAGGAATTACCCACGGGGTTTGGGTAATGTCGCCCACCAAAGGTTATGCTTCAGACTACGCGAAGCATAATGTTAAACCTCTACCAAACGGACAGCTTTAATATGGAAATTATTTGTAAATGCTGTGAACAACCGTGGGACGGATTTTGTTATGAGTGCTCGAAGTCGCTCAAATCACCTTCTGAGCCGGATTATAGTCATTTAATTAAGCGGCTTAATATTAAAGCTGGTTTAATAGAGATGGGTGAAAAAATACCTTTTGGCACTGATTCTGCTTTAATGCGAAAGGCAGCAAAGGCGCTAGAGTCTACGCAAAGAATGACTGATGAGCTGATTGAGTTGCGGGAGTTTCGAGATAAAGTTTTTGAAGCACATCCGAACATTGATTTGGATATTGAGCACTTATTATGAAATTTAAATTAAGAGAATATCAATCAAAAGCTTGTGATGCCATAGACGTTGAGCTAAGGCATAATAATAATCCGCTTATTGCACTACCAACTGGCTCTGGCAAAACAGTTGTCATTGCTGAGGCTTGTAAAAGAATCAAGGAAAGGAATCCAGATGCACATATTGTTATTGCTTCGCATGTAAAAGAGATACTAGGCCAGAACCACAAGACAATTGAAAAGTATCTGGACCGCCAAGTATCCATCTTTTCCGCGGGGTTGGGTCGCAAGCAAAAGAGTGATATCATTGTCGGCGGCATACAGTCAATGTATCGAAAGGCAAGAGAGTTTGTCAATACTGATATTGTGATTATCGATGAGTGTCATCTCATGTCTGATAAGAGCAATACTATGTATCGCACTTTTCTAAAGACTATGCCTCATGCAAATATCATAGGGCTGACTGCCACTCCATTCAGATTAGGCAGTGGTTATATCTATGGCGAAGATAAATTGTTTACACGCTTGTCATATGATATAACTTCTGGAGAAGAATTGGTCAAGCTTATTGATGATGGATACCTATCTGATGTTCAGATTGTGCAAACTCAGCTTGAGCTTGATACAACTAAGGTTCGTACCAAGGCTGGTGACTTTTCAGAAATAGATATGTCTAGTAGATTCGACAGGGAAAAGATCACAGAGGCAGCTGTCAACGAGATTATCAGAATTGGAGATAACTATAAAAAATGGCTGGTGTTTGCAATCGACATTAAACACGCGGAGCACATTGCAGAATCTTTAATTCGTAGAGGCATCCCTACAAATATCGTACACTCAAAAATGGAGGGCAATCGAGAAGATGTCATTTCAAACTTCAAAGAAGGAAACTACAGATGCATTGTTAATGTTAATGTCCTTACAACAGGATTTGACGACCCTGGAATCGACCTTATTGCATTACTCAGACCCACTAAGTCACCTGTCCTACACGTACAAACAATTGGAAGAGGCATGCGAATCAATGAAGGGAAAGACCATTGCGTTGTACTCGATTTTGGAGGAAATACAAAACGACTTGGACCAATTAACGCAATCGATATTCGAGTGCCAAAGAAGGGAGACAAGCAAGGAGAACCAATAACCAAAACTTGTCCTGAGTGCGATGCCATCCATCACCCTGCGGTACGGAAATGCAAGTGGTGCGGCTATGAATTTCAATTCAAGCATAATCTAGGCAACTCAGGAGGAATGGAAGCAATAGCAAAGAAAGGATTGAAATGGCACAAAGTTGATAGCGTTGAATATAGAATATCAAGCAAGGCAAATCGTCCTGATATATTAGTTGCTTCTCATATATGTGGCTTGAACAGATATGATTATCATGCTTGCCTTGACCACAAAGGGTATGCAAAATATAAAGCAAAACATTGGGTTGCACACAGAGGTGTTCCTGCACATAGTGTAAGAGAAGCATTCTTGATGAAGGAAAAATTCAAAAAGCCAAATAGAATTCAAGTGGATACATCAGGCAAGTATCCTATTATCACAGATTATAGTTTCTGAGCAGAGTCATAAGTAAAACTTATAGGAGGTATAAAAAACTTTAGTGCAAAATTATCTTTACTTTCAATGTGAATAGGAGGATAATTATTTCACCTTAGAGATAAGGCTTTTCATTCAATCAACTAGGAGCAAAACAATGCCTACTGAAGACAAAAACGAAACACCCGAAGTATCCCTGCTGGACAGCAAAATTGGCCAAGCCTTTGTGAAGGGCCAGGATGCAGAAAAATCCGAAGACATGATCAAGATGGACATGATCAAGGCCGGCTCATCCTTCAAAACGGTCACTCGCGAATACAACCAGCTGATGG
>JGI10211J34971_10004726_pt1 | contig 10776 bp, 6 predicted proteins | sample Etolagsediment_FD_34971 | JGI IMG/M metagenome (IMG submission 34971)
TGATTATTTTGGTTTTGGTTTTTATATTTTCGATATATAAAAAACAATCACTTGTGGACATGGAGGTGAAAAAAGCTCAAAAAGCTTTAATCTTCAATTTAGAACAAAAACTAGATAAAAAACTAGACGTAGGTCTAACAAATGCTGTTTCCCTAACAACAAACTTAGTGTTGATAGAGGCCTTAAAACAGAACGATAGAGAGAAAGCTGCAAAAGTTATAAAATCTATAGGTTTACAATATAAAAACAACACAAACTTCAAAGGGATAAAAGTACACATCCATGACAACCAATTAAAATCATTTTTAAGAAGTTGGAAAATTGATAAATATGGTGATGATTTGAGTTTTAGAACAAATATTAAAAGTGTACAAGATACTAAAAAAGCAAAAGTTCTCTTCGAACTTGGTAAAAGTGGACTTTTCATAAGAGGGATTGTACCTATAATTGAAAACAATAAACTTTTAGGTAGTTTAGAGTTTATGCAAGGTGTTGGAAGTGTTAGTAGGGATTTTGAGAAAGAGAATAAAAACTACATCATGCTACTTACTCCAAAAGCTCTCCAGATAGCAAAAGGTGCTGTAGCAAACAAAAAAGTTGATAAATATGTAGTGTTAAACAACAAGTATTTCTCACAAAAAACAGTAGATTTTGCAAAAAGTATAAACTTTGAAAATATGTTCAAAACAGGATATGATATAAATGATAAATATTTTAGTACATTTAGTACTATTAAAAACTCACAAGGTGATATCATAGCTTACAACATAGTGGGGCAACCAAAAACATTTATAGATAAAAAAATATCAAACCTAAATGAGCTTGTTTACACTTTTTTAGCTGTTATGGTATTTATCGTGATTTTGATAAATATAGTTGTTACATTAGGGATGAAAAATATTATTCTTAAGCCACTTGATAAACTACATAGTGGTATGGATGATTTTTTTGGTTTTATCAACAGAGAAAAGCAAACAGTTGATACTATAGATGTAAAAAGTATGGATGAGATTGGACAGATGGTTCAGGCTATTAACGACAATATAGAAAAAACAAAAATAACTTTTGATAAAAACAATCTTGTATTGCAAAACACAATTCAAGTTGTAAATAGTGTAAAAAGTGGTATCTTAACAGATAGGATAACTCAAAAGACTACTGACCCAGAACTAGAAAAACTAACAACACTTATTAATCAGATGTTAGAGGAGTTAAACAATAATATCGGTAAAGATATCAATAAGATTTTAAATGTTTTAGATATCTTTAGTAAAGATGACTACACTGCAAATATAGAAGCACCATCAGGTAAAATTGAACATGCTATTATTGGATTAAGAAAAAAACTAAATGATATGCTACTTGGAAACAAACGACTTGGTTTGATTTTATTACAAAATGCAGATGAGTTAACTACAAGTGTTGATACACTTTACAACGCATCAAATAAAGAGGCAGCTACATTAGAAGAGACTGCAGCAATAATTGGTGAGATTGCACAAAATCTAAAAATCACTACAAATGATGCAAACAAGATGTTAATACTTGCAAAAGAATCAAATAGTTCAGCAATACAAGGGAAAGAGCTATCAACTAAAACATCAATAGCAATGGATGATATAAATGAAAAAGTAACTACGATACATGATGCTATCTCTGTAATAGATCAAATAGCATTCCAGACAAATATCCTAAGTTTAAACGCAGCAGTTGAAGCTGCAACTGCAGGGGAAGCTGGTAAAGGTTTCGCTGTTGTTGCTCAAGAGGTTAGAAATCTAGCTACTAGAAGTGCAGAGGCAGCTTCAGAGATAAAATCAATAGTTGAAGCAGCTACAAGTAAAGCAAATGAAGGTAAAGCTATATCTTTTAAACTAAGTGAGAGTTTTCAGACACTTGATGACAAGATATCTCAAACCACAGCTTTAGTACAAAATGTAACAGAAACTTCAAACAACCAACTAAAAGTTGTACAACAACTTGATGAGGATATGAGTAGTATAGATTCATCAAGTCAACAAAATGCAAGTGTTGCTGGTATTGCAAATCAGATCGCTATAGAGACAAAAGAGATAGCAACATCAGTTGTAAACAAAGCAAACTCTCAAAACTTTGAAGGGAGAGATGATATCAAAGTTAGAAAAGCTGTTAGAGATGAGAGTTTTAATGGAGCAGAAAAAAGAAGAGTTATGCACAAAGCCAAAGAGATCAAAATGGATATAGAGACAACTTATCATAGATAAAATATAATCATAACTAAAAAGGGGGAAGTTTTAAACTTCCCCCTTTTTTATTAGTTTTAGTAAAGATCTATTGTAATCTATTTTTCATAAAACCCATTTGTATAAAGTGCATCTACAAGTTGTTTTACACTGCCAACTGATTTTGCAAATTTTCTATCTTGATCATCATTTAAATTTGCTTCGATAACTTTCTCAGCCCCATTAGCACCTATCATAACAGGTACTCCGCTTACAACATCAGTATAACCATACTCACCATCAAGCATAACAGCACATGGGTATATCTGTTTTGTATCAGATAAAACTGCCTCCACCATAAGTGCAGCAGCTTTTGCTGGTGCATAGTAGGCACTTCCATCTTTTAAAAGTCCAACTATCTCAGCTCCACCTTTTTTAGTTCTTTCAACTATATCATTTATCTGTTCCCAACTTAAAAGATCAGTTAAAGGGACCCCAGCAACAGTTGAAAATCTTGGAAGTGGAACCATGTCATCACCATGACCACCCATAACACTACATCTTATCTGTCCAGCACCATATCCTAGCACTTCATATACAAAGTGTGCCATCCTTGCACTATCTAAGATACCTGCCATACCAAGTACTCTATTTCTTGACCAACCTGATTCTTTTAGTGCTACATACACCATAGCATCAAGTGGATTTGAAACCGGTACGATAATAGCATTTGGTGAATATATTTTGATATCAGCCATAGCTTTTCTCATAATCTCTGCATTTTTTATTAAAAGATCATCTCTACTCATACCAGGAAGTCTTGGGCTACCTGCAGTTATAACAATAACATCACAATCTTTTAGATCTGATGGCTCTTGAGCATGTTTTACTACAGTGTGTTTTCTAGCAGCTTGAACAGCTTGAGACATATCCAAAGCTAAACCTTTTGCCTTATCAGGGTTTCCATTTGATCTTAAAATAACCTCATGACATGCTCCATTCATAGCTAAGATATATGCACAAGTTGATCCAACGTTACCAATTCCTACAATTCCTACTCTTTTTCCTCTCATATATTCTCCTCTTTTTTGGTGCTAAGTGTTAAGTGCTAAATTGAAAACTGATTTTAATAATTTTAGTTCTCACATTAACACTTTTAGTACTTACACGAAATAGCACCCATATTTTTTGTTTTAACAGATGATTATAATGTAAAAAAGATTAAAGGGCAAACTTTAATGGTATAAAGTTTATTGAAGGTGTGTTGATAGGTTACAAGATGTAATACCTAAGATAATTTATATGGCAAGATGATAGTAAACTGTGCCCCTTTTAGTTTTTTACCATCATACTCATACTCTACATTTGAAGCTTCAATATTGCCATTAAAAACTTTTTTGATTGTATTATATGTGATATATAGACCTATTCCTGTACCTACTGATTTGTGTTTTGTTGTAAAATATGGCTCAAATATTCTATCAGTGATATCCTCTTTTATCCCACCACCACTATCTTTTATGAGAATCACTGCTTTGTTATTTTCAACTTTTGTTGATATGAAAAGATATCTATTGTTATCTTCTATCTGCTTTAGTGCATCTTTTGCGTTATTAAATATATTTAAAATTGCTTGGATAAGTTGGTTTTCATTTCCCATTATAGTTATATCTTCAAGCTCTTTTGTATATTTTATATAGTTATCTTTTAAACTTGATACCACTAGATCTTCTGTTTTCTCTATAACTCTTTTTAGATTTATAGACTCTTTTTTAGATACATCAGCTCTTATAAAGTCTCTAAAGTCATCTATAGTTTTTGATAGATATTGAGCTTGTTTATTTACATCTTGAGCACACTTGATTATTTGCTCTTTTGATATATCTTCACCAAAATCTATATCAACCTCCATTGTAGTTACTAGTGTTGTGATTATACTAAGTGGTTGCCTCCATTGATGGGCGATATTTCCTATCATCTCCCCAACTGCTGCTGTTTTCCCTTGTATCTCTAAAAGATTTTCTAACTTCTTTTTATCTATATACCCTTGAAGCCTTTGTGCTGTTTTAGTTAGTGGTGCTATAAGTTTCTCAATATCTACAATAGGTTTTGTGATATACCCATCCACCCCTATATCAACAGAGTCATGTAAAAGATGATTTTCATTAAATGCTGTAAGGATTAGTATAGGTTGGGCACTATTTAGTTTTTTGATCTCTTTTGCCATATCTATACCATTTAGGTTTGGCATATTTATATCTGTTAGGATAATATCTGGTCTTTTATCCTTATAAACTTCTAGACCATCTTTCCCATCAACAGCTGTATAGATCTCTTTTACTCTATTTTCAAGTATCTCTTCTATAAGCTCTCTTGTTTCTTGATTGTCCTCAACATATAAAAGGGTAAAGTTTTTAAGCATCTTTAACCCCTTTTGGTATAGTAATAGTGGTTTTTAATCCACTTTTGTAGTTTTGCATCTGTAAAGAACCACCTATTTGTTGTAGTATCATACTTGACATATATAGCCCTATACCACTACCCCCTTTATTCTCTTTTGTGGTGAAGTATGGGTCGCATAGTTTTGATATGATAGATTCACTAACTCCCCCTGCGTTATCAGATATATCGATAAAGATATCATCTTTAGTCTCTCTAACTTCTATATTTATTTTCCCATTTTTTATATCATTTATAACAAAAGCATCTTTTGAGTTTGTGATGATATTTAATACCACTTGTGATAGTTCAGTTTTTTTACCCTCATATATAGGGCAGATATGATCTTTAAAATCTATAGCGATATTGTGAAACTTCAAGCTATCATCTATCATACTTATACTTTGTTTTATAGAGTTACAAACATCTATCGTTGTTTTTTGATTGTCAACTTGAAAAAAGTTTTTAAACTCATCTATTGTGTCATTCATAGTTATTATAGAGTTTTTATATTTCTCTTTAAATTTTGCAATATCATTATCTTTAAAATCATCATTTTCTATTTTGTCAATAAAGTGGGTAATAGATAGAGATAGATTATTTAAAGGTTGTCTCCATTGGTGTGCTATGTTTCCTATCATCTCACCCATTGATGCCATTTTTGATTGTTGGAAGAGGATTTGATCTTTTTGGATTATATCTGTTTTATCAACAAAACTAAGCACTATCCCCTCATCAAGATTTGTTTTATTTTCAACTGAGATATCTATCCTTTTGATTGAGAAGTAGTAGTATCTATTGTTATACTCTATATTGTATTCTACACTTTTGTTATTTAAAAGACACATCTTTATATCCTCAAGAAGATTTGGAAGCTCTATAGTTGAGTTCATAATCACCGATGAGAAATTTGTATCATGACTTTTTGATAGATCAAAAAACTTTATGATACCATCTGTGTGTTTTACGATATTTAGCTTTTTATCAAGTATCAATACATAAGTATCAAGATTTGATAGGGCATTGTTAAAAGCTTTGTTGGCAAACTCTAGCTCGTAGTTGGCATAACTTAGCTCATCATTTACTGTTTGAAGCTCTTCGTTTGTAGATTGAAGCTCTTCGTTTGAGGTCTCTAGCTCTTCATTTGTTGACTGTAACTCTTCATTTGTTGACTGCAACTCCTCATTTGTAGATTGAAGCTCTTCGTTTGAGGTCTCTAGCTCCTCTATAGTGATCTGAAGTCTCTCTTTAAGGCTTGAGAGCTCCTCTTCTAGGATACTTACATTTTCACCTTGTATCTCAATAGGGTCAAAAAACTTTGGTTCTATAGATCTTTTTTCATCTATCTCTTTTGTAAAGGTTACAAAAAGTGTAGACTCCCCTAGCTTATTTTTCTCTAGTGGGAAAACCCCTATAGTTACATACTCTTTTGGCTCTTTTGTGTGGTGTATCCTTATCTTTTTTGAGCTTGCAAACACACCTTGCCTTTTAGCTTCATTTATAGTAGCTCTCAAGTCTAGTTTTAAACTATCTATGATAAGTCTAAAGATATCACTTGTCTGTATCCCTTGAGGATGCCCTACAAACTCACTACAATCACCTTTGAAAAAGAGTATGTTGTAGTTTGAGCCATCTATTACTATACCACTATGGGCATATTTGTTTGAGATAGCTTTATTTATAGAGATATCCACATCTAAGGTTTTCTCCTCTTGCGTTTGTTTTTTAACTTGTGTTTTTACAAAGTTGTTTTTCTTTACATAAGTTAGGGTCTCTATATCGATATTTCCAAGGTCATTTAGCTTTTTGTATATTTTGTATCTATTATCCACTATGGAAAAAAGTGAGCCTAGAACTCCAACTGTTTCACTTTTACCTAAAAATAGTATAGACTCATATCTCATAGTATAGTAAAATATACTAAGGATCCTTTTTTGAAGCTCTGTATCAAAATATATCAAAAGATTTCTACAACTTACCATATCAAGGTTTAAAAATGGTGGGTCTTTTATAAGGTCATGTTTTGAAAACACTATCATATCTCGCAGCATCTTATTTGGTTTAAAAATATCGTTACTACAATCAAAATATTTTTTAAGATATCTTTTATCTACATCTGCTACTTGCTCTAGAGTGTAAAATCTATTTCTTGATTGGTTAATAGTTTTTTCACTTACATCTGTTGCAAATATGGTCACTTTTTTTGTGATCTTTAACTCCTCAAAAAGCTCACATAAAATGATAGCTATAGTATATGCCTCCTCACCTGTAGCACACCCTGCTACCCAGATCCGTATAGTGTTATCAACTTTATTTTTTACTAGATTATATAGCTCTTTTTTAAGTGCACCAAAAGCTTCAGTGTCTCTAAAAAATGAGGTCACTATAATAAGAAGTTCATCTTTTAGTTTCTCCACCTCCTCTTTGTCTGATTCTAAAATCTCTAAGTATCCATCAACTCCTCTTGATTTTGTCTCATTCATCCGTTTTTTTATCCGTCTAGTTATGGTAGCTTCTTTGTAGGAGCTAAAATCTATATCTGTTTTTTTGTTGAGTATCTCAAATATCTTTGCAGTTGAATCTTGAAGTGCAAAATGTTTATCAAAAAATTTTCTATCAACTATGATATGCTCTATACCTTCAGCTAAAAGCTCAGGTGGCAGTGAAGCTAACACTTTTCCTGTATCTATTGCAGCTTTTGGCATAGAGTAGTATTTTGCCCCCTCATCTTCACTTAGAGCAATACCACCATATTGGGCTATACTATTGATACCCTTGGCACCATCACTCCCTGTACCACTTAGTATAATCCCTACAGCTTTATCCTTTTTTTCTAGGGCAAGGGAGTGGAGAAACTTATTTACTGATGGCTTTGGATAAGATTTAACTTCAGGCTCTGTTAGTATAAAAGTACCTTTTTGAAGTACCACATCTTTGTTTGGGGGACAGTAGTATATCTTATCTGGCTCTATTTTTTGACCATCTTTGATTTGGATAATCTGTAAAGATGAAAACTTACTTAAAAGCTCCCCAAAAAGTGTGGGTTGTTTTGGGTCAAGGTGTTGTGTTATCACATAGGATATATTAGAGGTGTGGGAAAGTTTTGGTAAAAACTTCTGAAAAGCCTCAAACCCACCAGCACTAGCACCAATCCCAACTACATATAAATCTTCATATTTACTCATACCAATCCTTTAATCTGATTCAAAAGCTCTTGCTCTTTTGTTACATCTTTTTGTATCCCTAAAAAATATTTTATTTTACCACTATCTTTATCAAATATTGGGCTTATTGTCGCTTCATTGTATATCAATCTTCCAGATTTTGTATAATTTCTAAGTATAGTGGTGATAGGTTTTTGCTCTTTCATAGCATCTCTTATTTTTTGGATACCTTTTTGTTCCCTGTCTTCACCTTGTAAATATCGACAATTTTTACCAATCACTTCATCATATTCATATCCAAAAAGATCTATAAATGATTGATTTACATATATCAAAGGGTTGTCTTCTTGATTTGGATCAGAGATCACAATACCATTTTTAGCTTGGGCTAGTATTTGAGATATATATAGTTCAACCTCTTTTGGTAGCATTTGCATAATTAAACCTCGAAACTTTACTTTTATTTTAAAATATTTTATTTAGTTACTATTATATTTCCCCCCCCCTTAAACTTAGCTGACACTTTTTTGTATCTAAAGTGATGGAGGGGTATTTGGTTTATAAAACTTATCTAAATTTTATAGTCTAATCAACCATTAAATTTCATTTTTTATTTAAACTCTTTTAAAAATTTTGTCATATTATCTGCATCTATAGGTGTAGAGTATAGATACCCTTGTATAAACTTACAACCATGCTGTAGTAAAAAATCTCTTTGCTCAACAGTTTCTACACCCTCTGCTATAACTTTAAGGTTTAGATTTTCACATAAACTAATGATAGTTTTACTAATAGCTATATCCTCTTGGTCACTTGGAAGATCTTTTACAAAAGATCGATCTATTTTTAGTTTATTTATAGGTAATCTTTTTAGATAAGCTAGTGATGAGTAACCTGTACCAAAATCATCAATAGATATAGAGATACCAAGGTGGCTTATCTTTTTTAACATATCTATAGATTTTTGAGGATTTTTCATGATCTGACTTTCTGTTACTTCAAACTCTATATTTTGGAAAACACAATGGTATTTTTCCAACATAGCTTTTAAAAACTCTATAAAATCCCCCTCTTCAAGCTGTTTTATAGCTAGATTCATAGATAGTTTTCCAACTATACAAAAATTTACATTTTTTGTCTATATTTCTTTCTTATAAACAGTATCTTCTCTAAGTTTTTAAAAAACATATCTACAATAACTGGATCAAAGTGTTTACCTTTTTGATCTTTTATAAAATCAAGTATATCATTTAGCTCCCACGCTTTTTTATAACTTCTAGATTCTCCCAAAGCATCAAAAACATCTGCAAGTGCAGTAATACGTGCAAATATATGGATATCTTCCCCTTTTAGACCATTTGGATAACCAGTACCGTCATATTTCTCATGGTGCTCTAAAGCTATGATAGAACCTGCTTTTACTATATCGTTTTTTGAGTCTCGTAACATCTCAAAACCATTTTGTGAGTGCTCTTTTATGATATCAAACTCCTCATTAGTTAGTCTGCCTGGTTTATTTAGTATATGATCTGGAGTTCCAACTTTACCTATATCGTGTAGTGCACTTGCATTGTACAGTAACTCTATATCATCTTTTGATAGACCTAAAGCTAATGCTAAAGTTTTACAATACTCAGCTACCCTTTTTACATGATTTCCTGTCTCTTTACTTTTAGTCTCAGCTATCATCCCCATACGGGTTAATATCTCCTCTTGGGAATGTACTAGTTTTAAATTTAACTCAACTATATCTGTTACATCTTTTCTAATTGCCATAAACTCTTGTATATTGTTATTGTTGTCAACTATTGGCATAATAGTACTATCTACATAGTATTGTGTCCCATCTTTTCTTCTGTTTTTAATGATCCCTTGAAACACTTTTTTATCTTTTAGATCCTTCCACATCGCTTTAAAGAGTGATTTTGGAGTATCTGGTGATCTTACAACATTGTGTGGTTTTCCTAAAAGTTCATTTTTGCTATATTTTGAAACATCACAAAATTTCTGATTTACATATGTTATGTTACCTTTTTTGTCAGTTTTTGATACTATATTTGTAAGATCGATTATATTTTTATATTGAAGCAAAAGATTGTTTGATTGGTCAAGATTATCTTTTGCACTAAAATATAATTTTATATTTTTAACCGCTACTATAAATCCAACGACAATAATCAAAACTACAAATACAGTTATAAGAGATATTATTTTTTGCTGTTTTGATATATTTTCATAAAATTGGTTAGATAAGACTAAAAAGCCGTTATGCTTTATTTGAGATAGTTTTTCAAAGTTTCTCCTACTCTCTTGAGCTAGTGGGGTTGAGTCACATTTATAATCTAAATAGACCTCATATCTTTTTGATGGTTCTATATTTTCCAAGCCATTCATCTTCGCAATAGCATCATCTATAAAAGCTAGTGTTGTATTTTTTGCTTTGTCGAAATACTCTAGCTTCTCTTTTTCATTTAGTGTACCTAATAAACTCTCATATAGAAGCTCAAAGCTATCTTCAATTTTCTTTTTTTTATTGTCTATTTTTATTATATTTGATTTGTAGTCACCACCAAGCATTATATCTCTTGTACATCTACTAATATAGTTCATATCACTTGTGATATTTAGAAGTGCTATTTGACCATCTGAAGCGTTGTTTTTGTAGTAATCAAATGATGCAGTGATATCACTTAATACATTTGTTATAAACCTTGAAGAGAACATTATGATAACTATTATCACAACTATAAAAAGGAGTAGTTTATTTTTTATTTTACTATATTCTTCCATTATCACCACCAAAAAATTATATCTAAGCAATGATACATTAATGTTACTTAATGTTGCTATTTTAACTGTTGATCGATTATTGTATATATTTTATACAATTTAACTGTACATTAGAACTCTGCTTATTGTATAATTGTATTAATAATTTTAGTTAAGATATATAAAAAGGTTAATTGTGGTAGGTA
>JGI10211J34971_10004727_pt1 | contig 10775 bp, 2 predicted proteins | sample Etolagsediment_FD_34971 | JGI IMG/M metagenome (IMG submission 34971)
CCCCCCGGGGCAACCACCGGCTCGCCGTCACTCAGCGGCTGGCCTCCCTTAACGATTCTCTGGACGGGACTGTCGCTTCACTGGGCACTTCGCTCGCCCTCGGAACGCTTGGTCTCCTTACGTCCGATACGACCAACACCGTCCACGCCCGGATCTTCAATGGCGGGCCTAAGATCACTGAGGGACGACTCTACCTCGAGTTGATCGATCCGGATCTGTCGGCGGACAACGTGGTGTGGACCTGGGAATCCGACCCGACAACCGAAACGGCGAGCATTCCCCCAGGTCAATTCTACCTGAATCCGACACTCAAACCCATGGATGATCCCGGCCTGAAGCATGGCCCGCTCGCAATCGGCAAGGTGTACTACCTGCTTAGTACACTCACTGACAAGGTGACCGGCGAAGGTGAGGATGCAACCGGCGGCAACATCATCGACCAGAGCATGATCGCGCTGGCAATCAGCGATGGGACTCCGCCGGAGGCACAACAGGAAGCACACTGCTCTGTCGAGGACCTGACCGACACCAACGAGCAGGGAAACGTGTCCTGGGGCGCAGTCGTGACCAAAGCCGTCACGGTGTCCAACACCGGTACGGCCCAACTCGAGTTCTTCCTGCCCCTCGGTATGGCCGAACACGAGGCCGTCAGCACCAGCCTCTCTGGTGATCATGCCGTTCTGGCACCCGGTCAGAGCCTGACCTTCCACGTCTGGATCGAGACCGGCAAGCTGCCCGAGAACCCGGCAGGAGGCCGTTCCGTACCGAGGATCACGATCCTAACCAACGCCCCGAACACGGAGGGTGCGTATCCCGGCGACACCCAGCCAGCAGACTCAGCGATCACGATCGACCTGGACTTCCACTCCCAGGACGCAGGTCAGACGGGCCAGGACCAGGACGGTCAGTCGATCCGGCTTCTCGTGGAAGAGATAGAAGGTGCGCCCTGGACCCGGCGCGTCACACTGCTTGAGCCAATGGGCGTCGGAGCGACGATCCGGTTCCAGCACGGGATCACCGATGACCCGGCAGACATCATCCACCCGGTGCTAATGGAACACGAAGGCGCTCTCTATCTGGAGGGGGCGGGCATCGCTGTGCTTTCTTCGCTCAGACAGATCAATCTCGTCGACGGGGACACGACCTGGACGACGGAGTTCGTGACCCAGCGCGACCACGCTCAGGGCGCCGCCTTCCTGGTCGAATACGGGAAAGTGCGTGAGGGCACGGCACTTGAGGACGGTTCGGAGCTTGGCTTTCACTTGAGGACGCCGGCGGCCGACATCTCGTCCGCGTCAATTCGTGTGGGGGCACGGGGGCCGAATCTTCACCTCTGGGATGGGTTCCCCAAGAGCACTGCGGAGTTCGAATCGATGTGGCACGAGGACGGCATAAATGTGCAGGACGTTCAGGAGAGCTCTGCGCTAGTCGATAGTGGCACAATCCGCTTCTTCGTCCGGACCGACGACGATTCGGCAAGCGTCGGGCGTTGGTGGGTAAGGCACTCCGGTCTTCCTGCCTTCCAGAGATGTTACTACCGAATCGCGGTTTCTCAGTCAGACGATTCGGGGGCCTTCTACCAAGGCGGAACAGCTTGCCGGATCGGTCGTCTCAGCAACGTGCCCGAGGGCCTTGATCTTGCATACGATAGTGTGCCGAACGGAAGCCTCAAGATTCAACTTGAGCGCCATGATGTGCAAGCTGACGGTTGGGTTTCTGCCACCTATTCCGGGCCACTCTTCGAGGACTACACGATCGCAAGCAGCGCAAACGTCCCGCGACGCACGTTGACCCTCCGTAACTCAAGCGGGACACCGATTGGCTTCGAGGAGGCCCTGTTCCCACTGGACTACCGCATTGGGAATCTCGCTGGCACATTGAGTGCCGGAGTCGAAGGTTCCGAGAATCCCGTCGACGTGGCACTGACCCTTTCATACGACAACGGGCTGGATGTCGAGACGGCTCCCGTCATGATGTATGCCTGGGGTGCGCGCATCGAGGTGGAAGTAGTCAAGCCGGACCTGCGCATTGTTGGCGGCGCGGACCACGCACAGGACCCGGCGGTGTGGGTTGCCCCGGTCAGCAGGGCTGATGAGTTCGAAGCGGGCGCGAGTGTGACGCTGAACGCGACGGTGCAGAACTCCGGGGATGCCGCAGCGCAGAACTTCACGGTCGCGTTCTATGACGGTGACCCGACGCAGGGGGGGACGTACCTGGCAAGTGTGTTCGTGAGGGACGAGGTCGCGGAGTACGATGGGGATACGGACACGCCCGGCACGATTCAGGTCCAAACTGAGTGGACTGCGAGCGGGGCCTCGGGGCTCCACACGATCTATGCGGTGGTTGACCCGTACAACGACATTCCGGAGGCGGACGAGACGAACAATGTGGCGTTCACGAGTCCGGAAGACAGCCTGTTCATCCCGTATTGGGACACGACGGCGTTTGATTGCGGGGAGAGTACGCCGGCTGTCGCGTCGGAGGCTGATGTGGCTTACTCATCGACCACGGAAGCAGGCTATGAGAACGGCACGGCCTTCAGTTGGGGAGATGGGCAGCACGATATCGAACTGGAAACGGTGCGCTACGCGGCGAACGGCGAACTGGTCTACCGGTTCGACAACGTCTCGGCTGACTACACGTACAACTTGGACCTCGACGTCTACCGGGCCGATGGGCAGGCCTCTCAGTTCCAGGTGTACGCAGACGATCGGCTGCTGGAGCTGTTTGCGGTGAGTCAGGACGCCGGGAGCACGGCGACGTCGTGGACGATTGATCTGAACTGGCCACCCGATACGGATCCGGGCGAAGCGTCGGATCCGTTCGCGTTCGTGGAAGCATTCCTGCCGCAATCCGTGCTTGCCGACGATTCGGTGCGCATCCGGATCGTGTCCACGGACGGCAGTCCCGTTATGCTCAGCCGCATCCAGCTGCGGCGCGGGGAACGCTTGTTCATCGACTGTGGGAACCCCGAAACGGATACGGAGTTTCCCGGTGTGCCCGGGGCCGAGCTTGACACTAGCAGCGTCCCGTATCGAAGCTTGGAATCGGGTGTCATGCACGGTTACTGCGAGTTTGACTCGTACCCGTTTGGGACGAGCGGCGCGATTGGCGACACGGATGACGAGAGTCTCGCTTCCTACCGGTTCGCCCCCTTGGGCAAGGTTGGCTACTGCTTCCGCGGACTGGACCAGACGAAGCGTTACGTGGTACGAGCGACCGTTGGGGGACAGCCGGGTGTTCTCCAGCGTTTCCTGGTCGGTGGGATTCTCGTGGGCCCCGTGATTAAGTTGACTGCGGTGCCGGAGACCGTGACATGGCTGGTCAGCGCATCCGATTACCGGCCGGGCACGGACCTGACGGTCGGCATGGCCCGAGTCAACGCGGCTGGCCAGTACCTGCAAGGCATGGCGAGTATCGTGGATCTCGAACTCAGCGAATGGACAGGTGCGGACTCCGCCCGCCGTGATTCAGACAGCGACCTGATGCCGGACTGGTGGGAGTTGCGCTACGCGGGAAGCGTGGCGCGGGGAGCGAGGAGTGGAGGCATGGATCCGGCGGTTGCGGATGCAGACGGGGACCTCGATGGGGACGGGTACACGAACTACGAGGAGTATCGGGCGAACACGAATCCGCTGTCGGCGTCGTCCGTGGTCGCGATTACGCGAGTGGATCGGTTCGAAGACAGGAACGAGGTGGCTTGGCAGGCGACGCGGTTTGTGCGGTATGGCGTGCTGGGCCGGGACGCGTTGGCTGATCCGTGGACAATGCTGGCGGAAGTCGTGCCCACGCGAGACGGTGAGGTCGTGTATGCGGACGCTATCGCGGATGCGGGGACCGCACGCTTCTATCGCGTGCGGGTGCTGTCGCGGCCCGCGGATGCTCGGGCGGGAACGGAAGTCGAGACGGCAACCGTGGGCGTGCATGTGTGGGAGCTCTCGCCGGCGCGCGGCGGGGGCATCAAGCACCTGATCTGTCCGCCGTTCCTCCGGATTCCGCAGGGACGCGGGACGGTGTTCGATGTGCGCGACCTGCGCGGCACGGTAGTGCTGGAATCGGAGACCGACTGCTTCGGTGCTGACCAGACGGACGCGCTCGTGTTTGTGGAGAGCGGGAACGGCTGCGGCACTTGGTTCGAGATAGATGCCGTACTTGACTCGCGCAGCGTGGAACTGAACACATCGCCCGGTCATTGCACAGGCACGACCGAGGAGCTCTTGCCGTCGGATCGGTTCACGGTCCGGCCACTGCAGCGCCTGAGCGATCTGTTTCCGGAGGACGGCAGCGTACTGACGGCCGCTCCCATCGATCAGTTTGCTGCCAAGGTCCATTTCCCCGATGACGGCCGGTTCCGGACCTACTGGCTGTCCGACGGCACGGTCGTGGACGCCGGCTGGGTGACCGCAGGTGACGGCTTGGCTGTGGCCGAAACCCCGGTTCTCTATCCGGGCACAGCCATGTTCGTGGAGCGTGCGCCGGCCGCAGTTGACGTTGCGGTCTCCGCAACCGGCCAAGTGCTGGACCGACCGTTCCGCAAGTTGCTCAGGCCGGGCTTCTCGTTCGCGGGGGTCGAGTACAACGAGAGCCGTCAAGACGCGGACGGCCTGCCGTCCACCACGCTCGCGGATACGGGTCTGGCCTCCGGACCTTTGGTGCCGGGCCCCGCGCCGAACGATGCAGACGTGGCCTATCAGTGGGACACGCCGACCGGCAAGTACAGACACCTCTGGCTCAGCGACGGCGCAAATCGCCCGGCCGGTTGGCGCAAAGGGGACGGTGCGGAGAGCGCAGACACCGTCGAGCTTGTTCCCGGTCAAGGCGTGGTCATTCTCCGCCGTGGAGCCGGCGCCGCTTACTGGCAAGACGGAAACGAGGAGCGATAGGAGTGAGCGATCACCACGGTAGCACAGGCGTCTCGCCTGTGGCTTCATCGGTCATTCACAGGCGAGACGCCTGTGCTACTGTAGCCACTGCGACGCATCTTCGGAGCGCGCGATGTATCCCGCGAGAGCATGCACATTGCAAGGCGTCGGCCACCGTCCTCGCCCTTCCGGGCTCGTGTCGCGGGATAGACGCCGCGCTCCGTATTGGCGGCGCATCTGCCAAGCGTTCCCAATGGCTGTGCCAAACCTGAACGGACGGAACGCATGAGAACGCGCTCTCGACATTCCACGCAGACGCCTACCGTGCTCAGCATCTCCTTAACCAAGACCCTCCTAATGGTCCTGTCCGTCGCCACGTCGCTTCACGCGGCAATCGACTGGGGAGGCGGGGCTTCAACGTACCTTTCCGCTGACGGAGCGGCGTTGAGTTCGGACACAGGCACTGCAACGCTCATCGCAGTAACCGCCGGCGACTTGCTCGACACGCCCGACTACTTCCCCGCCGATCCTGCCAGCCTTGTCACGGCCGGGAGCGCGATAGCCGATGGCGCGGGGAACAGCAACATCGTCGTCGCCGTTTCCCGGGCGTTCGCATCCGGCTACCTGATGAACTCCCTCGTAAAGCCAGACCTGATACAAGCCGACATGGAAGGCATGGGCGTGCCCGAGAACGCAGCCCTGTTTCTTCGCGTCTGGGATACGGATACGTTCGTGGCAGGCGCGCCGGCAGCGACCAGTGCATTCGTCACGCACCAACTTTTCGTCGATGGCAATACGGATGTGCCGGCAGTGACCTATGGCGACGAGTTCCCCGACACGCCGACCGAGATCTTCGGCGATGCAACCATCGCGTCCCACCAATGTGCTGCGCTGCCCGTCACGGCTACGGTCACATGGCTATCGCCCAAGCTACTCGGTATTGCCTTCTCCCAGCCGGTCACTGGGGCGGACGTACCGGGGAACTACACGATCAGCCCGACACTCGACATCATCTCGGCCGACGCGGTCGGGGAGGGGTACCGCCTGCATACAGCCGGTCAGACGCCCGGACAGAGCTACCAACTGACCATCACAGGCGTCACAGGCGCAGGCTCGAATGGCGCCAGCAGTCCGGTTCAATTCCAGGCGGAAGCGTTTTTCGGCATGTCGCTCACCAACTGCGACGTTCCCTATATCGCCTTTGGCGAGCGCGCTGGCGCGGGCGTGGACTACGAAGCCGGGCTCGACGAGGTCGCGCCTGCGCCAACAGGCACCGCTGCCTACGCCTGCATTCTCAACGCCAGTGTCAGCAATCCCGAGCACAGCAACCTGACCATGGACTTCCGGCCTGAGGCAACCACGACCCGCTGGCGGCTGTGGGTTGACGTTGCGGAATCCCGCAATCCTGTGGAGCTGTCGTGGGATGTGAGCTGGGCTGCGAGGGGGAGAGAGGTCTATCTTCAACGGATCGTCGGTGAGCTTCCCACGGGGGCGCCGATTGACATGAAGACGACAGCCGGGACGACCGTGACCGAGGACGCGGAGTTCGAGATTGCCTACTCGGTTGCGGACTCCGCATCTCTGCCGTTGCTCGACGGATGGAACCTCGTCGGCATCCCGGTCATGACGCTGGAGACCGTCGAGGAGTTGTTTGGGGAGAGGAATGGCGCTCCGGATAGGGACGGGCTGCTCTGGTACTGGCAGGGAGCCGTGTACGACGCGCTGTCCGACTCACAGCCGATGAATGCGGAACGCGGGTACTGGGTGTTCGCTCTTGCGTCGGGCTCTGTTACGGACATCGCAGGCGTTCCTGCCGACGGCGTTGTGATGCTCCTGACGGGCTGGAATCTGCTGTCGCCTACCGCAGCATGTTCTTTGCCGGATGGAGTGATGGGACCCGCATGGTACTGGCACGCCGCAAGTCAGACGTACCGACCCATTCACACTGGTGATCAGACTGACCTCCAGCCCGGCATGGGGTATTGGTTGTTCCGGCAAGGCGAACCGGTTGTGGTTGATCTGGGTGACTGATCCGGCCTGTTCTTCCCGACGCGAAGGCGTGCTAGTGTTGCCCCCGCCGGGCGTCCCTACGTGCCTCCGATGTCCCCCTTTGCGTTCTCTGCGCTCTCTTGAGGCCGCCCACATTCCTTCGCCATTCGTCGGGATGGTGGCTTCCCGCTCAGCGGGCCCCACAGCCGGGAGGGAATGGACGGCCGTGGACGTCCGCCCCACTATGGGAAACGGAATATCCAGTAGCCGCGGCCGGCCTGGAGAGACGTGGTGGCGACGTTGTAGACAGTGCCGGTCCATTCCCACACAAGCAGGCCTGCGGGAATGTCCATGTTCCGGGTCGGTCCGACAAGACTCCAGCCGGTGGGCAGGGCATCGAGGTCGAGGTCATCCCCGAGCGCGGGGCCGATCACGGACACGGCTGTTATGGACTCCACCGTACCGTACAGCCAGAAGCCCTGGTTGGCACCAAAGCCATCCGCAATCTGCGCATAGGCAGAGGCGTCGTGCTCCCACTGCCAGGCGTTCCCGCTGTAGAACAAGCCCGCGCCGTCGTTGAAAACAGAAGCCGGCCCGGCCGCCAGCGCATATGGAAAAGACAGTAGGTTCCAACCGCCCGCAACGCTCAGTTCGAACTCGGTTTCGCCGACAACGATCGGGATGGTGACAGGATCGCCTCCGACCGGTTGATACACGAAGCTGTCGTTGAACGCGCCGAATCCCGATGGCGTGTAGATGAACTCGCCCGTGTTCACGTTCAGATCCAGCTCGCCGTATGCGGGCGGCCCGACCAATGTGAACTGTGCGAGCTGACTGTGAAGGTTGCCCCCCGGCAACACGCCCTCGAAAGGCGGATCGCCCACCAGCAGATTCACGAACGGCAGCGCACCGGACAATTCGTCGCCACCGTCACTCGGCACGAGCACCGTCGACCATAGTTCCGAACCACCCGTGTCGGTCGACCCGTGGAAGAACAGGCCGTTGTCGAGTGCCCACTCGAGGTCCAGGTCGACCGGCACGGCGGAGTCGGGGAACAGCCCCTCGGTGGTCGCCGACGTCCCTTGCGTCCGCCAGTATTGCGCACCGTGATCATCGTCAGTAGCCCGGAAGTAGAGCCAGTCGCCAATGACCTGGAAACTCCTCGGATTGCCGTTGCTGGTTCCGGGGTAGATGTCCTTGAGCATGAGGGTGCCATCGCGCGTCCCGTCGGTCCGCCAAAGCTCATCGCCGTAGGCGAGGCTGTCGGCCTCGAAGAAAAGCAGGCCGCCAAAGGCCTGGAAGCCGTTCGGAGAACTCCACGACGTTCCTTCCTTGATGTCCTTCAGCATGTACGTGCCGGACGTCGTTCCGTCGGTCCGCCAGAGCTCTCGTCCGTAATCCGTGCTGGTCGCGAGGAAGATCAAGACGCCATCGAGCGCGAACACAGCGTCGGGGTCGCCGCTCTCCGCGCCAGTGAGGACGTCTCGGAGTCGGCGCGTGCCCCCGGTGGTGCCGTCACTGACCCACAGCTCCGGATCAGCGCTGACGCCGTCGTCGGCGCGGAACAGGAACAGACTGCCCAGTGTCGCGATGTGTTGTACGAGACTGTCGCCCGAACCCGCCCGGATGTCCTTCAGCATGATCGTTCCGCTCTGAGTGCCATCGGTTCGCCAGAGCTCTTTCCCATAGTCGGTGTGGTCCGCCACGAAGTAGAGCAACCCGCCAACCTGGACAAAGTCGTTCGGAGAGCTGGAGGAACTCCCTGCCCTGATATCCTTCAGCATGGTTGTCCCGTCTGTCGACCCGTCCGTGCGCCAGAGCTCCCGCCCGTATGTGTCGTTATCGGCCGTGAAGTAGACGATCGTATCGGTCTCGACCACGACTTGCGGCGATTCGGCTCTGTAGGTGTGACCGCCCGTCGCGTATCGTAACGCGACTGTACCCCAATAAGCGGTGGTCCCGTCCGTGCGCCACAGTTCCGCCTGTTCCCCACTGGCGGCCGTGGCCGAGAACAGAAGCAGATTGTTAACGTCGCTCAGCATGGACACATAGGAGTCTGACACGCCTGCGCGGATGTCCCGTATCAGGTACGTTCCCGCCGCCGAACCGTCCGTGCGCCACAATTCGCGCCCGGACGTGTCGCTGTCGGCGGTGAAGTAGAGCAGACTGCCGACTGTCCGGAACGCCTGTGGATAGGACGAATCGCCCGCAATGGCGTTGATGTCCCTCAGCATGTATGTGCCCTGCCGCGTGCCGTCCGTGCGCCAGAGCTCACGCCCGTAGCTGTCGTTGTCCGCCGTGAAGTAGATCGTGCCGGCGACGGTCTCAGCGTAGACGGGGTCGTCACTGGGCGTGCCGCGCGAGTAGTCGTTCAGCAACAACGTCCCTCCTTGCGTACCGTCGGTACGCCAGAGTTGCTTGTACGTGCCATCGTGGGCCGCGAAGTACAGCAGGCTCGGAGTCTCCAGGAAAGTAACGACGCTGCTGTCGGCACTACCCGGCCTGATATCCCTCAGCATCCATGTCCCTCCCGCCGACCCGTCCGTGCGCCAGAGTTCCTCGCCGTGAGACGCATCCTCGGCTTGGAAGATGAGTAGATTGCCGAGGCCGACGAACTCGCCCGGATAGCTCGAGGCCGCCCCCGAGTTGATGTCTCTGAGCAGCAACGTGCCGCTCTCCGTGCCATCCGTGCGCCAGAGCTCGCGCCCCGTGTTGGCCGACTCGGCGACGAAGAAGACGTAGTTGCCGAGCCCGAGCAGGCTGCGTGGCTGACTGGAGTCGATCCCGGGCCAGATGTCCTCCAACAGGTACGTCCCGTCCTGTGTGCCGTCCGTTCGCCACAGTTCCCGGCCATTGTAGCCCGACGTGGCCAGGAAGAACAACTGGTTCCGGTACGTGAAGAGCTGCCCGGGAAACGACGAGTCAACGCCTGGATAGATGTCCTCCAGCAACGTCGTGCCGTCCTGTGTGCCGTCCGTAGCCCACAGCTCACGTCCGTTGATGCCGCTGGTGGCGAGGAACGCCGCCCGATCGCCGAGCCTGGCAACGAAACTCGGGTTGCTGCCGGTTGCCCCGGGGTAGATGTCGTAAAAGAGACTGACAGATGCGGACTCCGCAACTGCGCACAACAGGAGCAGGACCGACACCTGACACCTGACACCTGGAAACTGGATCCGCATCAGCCCTTACCAAGCTCGACGGAACGATCGCGTGCGGCACGTATCACGTCGGCCACGATCTTGCGGAAGCCGGCGTCCGCGAATACCGCAAGGCCGGCCGCGGTCGTGCCGCCACGCGACGTCACGGCGGCCCGCAGTTCGTCGGGTGTTCCCAACCGGCGACGGACCATCTCGGCAGCGCCGGCCACGGTCTGTTCGGCCAGCTCCAGCGCCATGTCGGCCGGTATGCCGACCGCGACCGCGCCATCGACCAGCGCCTGGATCATCTCGAAGATATACGCCGGGCCGCTTCCACTCAGTGCGGTGACCGCATCCATCTTGTCCTCAGTCACCTCACAGACGATCCCCACGGCCCCGAAGATCCGCGCCACAAGCTCGCGGTCGTCGTCGCTCACGCCTTCGGTGCATGCGTAGGCCGCGGCGCCTTTACCGACCATGGCCGGTGTATTGGGCATCACACGCGCCACGCGTGTCGTGCCAAACCAGCCACAGAGCGTCGACAACGGCAGACCTGCAGCGATCGACACGATCAGTTTCCCGGCACAGGCAGAGCCGACCGGCGCGACCGCTTCCTCGGCGTACTGCGGTTTTACCGCCAGCAGCACGACATCCGCTGCCGGCACGATCTCGCTCGCGGAAACCGCACACGCGACGCCGGTCTTCGCCGTGAAGGCCTCCCGCGCCTCGGGCGAGATGTCGGCCGCGGCCATGTCGTTGCGCGTCCACACACCGTTTTCAGCCAAAC
>JGI10211J34971_10004728_pt1 | contig 10775 bp, 9 predicted proteins | sample Etolagsediment_FD_34971 | JGI IMG/M metagenome (IMG submission 34971)
AGGGGTGGGTCACCTCATAGCACCTTATCCCCCCGGCCTGACGGCACGCCGCATCAAAGATATCGTCGGAGCCAGAAAGCGATGCGGTGTGGGACAGGGTTGCGCGAGAGCCGACGGTGGTGCGTCCTCCCTTGAAGGCTATAATCGGTTTCTTCTTGACAACACGGCGGGCTACATCGACAAACCTATGACCTTCTTGTACGCTCTCGATGTAGAGGACTATGACGCTGGTATCGGGGTCCTGCCCCAGGTATTCCAGGTAGTCGGATACATTGAGGCTGGCCTGGTTGCCGCTGCTGACGAACTTGCTAAACCCATAGCCCTTGCTGTTTGCCCACTCAAACAGGTAGCCGCCGAGGGTGCCGCTCTGGGAGATAAAGGAGATGGACCCCAGCCGGGGCGACCTGTAGTAGAGAAGGTTGAGCCTGACGCTGGAGCTATATATGCCATTGCTGTTGGGTCCGACCATCCGTATGCCGGCGTCATGGGCGATCTTCACTACCTGGTCCTGCAGCTTCCTTCCCTCCTCGCCGGTTTCGGCAAATCCGGCTGATATCATCACCACCCCCTTGACCCCCTTCTTGATGCACTCCTCCATGGTGTTGATTACCATAGGGGCGGGTACGGCGATGATTGCCAGTTCAATATCGTCGGGGATATCGAGCACACTGGGGTAGGTCTTGACCCCAAATACCTCACTGCGGGTCGGGTTTACCGGATAGAGGCGACCCCGATAACCTGTTTCCAGTGGAAGGAAGAAGGCGCGTCCCCCGAACTTGCCCAAGTCTCCCGATGCGCCGATAACCGCTACGGATTTCGGATCAAAGATGTGCTTCAGTTGCTTAACTACGCTTCTTTCCATTACTTTTGTCATAAATAAAGCCTCCTGTATATTTTATATGTCTTCTTTCTTCTCTAAGAGTGCCTGTGCCCGCTCCAGGTCGGATTCGGAGTTGATATTGAAAAAACTCAGGTGTTCCGGGTCGAATTTCTTGAGTTCAGCGTCCTCGACGTACCTTACCTTCACCTGGTGAAAGAAGCCTTGAATCTGGAGCCTATCTCGCTTGAGTGCTGTTTCAATGGTTGCGAGGCAGTTCTTGGAATACACAGCATGAAGTGGCTCCACATTATCATTCACTCTGGGTATGACGACATCGAAGCCGGGAGACAGTTCCATAATATAGCGCAAGAGGGCGACATTTAGCAAGGGCATGTCACATCCAACGACAAGGCAATAAAAGCAAGGCGCGGCCATAAGCCCCGAATAGATGCCACCAAGCGGGCCTTTGTCTGGATAGATATCCACTACCTGTTTTACCCCCAAGGCTGGCAGAGTGTTAAATTGCGAAGTAACCACCATAATATCATTTCCCAGAGAGGAGAGCCGATCGATGACCAGCTGAATAAGAGGTTGGCCCTTCACCTTCTCCAGAGCCTTCTCCCGCCCCAGCCTGATGCTCTTTCCACCGGCGAGAACGATCGATGTCATCCCGTGCATTTTAGCACCTTCCAGGTCGAAAGGGAATTGCCCTGATTCATGTTAGCGGGTCTGGGGGTGCCACGAGAGAAATCTCGCTCTGTGTGTCATTCTGAGGGGGTGAAGCGACCGAAGAATCTCAGACAAATTCTTCGCTACACTCAGAATGACAATGGAGAAAAGAGAGACGATGTTTTTTCTAAGGTGCTGGACGAGTAGACTTTCTTGACAGGGCAGATAGACGCAGAGTATGCTCAATTCGATTTCACTTTTGGAGGATGAGATGCAGCAGGTCAGCGCTAATGTATATGCAGAGACGGGCTTCAGGGGCTGCAATCCAGGCTTTATAACGACAAGGGAAGGCGTTGTCATGATCGACTCCCCGCAAAACCCCTCGGACGTGATGAAGTTCAAGGAGCAGATGAAGGGCAAGGGTGAGGTGCAGTATTTGATTAACACCGAACCCCACGTCGACCATGTGGCGGGTAACTTCTTTTTCCCGGTTACAGTGATTGCCCATGATGGCTTCAAAGAGGCACTTTCTTTGCTTACCACGGGCGGGATTAAGGAGTGGGTAAGAACTGGTGACCCCGACGGCGTGTCGTTGATGGAGGGATATTTTTTGAGAAAGCCCTCCATCACTTTCTCCGAGCGCTTGGTCTTGCACTTGGGGGAGCACACATTTGAAGTCATCCACCTGCCAGGACATACCGCCAGCGAGGCTGCGGTTTATATTCCTGAAGAGCGGGTGGTATTCACCGGCGATAATATCTTCCACAAGGTTCAGACCTTCCTCCACGAGGCGTACCCCGAGGAGTGGCTTCAGTCGCTGAAGAAGATCGAAGAGCTTGATGTGGATGTAATAGTTCCCGGCCATGGTGAAGTCTGCGACAAGAGCTACATTAAAGAGCAGGCATCGTTCATCNAGGAGTGGATGGAGGCTGTGAGGCAGGCAATCAGGCAGGGGCTCACAAAGGAGGAGGCGCAGGNGAGAATATCATTCCTCGACCGCTATCCTATGGATATAGGAATTGAGGCGCTCGGCCCTGAAGTGCAGCGGTGGAATGTGGCACGGTTATACGATATTCTAACTGCAAAGTAGCTCTTAAATAGCTTTGCCATCACGTATGTAGACAGCCAGCATCCTTGACATGGAAAATTGGGGCGGGGTATGCTGGGGCTTAGTTCATTTGGAGAGGATAAAATGCAGCAGGTCAGCGCCAATGTTTATGTAGAGACAGGCTTCCGGGGCTGCAACCCGGGCTTTGTAACGACAAACGAAGGGATTGTCATGATCGACTCTCCGCAAAATCCCTCAGATGCAATGAAGTGGCGGGAGCAGATGAAGGGTAAGGGGGAGGTGCGCTATCTGATCAATACCGAGCCTCATGGCGATCATGTGACGGGAAACTTCTTCTTCCCGGGGACGGTTATCGCCCAGCAGGGCACGAGGGAGGCCCTTTCTTCTTTTAACTTAAATATGGTAATGGAGCGGATGAAGGTTATCGACCCCGAAGGACTACCATTCATGGAGGGATACAGTTTGAAAAAGCCCTCCATCACTTTCTCCGAGCGCCTCTTCTTATATCTAGGGGAGCACACCTTCGAGGCTATTCACCTCCCGGGGCATACCGCCAGCGAGGTCGCAGTCCATATCCCTGAGGAGAGGGTGGTATTCACCGGCGACAATATCTTCTATAAGGTTCAGACCTTCCTCCATCAAGGATATCCCGAGGAGTGGCTCCAGTCCCTGAAAAAGATTGGGGATCTGGATGTGGATGTGATAGTTCCTGGCCATGGTGAAGTTTGCGACAAGAGCTACCTTAGCGAGCAGGCATCATTTATCGAAGAGTGGGTGGAGGTGGTGAGGCAGGCGATAGAGCAGGGGCTTACAAAGGAGGAGGCACAGGCTAAAATATCCTTCCTCGACCGGTATCCGATGGATATAGGAATTGAGGCAATGGGCCCTGAAGTACAGAAGATGAATGTGGAACGGCTATACGATCTCTTAGCCGTAAAGTAACTACCAATGGGGCAAAATGGAAGCTAGCATGCCTCAACTGGCCTGCTAGGCTGCCCTGGGTTCCTTGCTTCTGAAAAGGCGCTCAGCGCTCAGGCCGTTCGACTTCTCATTTTCTTTTCTGCGTCTGCCACACCGCCTGCAGGCAGCTCCATTACAGGGACGTGCCAGATCGTTGCGCCTGCAAGTGTCATTGGGTAGGTGGCCGCGGCCATTGCCGCAGCGCTCTCGGCTTCAACAACACTGATAGATACCAGTGTATTCCGAGGAACGTTGGCAAATGGCATTCCCAGGCAAACGTAGGTAGCCAGCAACTTCCGCCCTGGAGGAGCACTGGCATGAGCCTTATCCGCTATCTGCGCTAGCTCTGCCTGCTTAGCTGCATCATACATAGAGAACAGAAGAAACTTCATCTTACGCCTCCTTGACTCGTTTTATATCTGATGGGCACGGCACTCGGGAGCACCATCTCGGATCTCCTCAGAATTACCGGGCGCGACGGCTTGCGAAAAGACCAGCCACGGGGCAAATCCATATCTTAGATTCCAGGTGATTTCAAATCAGATTAAGGCCTTGCGAGAGCGGCGGTGTTGTCTCAGGAAGTCAAGCACTGCCCGATTGAACTTGTCCGCAATCTCGACGCTGAACCCGTGTCCTCCCCCCTCCAGAACCACCAGTTGGGCGTTGGGGATTCCTGCCGCCAGTTCCTCCGATATCTTGACTGGGAGTAGAATGTCTTCTTTGCCCACGAGAACCAGTGTTGGAGCGGTTATCTGGCCAAGGCGGTCCCGCGTATTATGTGCGGTGGCAGCAGCGAACTGTCGAGCGTGAGCGTAGGTGGGCTGTGGGTAGGGATTTGCCAGCATCGTATTGACCGTTATCTGAACCAATTCCGGGTTCTCGAAAAATTTGTCGGTGAATAAGTACGACAGCCGTAACTCGGTGAGGGTATCAGGTCTGACACCCTCCTCGGCCAATTTGAGCGTAGTACCCAAGACGTGCATAGCCCAGGAATAGGAACCGGCTGCGGTAGTCGCCAGGATCAGTCTCTTCACCCGCTGCGGGTGTTTGATGGCAAGCTCCTGCGCAATCATACCTCCCATGGACACGCCTAAAACATGGGCCTTCTCAATGCTAAGCGCATCTAAGAGCCCGGCAGTATCATCGGCCATCATATCAATGGAATATGGTGTGTCGGGGGCATCGGTGCGTCCCACGCCGCGGTTATCGAAGACTATAACTCGATATTTTTTTGAAAACTCGGGAATCTGAAATATCCAGCTTGTCAGGTCACTGCCCAATCCCATGATCAAGAGCAGCGGGTCCCCTTCTCCATGAACCTCGTAATACATGTTGATGTCGCCAACTTTCACTGTCGTCATTCTGTCTTCCCTTTTTTAGTACGGCGCCAAATCTCAACTGCTGACGTGCGATGATGTACTACAGGATAAAGGCCTAGCGAGAGCGGCGGTGTCGTCTCAGGAAATTAAGGATTGCCTTGTTTGCCTCCCCTGCTGCCTCGACTAGGTAGCCATGCCCCATGTTTTCCAGGATGACGAGTTCGGCGTTTGGTATTTGGGAGGCGATTATCCTGGAGTTCTCGACTGGAACCAGCCTGTCGGCAGTGCCCGCTATGATCAGGGTAGGAGCCTGAAGCTGAGGCAGCCGGTCATAGGTGTCATGGCCCATTATCGCCTGCGCCTGCCTGGCATAGCCATGCAGGGGGGTGACATATTCCACCCGCTGCACAATGACTTGTTCGATGATATCTGTATGGTTATCGATGAACTCCTGGCTGAAGAGGAAGGGAAGCGATTCGCGGGCCCCCTCTTCTGGCGTCAGCCGCTTCATGCGCTCCTCGTCGAAGAGGAACGTCATCACTTCCTCATCGGGCCTGGTACCGTGGCGACCTCCGCAATTGGTGCATCCCAGGATGAGGCTTATCACCTTATCTGGGTAACTAAGGGCAAACTCCTGGGCAATCATACCTCCCATGGAGACCCCGTAAACGTAGGCGGCATCGATGCCGATAGCCTCAAGCAATCCAGCCACATCGCCTGCCATCATCTCCATGGTGTAAGGGATATCGGGCTTGTCGCTCTGACCGGTCCCTCTATTGTCGAAGGTGACAACCTGGAACTCCTCGGAGAAGGTGGGTATCTCCAGGAACCATGAGCGGGAGTTGCTACCATATCCATTGATCAAGACCAGCGCCTCCCCCTCTCCGCGGACCTCGTAATTTATATTGATATCGCCAACCTTTGCCGTAGGCATTCTACTCTCCCTTTAATATGGTCACCGCTCTATATGGAAGATGAACTAGGTCGATTCTTAGCCTTGCATATGTAATCCCTCTCAAGAGGGAACAGTCTGTAAGGTCTACCCTGTAGACAAATGGAGAACGGTAGAATGTAGCACATTTACGCAACACGCTAGCACGAATCCAGCTGACTGTCAAGCTGGCGTACTCGACGAGGATATCGGTAACACGCAACTTCTTCTGGATTGTCGTTGTTGTGAGTGGGGCAAAGCAGCATTTTGTTTGCCTACGCAATCGCCTTGAGATATGTTACCAAGAGGCGACCACAATTCCTGTATTTACCCCGATCATATCGGGGTGCTCTAGGCTTGGTTGGAGCAGATGCTCCAACCTACCCCTCTACTTATTCTCCCTTCTCCCTTGAAGGGAGAGGGTTGAGGCCTGTCCTTAGCCTGTCGAGGGGTGAGGGTGATATAAGTAAGGGGTCAGGCTCGGAGGGTGGCTCCCAGGTCGCGGTGGAGCCTGTCGAGGATCTTTTCCTGCTCTTTGTTCACCTCGTCGTCGGTGAGGGTGCGACTGGGCGACTGATAGGCGATTCTGAAAGCCAAAGATTTCTTCCCCTGGGGCACCTGGTCGCCAATATAAACATCGAACAGGGTAACCTCAGCCACCAACGGGTAATTCTCGAGAATATCTTGCACCTTCTTTGAAGGCATCTCTTTATCTAGGACTACCGCTATATCGCGAATGGTGGCGGGGAATTTTGGTATCGGCCGATACTTGTGTGGTGCCATAGTGATGGGAAGAAGCTTCTCCAGGTCGATCTCGAAAAGGTAAGTGGAGCGGGATGAGATATCGAATCGTTCCGCCACTCGGGGATGGAGTTCGCCAATGATCCCCACTGCATCGCCGCCAACGACGATTCTTGCTATCCTGCCGGCACTAAAGGCATCCTCTTCCATTGGCTCGAAGGTTGCAGCGACGCCAAGATTCTTAAAGATAACTTGTATAATTCCCTTGGCATCGAAGAAATCGAGCGTCTGACCCTCGCCATGCCAGGAGCGGTCGACACGGGGACCACTGAGCAACCCAGCGAGCATGAAAAGCTCCTGTGGAAGATGCTCTTCCCTGGGCAGATATACCTTTCCCACCTCAAAGAGCCTGATGCTATCTTCGTCATGCTTCTCGTTGGTAGAGAGGGCTTGCAGGAGCCCCGGACGCAAGGTGGTGCGCAGGTATTCCTGCTCCGAGGTTATACGGTTAGCAACCTTTAGTGGTGTGAGTGCCAAGCTGGGGACCGCTTTGTGCAGCGCCTCGAGGCTGGTCAACGAATAGGTGATTATCTCCTGCATCCCGCAGCCAACCAGGATGTCGCTTACCCGTTCCCTCAAAGCTCGCATTGGGTCCGGCTCGCGCTTGGGCAGCGCCCCGCTAGGTAGGGTGGTGGGAATCTCATCGTAGCCAATTACACGGGCAAGCTCCTCCACCAGGTCATCGGCAAGATGAATGTCGGTACGCCAGTAAGGGATGTCGACGGAAATTTCATCTCGGTAAATTGGATGGCAGACAAACCCTAAAGAAGACAGCACCCGTTCCATTTCCTTAAGGCCTATATTTGTGCCCAGGATGCGCTCAACGCGCTTCGTGGTCAATGAGACGGGTTTCGTCTTCCTCTTGACGGGATATACATCGATAATGCCCTTAGCTATCTTGCTGCCAGAGAGCTCAGCCATAAGCTGGGTGGCGCGCCTCAGCGCTGGCATAGGAAGCTCTGGGCTGAGACCCTTTTCGAAGCGTAGCGAGGCCTCACTGCGGAGTTTTAACCTTGTCGAGGTGCGCCTGAGACTCGCTGCATTGAAGTTCGCTGACTCGATCAAGATCGCTGTGGTTTCCTCGGTGACCTCGCTCGCTGCGCCTCCCATAACCCCAGCGATGGCTACCGGGCCATCGGCATCGGCGATGACGAGCATATCGCCTGTAAGTTCGCGCTCTATGTCGTCAATGGTAGTGAGCCGTTCGCCATTTTCAGCAAGTCGCACGATTATCCTTCTCTGGGAAAGCTTTTCATAATCGAAGGCATGAAGGGGTTGCCCATATTCCAGCATGACATAGTTGGTGACATCGACGATGTTGTTGATGGGGCGCATGCCGCAGGCAAGCAATCGCTGCTCCATCCAGGGAGGGGAGGGGCCGATCTTGACACCGGTCAAAAGGCTGGCGCAGTATCTGGGGCATAAATCGGGGTCAACGATCTCCACTGACGCTGATTGCTCTATGGCGTCCCCAAGCTCATCATAGAGTACATCGGGAATGTGCGCTGGTTCTCCAGTCAGGGCAGCAACCTCCCAGGCGATACCGATGATAGATAGGCAGTCGGGGCGATTGGGCGTTATATCCAGGTCAAGGATGGCATCGCCGAGGTATTTATCGAGGACAAGTTCCAAAGGGGCATCGGGCGGCAGAACCATAATTCCCTCATGCCTATCGGATATGCCGAGCTCCCTTTCGGAGCAGATCATCCCTTCAGAGGCGATACCGCGAATCTTCGATTTCTTGAGCTTTGCCAGTTTACCGCTATCTGGGTCGATGAGCTGAGCGCCGATGCGGGCGAAGGGGACCTTCTGCCCGACTTCGACGTTTGGCGCACCGCAGACTGAGGTGAGCCGTTCCCCTCCAAGGTCGACTGTGGCGAGCGTTAAGCGGTCGGCGTTAGGGTGAGGCTCGATGGCGACCACCTGACCAACTACGATATTATCCCAGCCACCGATTCGCTCTATCGTTTCCACCTCGCTCCCGGCCAGAGTCAGTTTTTTGCCCAGTTCCTCCGGTGACAGGGCAATGTTAACAAAATCTCGTAGCCAACTAAGAGGTACTTTCATAATCTGTCGCTAAAACTGTCTTAAAAACCGGATGTCGTTTGAATAGAAGAGGCGAATATCGTCTATGCCGTATCTTAATATGAGGATTCGTTCCAATCCCAATCCAAATGCAAAGCCGGTGTAAACATCGGGGTCATAGTTTACTCGCCGCAGCACTTCAGGGTGTACCATCCCCGCGCCCAATATTTCGATCCAGCCGGTGCCAGAACAGAGCCTACAACCCGCGCCTCCGCAGGCGAAGCAGTCGATAGCCATCTCCACCCCGGGCTCGACGAAGGGGAAGTAATCGCAGCGAAAGCGCACTTTGCGCTCCTCGCCGAAGAGGTGCTTGGCAAACTCGAAAAGCGTTCCTTTAAGGTCGGCGAGGGTGATGTTTTTATCTACTGCCAGACCCTCGATCTGGTAGAACATGGATTCATGGGTGGCATCGGTGGCCTCATAGCGATAGACCTTCCCGGGAACCACCACCCGCACCGGTGGCCTTGTCTGCTCCATAACCCTAATCTGCATTGGAGAGGTGTGGGTGCGAAGCAGCATCGGCCTCTCGCTGCTCTTGGTGTCGACCCAGAAGGTGGAAAACATATCACGAGCGGGATGATCGGCGGGTATGTTCAGCGCCTCGAAGTTGTAGTAATCCCACTCAACCTCAGGTCCCTCTACAACCTGAAATCCCAGGGCAACAAAGATATCGCAGATCTCCCGAACTATCTGGGTGGTGGGATGGAGGCGACCCAAGGGGACAGTGCGACCGGGAAGGGTGACATCGATTTTTTCGACCGTTAGCGTCCGCTCTAGATCTTGGTAGGCTTCTTGCCTAAGGATTTCCTTCTTTTCCCCATAATGCCTTTCTAAAAGGGCTTTGATCTCATTGGCAGAGGCGCCCATGGCCATCCGCTCCTCCAAGGGAAGCGTTGCCAATCCCCGAAGAATCTGTGTCAGGGCGCTCTTTTTACCCAGGTGGCGAATTCGCCAGCCCTCAAGCCCTTTTAGGTCGGAGAGGCTGCTTAGCTCATCAATCGCTTCGGATCTGGTTTGGTCTAATCTCTTGAGCATTACCCGTTATTATAGGCTTGCGGCGGCAGAGGGGTCAAGGATAGTGGACAGAAAGCAGTCTGATTTAGTGATCTGGGTATATGGATATCACTAGCAAATCAAGCACAATGGCAATCAGGTCGAAAAGAGTTAGGCTTCGGAGCTACCCTTGGCAATGGTAACAAGTTCGGAGAATGCATCAGGGTCCCTCACCGCTATGTCAGCCAGCATCTTGCGGTCGACCTCAACGCCCGCCTTCTTCAGTCCGTACATAAAACTGCTATATGAGATCCCTGCCTGCCTGGCGGCGGCATTGATGCGAATAATCCATAGCCTTCTGAAATCACCCTTCCGTTCACGGCGATGGCGGTAAGAGTAGCTAAGCGACTTCATCATCGCCTCATGGGCGATACGATAGTGGGAGTGCCTTACCCCGCGCTGTCCCTTGGTCAGGTTCAGCACCTTCTTATGACGACGGCGAGTTGTTACCCCACTTTTTATACGGGTCAAATGGTCCTCCTTTAGGCATAGGGAATGAGTCTCTTTATCCGGGTCTTATCGGTTGAATGTAACGGCAGCTTCTTATCATAAAGCCTTGTCACTCTTCCCGGCTTCTTTCTCCTCAGATGGCTCTTGCCACCCTTCATGCGCAATATTTTTCCAGTGCCTGTAATATGAAAGCGCCGCTTTGCTCCCTTATGAGTTTTCAACTTCGGCATCATCGGACCTCTTTTCAACTTTCTGCTTGGCTGGGGCGAGGATCATTATCATGCGTCTTGCATCCATCTCCGGAGTTTTTTCGACCGTAGCCACCTCCCTCAACTCGCTGGCAACGTTGTCCAGCATCTCCTTGCCGAGATCGGGGTGGGTGATTTCACGACCTCTGAAGAGCACTGAGACCTTTACCTTATCCCCTTCGGCCAGCAGCTTCTTGATGATCCTCATCTTGAATTCGATGTCATGCTTGCCGATCTTGGGTCTGAACCGGACCTCTCTAAGGTAAACGGACTTCTGCTTCTTCCTGGCTTCATGCTCCTTCTTTGTCTGCTCGTATTTGAATTTTCCATAGTCGATGAGGCGACATACAGGCGGGTCAATTTGACGGGC
>JGI10211J34971_10004729_pt1 | contig 10774 bp, 9 predicted proteins | sample Etolagsediment_FD_34971 | JGI IMG/M metagenome (IMG submission 34971)
GTTTTAACGAGCCAGCCGACTTCATCCGCAGCTTTCAGTTCTGCCATCATTTTCCTTTCTATCCCTGAAGTGATATTCTGGTATTTCAGCATCACCTTGAAAGTTACAAGGCCCATTTTCGTGCTGTCAGGGACTATGAAATATGAGGTGATTATCCCTTTTTTCTCCAGGTCCCTTATCCTGTAGGCAAGTGTCTCCTTCTTCATCCTCAGTTTCTTTGCCAGTGCATTCAGCGGTTCTCTTGCATTGAAGTCAAGCTCATAGAGTATTTCCCTGTCTTTTGCTTTCATGGTAGAATATAATAAAAGATTGTATATAAATTTTTCGTTTTGTGCAATTTTTTAACAGTTATTTATAATAATATTAAAATACACAAATAAACATATGAAGAAACTTAAAATAAACGGATTAAGCAAAAACGAGGAGCGTGCAAAGGCATTAGGGCTAAAGCCGGCTCCTGAAATAAGCGGATATTTCTTCGGAAAGGAGAAATCCGAAGGCATAATAAAGCACAATGCAGCGGGAGGAAAACCAAAGTACCTCGGACTTTACATAGAAACAATCGAGAAGTGCAACCTCAACTGCTGGTTCTGCTATTCATATTCAAAAAAATCACCAGAACAGAGAATAAACCTAGAAGATATGACAAGAGCGGTTGATGTTGCTGCAGAGCATGGGGTTGAATCAGTAATAGTCGCAGGAAAGGGAGAACCGTTCCTTGACCAGAATCTCATGCCCCTTGTAAGATACGTTTCGAAAAAAGGATTGCGATTCGTTCTCTTTACAAACAATACACTCATAACTCCGGAAATCGCTTCAGAGCTGTACAGATTGAATACGTCAGTAATAGCAAAACTCGGAAGTCTTGATGCGCAGAAACAGGATTCTATTGTAGGCGTAAAAGGAGCGCACAAAGCGATAATGAATGGACTAGGGGTATTGGTGAATGCAGGATTCAGCGAACCAAGACTTGCAGCAGATGTTACGGTTACAAAGGAAAACATCGGCGAGATGGAAGAAATATGGAGATATCTGAGAAAACGTTCAATCATTCCTTATCTTGAACCGCTTATCGAAAACGGAAAAGCACTGGAGAATGAAGAAAGACTGGAAAAGGCAAGGATTGGCAGGGGAGAACTCAGGGAACTGTTTCTGAGACTTAGAAGGATAGATGAGAACAAATTCGGTTATACCTGGGCAATAAGCGAAGGTGTCAGAAGTCCGGGGGCTGAAGGGTGCTCAAAAAACCTAACCACACTGGCACTTAGACAAAATGGCGACCTGGGTGCATGCGTTAACGAGCTTGGGCTTGCCGTAGGGAACATCTTCGAGAAAGATTTCAAGGAGATTTTGGAAGGTCCCATACTGAAGAAAATCCGTTCAGAATGTGTAAAATGCCAGTGCAAAAACTGTGGGGTGAGGATATGAAAATCGCATTTATAAATCCGCAGAAAACAAGGATAGCACGAGACCCCATAAGAATAGGTACTCCTTTGGGGCTGTTGAGTCTTGCTTCGATGGTGCGCAAGCATTTGCCAAAGACAGAGGTCCATTTGATAGACGCATCAGCAGAAGGAAGGACCGAACAGGAAGTTAAACCAGGAGTATACAGAGTTGGTTTGTCAGGAGAAGAATTGAAGGCAAAACTGCGAAATATTAATGCGGATGTTGTGGGTATCAGCAATATTCATACCTCGGAATGGGAAAATGTTGCCTTCTGTTCCGAGATTGCGAAAGAAGTACTTCCAGATGCAAAAATCATGCTGGGCGGCCATCATTCAACCTATGAACCGGACTTCATGCTCAGGAATACAAAGGCGGATTACGTTGTTATGGGGGAAGCAGAATATTCTTTCATAGAACTTGTAAAAGCAGTTAGCGATGGCAGGATAGAAAACGCATTGCCTCATATAAATGGAATTGCTTACAGAAACAATAACGCAATACTGAAAACTCCACGAGGAAAAGTTGCATTAAGTCTCAATGAACTGGAAGACCCTGCATTCGACCTCCTTCAGCCGGAATTATACAGTCCGGAATTGTCACACTGGGGAAAAATAAGGGGGAAATGCAGTGCCATACTTGATTTTTCAATTTCAAGGGGCTGTCCGATTGGCTGCAATTTTTGTACATCGGCTGATATGTGGGGCAGGAGAATAAGGGCCTTTTCTCCAGAGCGCGTGCGGCAGCAGATCCGTAAGTTTAGTGTTCTGGGTTTTGACAATGTTTCGGTTGAAGACGACCAAGTGCTGTTACTCCCAGAAGAATCCAGGAATGCGATGTTTGGGGAACTAGAGAAACAAAATATCAACTGGGTGATAGATGCCGGGGTTTACTATCCGCGGATAACCAAGGAATTCGTGTCCCATGCAGCTGACAACGGTTGCTACAGGGTTTTCCTTCCAATAGAGCATCCTGTTCTTGATATCATGCATAATTCAAACAAATATCGTGGCAATATGAGAATACAGGATGATGTAAAGCAGAAACTATCAGATGTGTGCAGGATATTCAGAGAATGCGGCGTAGAATTTTACGTTGCAATTATGGTGGGGTTCAAGCAGGAAACCAAGAAAACACTAAAAGCGGTCAGGGAATATGCCAGATTCGTAATGGATGCTGGCGCCTCTTGGGTGAATTTCTTCTATCCCAAGCCATTTCCCGGTACGGCTGACTACAAAAACTATTCATCTGTTCCAGAAGAACGCAGATGGGAAAATGCACCTGAATTATGGTATTTATCATCACCCGTGCTTAAACCGGATGCGCTGGGGATAAACGAGCTTGAAGCTTACGTGGATAATCTAAGCCTGGAGATAAATGGAAAACCGAATACACTGGTAGATCCGTTTGCTGAAAAAGTAAGAAGCTAAATCCTCACCTTTTCAATAAAATTTTTCTTTCTTTTTTCTTTAGAGGATAAGGATCATAAACCAAATCATCCTCGAACATTATAATGAATTCCACATTTTTTATTATGGTTCTGAATTTATTCCTTAATTTTGAAATCTCCTTCTGCAGTTCCTCATGGCTTTCAACTTCCAGGGTTATCTCAAAATTCCATTCTCCAACCGTTTCAATCGCCAGTATCATTTTCGGATTCTGATATGCATAGGCAAACAACTTGTTCCTTGAGTTCTCATCCATATTCTGAAGGGATAGCAATAATCTGTAGCTCTGCATGCCATAATTCTGTACCTTGATATACGTCGTATAACCCTGTATTATCTTTTTTCTTTCCATCTCTTTTATTCTTGAAGATATAGTACTCGCGGGCTTTTTCAGTATCCCAGACAATTCAGATATTGAGATTCTTGCTTCGTTTGACAATAGCGATAGGATATCAGCATCAAAATCATCAAGCTTTTCAAGTGCCGGCTCTTTTCCAAAGAACGGAGGACTGAATGTAGGCTGTTCCTCTTTCATAAGATAATTTCGTTTATTTTGTCTGAGCTCCGCTCTTATTGCAATTGTATTGTCAGCAAGATATTTTCCATATTTATTGAGAATCTGATAGTATATTCTGTTGAACTGAAAAACACTCTTACACATCACAGCAAAAACAATATCGAATCTGCCGCCGATTAGCGCTATCCAATAGAGCTCAGGTATCTTCTCCAGATAACTGACTATCTCCATCTTCAGCTTATCATCCACATTCTCAAATCTGTTGAATACCGCAAAGCCGGTATGCCCAAGCTTGCCGAAATTTACCAGTGTAGTATATCTCTGGATTATTCCTCGTTCTTCCAGTCGTTTTATCCTGTAGATTACTGTTTCCTTGGACAGTCCTGCTTTTTTCCCGATTTCATTGAAAGTCGCCCTGGCATTCAAATCAAGCTCTGCGAGAATTTTCCTGTCCTTGATGTCCAATTCCATATTTTCATATTTATCATTAAATCCATATAAATCTTGCGATTTGTGGAAAAATTTCATAAAAACTTTAATTAATGAGATAAACGGTAATAATTTGTGATAAAAAATGATGAAGCTGGTAATACCTGACAATAGCGATCCAAAATTGCCTAAAGCAGTTAGGAGACAGTTAGAAAGACCTACGAATCATAAAATTGGCGGGATTTATGGTAAACCGACAAAAAACAAATATATTGGATCAGGGAGGGCGAACCTTTTTTTTGATGATATTTCCAGAAAAAAAATGACAAAGAGAGTAGAAGCATTCAAAGAAATGGGCATAAACTATGAGTATTCGATTAATGATATCCTACCACGTGCTAGATTATTAGAAAATAGAGGCAAAATAATAGAGGAATTAGAATGGTTAGAGTCATCTTCTATTGGAGCCATAACTGCAGCAAATTACGAATTAATAAGATTAGCAGAGAGATACTGTCCGAGCGTTGAAATAATAATTTCCTTTTATACTGAAATTGATACTCTTAAAAAATTAAATCAATTTGCAAGACTTCCAAATGTTAAGAAGATAAATGTTGATAGAAAGATATACCGGAATCTTCCGTTATTAGAACAATTTGTAAATGAAGCTAAGAAACATGAAGTTGGAATAAGAGTTATTGCCAATCTTGGTTGTATGGCTGATTGTGCTAGAACTGAAGAACATGCTATAATCAAATCTCTTGCATCGATTGACACATCATCGTTGCATTATGCTCCTTGCACATTTTACTGTATGAGATTTCTTTATGAAGATCCTGAACACTTTTTGAGACTACCGATAATCAGACCAGAAGATTTAGATGCTTACGAGAGCATAGGTGTAGCGTCTGTTAAGTTAGTTGATAGAGTTAATCCAACTCCTTGGATTGAAAAAGTAGTTGGGCATTACCTTGACGGTTCTTATGCTGGCAATATACTTGATTTGACCTGCAATTTTACTACCCTTAATACCAAAAGTATGTCTAACGAAGAAGTTGCAAAAATAGATATGAATGAAATAGTTAAATCGAGGGAAAATATAATGAAATATCGCGAAATGTTGCCCGCGCTAATGCAGGTGAGCATTGATCCGGACTATAATTTATTGGCATGCGATAACGCGTGTGGTACGTGTGGCGGTTGTAAAGATACTTCTGCTGTAAAATATGATCCTAAAAGAAGAGAGATAGTGCTTGATCAGTTAAGGAGGATAGAAGATGAATACCTATTTGTATAAACTATCTAAGTCGGGCGGTTCTGAGTCCGGACCGGTCATAATCGCAGGACCCTGCGCGGTGGAAAGCTATAAACAGTTTTCAAGGATAGCAAAAAAGGTCAAAGGCGCCGGAGCCGATATGCTCAGAGGGGACGCATTCAAAGCGCGTACTTCTCCACATAGTTTTCAGGGCCTTGGAATGGAAGGCTTGAAAATTATTAAACAAGTAAGTACTGAAACAGGATTGCCAACAGTGACAGAGGTATTAGATACTAGAGAGGTAGAAGTGGTCTTAGAATACACTGATGTTCTTAAAATCGGATCAAGAAATATGCAGAATTATGCTCTTCTTAGGGAAGTCGGAAAAACCAATAAACCGGTTATGCTAAAAAGAGGATCTGGAGCAACGATAAGAGAATTTCTCCTGGCAGCCGAGTATATCTTAAATGAGGGGAACGATACTGTTATTCTCTGTGTTAGAGGAATCAGAACATTCGAAAATGCCACTAGGTACAGTTTTGATTTGGATGCTGTTCCACTGCTGCAAAAATCCACAAATCTGCCAATAATAGCTGACCCAAGCCATGCTAGTGGTCACAGTGATCTCGTTCCTCAGCTAAGTTTGGCAGCAATTGCAGCAGGTGCCAATGGCCTCCTTCTGGAAATCCACGATGATCCTGGTAATGCACTCTGTGATGGTCAGCAGGCAATCTCTGTTGAAATTTTCAAAAACTTAGTTGACAAAATAAAAAAGATTACGATGGCAATTGGAAAAAAAGTTAAATCCTAAATCTTCACTTTTTTCTTTTTAGGGTGCTTAATCTCTCCTATCTGCACTCCTTTGCGGGTAAATTTATCTATTAGAACATAAGCGAATATACCTAGAAGTATCAGGATAACTCCGTCCACTGCCGCATCAATGCCCACATTCGTCATCATAAAGAGCGTAGTTAATATCGCAAGGAACGGAAGCACAGGGAACCATCCTATGTTTACCGGAACCCTGAACGGCCTCACGATATCGCGCTTGTCATACCTCAGTTTTATCAGTGCGGCATTAATCACTAGGAAAGTAGCGAATATGGTGAAATTGGTAAGATTCGCGACGACTTCAATTTCTCCAAGAAGGAAGAATGCAATAGTAAGCACTCCTACAACCGCTATCGCACCAAACGGAGTTTTTCTTGATGCATTGACATATGCCAAAGGCTTCGGCAATGCACCCGAATCAGCCATACCGTAAACTATTCTTGAAGCAGCCATCAGTATCAGAAGAACGGTATTTCCAGTTGCAAACAAAGCGACTATTGAAAATATGATAAACGCATCACTGCTCCATGCAACTGAAACAACGTCAGCAAGCGGAGAAGTCGATTCCGCAAGCAGATTAAAATCAATAACACTTACCACGGATATTGCCACGAGTATGTAGATTACAGTGGTTAGTGCTATGGCGATTATCAGCGCTCTGGGCATGTTCCTCTCGGGTTTTTTCACTTCCTCAGACATACGCACCATTTCCTCAAAGCCTATATATGCGAAGAAAATAAGCGCAGCAGCCGCGAATATCCCGTCAAAAGATGGAATTTCAAAATAATCAACGCTTCCGAAGTAAGGAATTCCTACCAAAATTATTATCACTAGTCCTGCGCCTTCGATCAGTGTTCCGATGATTGCAAAAAACGCGGCTTCCTTGACCCCGTACGCAATTACAAATGAAAGCAATATTACAAGTATCACAGCGCCTATAATCAAAGGAGTCCCAACAATTGCCTCGAAATATCCTCCGAATCCCAATGCAACGGTTGTAGCTCCTATTATCCCGCTTATCGCAATCATCCATCCGACAATGAATGCAAGCTTCTTTCCGAATGCATTTTTCGTATAAACGTATTCTGCGCCTGCCTTGGGAAAAATAGATGAAAGTTCAGCATAACTCAATGCACTCAGTCCTGCAACTAATGCAGCAATTACAAAAGAAATCCATGTTGCATTTCCTGCCATTCCAGCTGCTTTTCCTATAAGAGCATATATCCCAGCACCGAGGATTATCCCTACCCCGCATGCAGTTGCTTCCCATAATCCGAGGGCGCGTTTCAATTCAGCCATATCCGTCATATCGAAGAATAGTTATAAAAACGAATCTGGATTTGGTTTCCAGTGGGCGATAGATAAAATTTTAAACTCGTTCTTCGAAACATACAATATCACAAAAAACAAAACGAGTCGAGGGTATCTGTATGCATAAACCTATACAAAAATGGAAAGGAAGGATCGAATGGGAGAAAACTGTCAATTCAATAAGAGGGAAAAAGCAGAGCGGCGCTAAGCTGGCTCTGCGCGAGCGTTTTTTACTGACCGAGGCAAATTATATAGGCAAAGTAAAGGACGAGACGACAAAACGGTTTAAGAAAAATGAACCGCTCACAGATGCATTGGAAAGGATAGTTGTCAGTCCGGTATCAATTTTTTCAGTGTCAGGGCCTAACGCCGTCAAGCCCGCCCGTGACCGGTTGGGGGAATTATTCGATGTAGAATCAGAGATAGAATTAGCGGTTTTGCAGGATTGCCTGGAAATTCTGTACAAAAAAGAGACGGAACTGCAGAAGACGATTTCCGAGTGGTTTGTCGATTTAACTGTCCCAGGTTTAAGATATGGAATCCTTAAGTTTGAAAATGAAAAAAGCATCAGTGAGGTAAAGCAGGAGATTTCTGAGTTTTCGGGAAAGGACTGGAATGATGGGGCAATCAAGGGATATTTTGATTCTATTCTCGAAAAATTAGGATTGGAGCCACCCGACGAAATAACCATTGTCAGGCCGTCTGTTTTCTGGAATGCTGTCGGAAAGGAAATGGGAATAGAGGATAATGTCAAAAGTGCATTCGAAAGATTCAACAGGGATGATTTATGTTGGCTTGCACAACCGGAATTATTGTATTTCCCGGAGGAGCCTAAAGTTAAAGCCTCTTCGCATACCTCTCCATAAGCTCGCAGTATTTCGCAATTCTCTTCTTTGAATCAGCATTCGGCTTCTGCGCATATTCAATAGCAGCAATCTTTGCACGGACATTCGCCCTGTAGCATTTGTAATAATCAAGTAGAAGGAATATCTCCCGGTACCGCATAAGATTGGCATACCTTTTCACGAATGCCCTTGACAAGTCCTCCCTGCCGAAGGCATCAAGGTCCATCGCCATGAATGCAATCTCATTCGCAACGTCTATGTACCTGAAATCCTCATTGAACTCTATGCAGTCGAAAATGTAGGTTTTATCCGCCAGAAATACGTTTGCGGAATGCAAATCACCGTGGCAGTCCCTTATCATCCCTGCCCCCTGTCTTCTCTCGAAAACAGCATAATTCTTCTCGTAAAACCTGTTGCATTTTTTCAGGGCAAAATCAACCTTGTCACCCATTTTGCATGCTTTCTCTATGGTCTTGCGGTGGTTGCCGATATCATCGGTCTGTTCCTTTATCAGTTCAGGAGCACCGTACCTCCGGTACTCTATAATACGTGCAGTATCATGGAATCTTGCAATCCTGAGGGCAATCTTCTCAATATCCGCAACAGTGACCTTTCCCTTCCCAAGCAGGTTGTCCATTTTTCTTTCCTCAGGCTTCCTCTTCATCTTGACAGCATAATCGGTTATCTCCCCATCTCCTTCAAAATAATATTTACCGCCCCGCTTCACTATCGGAACAACACCAGTGTACATATCCCTGCAGAGTCTTTTGTTCAGCCTGACCTCTTCCTTGCAGTAGAATCTCCTTTTCGCCACAGTAGAAAAATCAAGAAAAGTGAATTTTACCGGCCTTTTTACCTTGTAAACGTAATTTCCTGCAAGATAAATCCATGAGATGTGCGTTTCTACAAAATCAACTTTCTTTGCACTATACGGAAAACTTGAAGATTTTTTCAGTTGCTCAACTATTTTCTTGTCCATGTTACCCCTCTATATATTTCATCACAAGTTCGACCTGCTTTTCCAGCGGAAGCGAAGTATCAACCGCGAAATGCCTTTCCGCTATCGGTTCAAACTCTGTTTTAACCTTTTTATAAACTTTGTAGTCCGCTTCGCTTTCCGTTTCCTCTTTCTTCCTTGCAAATATCCTTTCCTTAATCAGATTCTCGTGCGTAGTGCACTCAACAATAAAAAAATCGGCAGCAATCACCCGCACTTTTTCCCGAAGCGCTTTTTTATAGAAAGTTGCATCAAGAATAACGTTCTTTCCTTCCTTGAGCTGCTTTTCCGCTTCTTCAAGTATCGTATCGTAAATTTTCTCCTTCTCTTCCGCGGAATAAGTCCTTTCTTCGAGCATCTTCATACGGACAGTATCACTGCTTATATGGACTGCGTTAATCCTTTCTGCAACTGCCTTCGCAAGTGTTGTTTTTCCAGTTCCCGGCAATCCGCATATCATGACCAGCATAACAATCCAAAAGACTATCTGGGACTAATATATTAAGTTATTCGTTAGTATGTTACCGTAAAACAATGGTGAAAATATGGAGCGGGTTGTAAAAAAGATTAAGGGAGTGAACTCAAAGGTACGGCCACTCGTTGCCTTCTCCGTCATACTTCTATTCCTTATCCTTCTTCTTTCCACCATCCGCACTAGCATTTTTGGACATGAGGTGGAATCGCATGAGCATATGATATTCGAGATAGTATTCCTGATTCTCCTTGCCATCCTTGCAGAGTCGATCGTTTTCTATTTCAAGCAACCCACAGTGCTTATCCTGATGCTGTTGGGAGTAATAATGAGCCCCAGCTTCCTTGAATTGGCATGGCCAGCCGTCCAGCATTATCTCTCCTTCCTGCCTGAAACCACCCCCATCATACTCCAAAACCCTGAATTGGTAAGTCTCTTCGCAACACTGGGTGCAATAATACTTATGTTCAAGGTGGGCCTCCATTCGAGCATCCACAAGATTTTCACAACGCGCAACTTCATCGTGGCAGCGCTTGGAATAATTTTTCCTTTCGCAGCCGGCTACTGGTTTGCGGTTTCAAGCGGAGGCGAAACCACATACGCACTGTTCCTTGGTGCAGCCCTTTCCGCCACCAGCGTTGGAGTAACGGTAGCAATCCTAAAGGAGTTCAAACTTATTGAAAAGGAATTTGCACAAACAATAATAGGTGCGGCGGTAATCGACGACATACTCTGTCTGCTTGTGCTCTCTCTCGTAATCAACATACCGGAAACACTTGCACTGGAAGCCATTTACCCCACTCTGGGAGTATTATTTTCAGCCATTGTTTTTCTCATTGGCGGCTCACTGGTTGGAAAATATTTTGTGCACAAGCGCATAGATCGTGCAGGACTGGACAACAAAACTTTCCTGTACGTGCTATCTTTCGTCTTCCTCTATGCATATGTTGCCGAATTCATAGGCCTCTCGTCCATAGTAGGCGCTTTCCTTGCCGGAGTGCTCCTCAACTATTCCAAGCACGTAAAGGAAATAGAAATACGCTCGACTTCCCTGGAACTGCTGTTCACACCAATTTTCTTCATATCCCTGGGAATGCTTGTTGATGTGAGTGCAATTTTCACACTTGCGGTTCCGATACTTATAATCTCGCTGCTTGCAATGCTCACAAAACTGATTGGCTGCGGGATCGGAGGCCTTCTTACCGGCTTGGATAAACTCCGTTCCA
>JGI10211J34971_10004730_pt1 | contig 10774 bp, 7 predicted proteins | sample Etolagsediment_FD_34971 | JGI IMG/M metagenome (IMG submission 34971)
CCGGACATATGAGCCTTTCCCCCCGCCGATCGAGAGGATCTTCAAGCAGGCGTACGCCGAATTGAAGGCCCGGGGACGAGCCGGGACGGGCCCGGAGGAATCGATCAATCGCTCGCAGCTGCTGCGGCAGATCAAGGCCCGGAGTACGGAGGTACCGTACCAGAGCACGAAGGTATGGCGATACCCGAAGTTCAAGGTCCGATCGCCGGACAGCATGGTACACGTTCGCTACCGGATCTACACGGGTAGCACCAGTCGGACCACGCAGAAGCGCACGGAAGGCGTCTGGATGCTGTTCGACGCGACGCAACTCGGGGAAAACGAGAATGTGACGCCGCTGGCGCAGGCGCCTCAGCAGGTTTTGGGCGGCGTCTACCACGAGTTCTGGTTCCCCGCTTCGTTGCTGCCCGAGAGCGGCGAACTGGCGCTGGCCTACGCGAACGACAACCAGCAGCAGCAACCCGTCATCTTCCAGCTCGGCGACGGGCCGAGTATCATGATCCCGATGACCAGTTTCGGCGCGAACTACCTGCGTGTTGTTTTCCTGATCCTGCTGCAGATCGCGTTCCTGGCCGCCCTCGGCTGTGTGTCGAGCGGGTTGTTCTCGACACCCGTCGCCGTGTTTGTCGGTGCCGGATATCTCGCGTTGGGAACACTTGCGAACGCCTACCTGGCGGACATCGGCCCGGAAGAGGACGGGAAGTACCCCGCCAAAGGCTTTTTCCAGAAGTTCGCGTATGTCGTGGCGCAGGGGACGGATGCCGTGGTGGTGTCGGTCAAGGACTTCAACACGACGTACATGCTGAACAACGGGCGACTGGTCGAAGGCAGGTACATGGCACGCACGTTGGCGACCATGGTATTGCTGCGTGGTCTTCCGCTGAGCCTTCTTGGCATCGCGCTGTTGATGCGCCGGGAATTGGGGACAGTGGTACGGCGATGAGAGTCATACGTGCGACAATCGGGATCTGCGCGTTTCTCAGCGTCCTCTACGTGTTGACGCTCGGACTCAGTCTCGTTCAAACGCGCATGAACTCGATACGCGTCGAGAGAGAGTTGACTGACGCAACACCGTTGGAGAACGCTCCCCCGGCGGTCGCGTTCACCACCGTGGCGTTGGGTGGATTCCGCGGGTTGCTTGCCGACTGGCTGTGGTTGCGGTCGACGCGCATGCAAGACAAAGGGAACTACTTCGAGATGGTGCAGTTGGCCGACTGGATCGTCAAGCTCCAGCCGCGGTTCACCGGAGCGGCAGCGTTCCTTGCCTGGAACATGTCGTACAACGTGTCGGTCACCTTCTCGCGACCGGAGGACCGTTGGCGGTGGGTGATGCGGGGGGTGGAATTGCTGCGCGACGAAGCGCTGCAGTACAACCCCGGAGACCCGAAGCTCTACAAAGAACTGGCCTGGATCTACCAGCACAAGATCGGTCAGCGGATGGACGACGCAAACCGCTACTACAAGACCGAGATGGCCCGTGAGATGATGGCGGTGTTCGGCACGTATCCGCCGAACTGGTACGAGCTGGCCAACAGCCCCGGGACTCCGGGGAAGCTGCGAGAGGAGCTTGGCGACGACTCGCCGCTCTGGGCGATTCTCGCGCGGGCGGGGCGCAAGCTCGACGACGTGGAGGAAGTCTTTCGGACAGACGGCAAGCTGCCCGAGGACTTGGCCAAGGCGTTGCGCAAAGACAGCTTGGAGGGGACGCTGGACCGGTACTTCCGGGCACGCTGGATAGAGCGCGTCTACAAGCTGGATATCGACCATGTGATCGACACCGTCAACAGGTACGGCCCACTCGACTATCGGCTGCCCGAAGCACACGCCATCTATTGGGCCAGCCTCGGGCTCACCCGGGCGGACGGCGGCGTCAACCTCGAGTGCGAACGGGCAGTGTTCCAAGCGCTTAACCAAGCCTACAAGACAGGCCGTCTTATGCGTATCGGGGTAGGGGATACCGCCAACCTGGAGATGGCTCCGAACCCGGGGTTGCTCGACGCCACCAACCAGGCGTACCTGACGGCTCTGCAAAACCATGCCGACAGCTCCGGGGCGAAAGGCGGGTACGAGAACTTCCTGGTGGACGCGACCGTGATGTTATTCATGTTCGGCGAAAAGGAGAAGGCCCGGGAGTTCCTGGCCAGGGGACGAGAGCTGAACGCCGACCGCTTCGACACTGCCTCTCTGGAGGCCTTTGCGCTGGACGAACTGGCGGAGGATATCGGGCAGGCCTCCAATCCCCAAGCCCAGGCGGCCATCCAAGCCTACCTCCGCCAGATGTACTACCTAGCTGCCTGGGGCGAGGACGAGCCCGCGTTCTACTACGAACGCGTGGCGAACAGGATCTGGCGGAAGTACATGGCCCAGTTCGCGGACCCGAACGACATCAAGGTCAAGGAACGCCGCCAACTGCCGCCGTATGACCGGATGAAGCGCTCCATGCTCAAGGAGTGTCTGCTGAGTTTCCCTGAAGAGCTGTCCAAAGCCTTGCGTCAGGTCGTCGGAGACAAGGCGGCCGCCGAGGCCCTGCGGACCGATGTGGTCGACCAGTCGGGTGGCGAGGAACAGCGGTAGTGTTCGCGGGGTGCGTGATGCCTGGCCTGAACATCGCCCCCATTGCCAGAAAAGTAGCTGAGAGCACCTATCATGTCTTGTAGCATCCTCGTGTCCGTGTCGCGACTGTGTCATCCATCTCCTCGTTTTCGACTGCTGTCAACAACGGTATCCGCTGCCGCTCTCGGGTTGCTGCTGGCCGGTTGTGGGTCGGGTCCGGAGACCGAGGTGGCCAAGCTGGTGGTGTTGCGTGGCGATGAACAGACCGGGGCCATCGGCGGGGAATGCGGCAAAGACATCGTGGTTGAAGTCCTGGGGCCGCAACGGCGGGGGATATTGGGGGGCAAAGGCGAAGCACATCCGGTGCCGGACGTCGCGGTTGTGTTCGAGGCCGCGGACAACAGCGGACTGACCGTCATCGGGGAGCCAGAGAGCTTGACCGATGCCGCGGGAACAGCCCGGGTCAAGGTCCGCCTGGGCAATCGGTTCGGGGATCAGTACCTGCGTGTACGCTTGCCCGATCATCCGGGGTTGAAGGCAACGATACGCCTGATTGCTGGTGTGAAGATCGACGGAGGCAAACAGGAAACCGCTGCCGGCGATGAACTGGAGAAGCCTATCACCCTGACGATTACTGACGAGGCCGGTGCGCCCGTGGCGGGTGTGCCGGTCTACTTCCGGCTGGTAAGTCAGCCGGGAAAGAAGGGCAAGGTCAAGGCGCTCCAAGGCGCGACGGACGAGGCCGGGGTGGCAAGCGCTCAGCTCGCGACGGACAGCAAGGCGACAGGCAAGTACGAGATTCTTGCGGAGATCGCGGACGAGGAGCGCGGAATCCGCTGTCGTGCTTTGCTGATCAAGGCCCTGGCCCTGAATCGGTTGGGGTTGCTCGTCGGTGTCTTTGGCGGCTTGGGCGTGTTCATATTCGGCATGAAACTGATGAGCGAAGGGCTTCAGCAGATTGCCGGCAACCGCATGAAATCGATCCTCGCCATCCTGACTCGGAACCGGTTCACGGCAGTCGGGGCCGGCGCCGTCGTCACGGGTCTGATCCAGTCGTCCAGTGCGTGCACGGTGATGGTGGTCGGCTTCGCCAACGCCGGTCTGCTGTCGCTGCAACAGGCCATCGGGGTCGTCTACGGGGCGAACATCGGTACGACAATCACTGGCCAAATGGTCTCCTTCAAACTGGACGGGCTGGCTCTTCCCTGTGTTGCTCTCGGCGTGGCAATCCTCCTGGTGACCAAGCGGGGGACGCTGAACAGCTTCGGGCAGACCATCCTGGGCTTCGGGTTGTTGTTCCTGGGCATGATGATGATGTCCCACGAACTCAAGCAGATCGCCGGCTTCCCCTCGTTCATCGCCTTCTTCCAGAAATTCGACTGTACCCCGGGGCCAAGCGGCGTGTTGCCGTTCGGATCTGTTCTCGGCGCCATCCTCATTGGCACGGCGATGACGGTGATCGTGCAGAGCAGTTCGGCCACCATCGGGCTCACGATTGCCCTGGCGTCCAGTGGCCTGATCAATTTTTACACCGCCGTGCCCCTTATCCTCGGCGACAACATCGGCACGACCGTGACCGCGTTGCTGGCCTCCATCGGCACCAATCGCAGTGCCCGGCAGACGGCGGTGGCTCACACACTGTTCAACGTGCTCGGCGCCGCCTACATGGTCATCCTCTTCTACGTGCGTATCGACGGTGTGCCCGTCTTCATGTATCTCATCAACCAGATCACCAGCGGCAATGTGTTCGCCGAGACGCCCGAGAATATCGGACGACATGTGGCTTCGGCGCATACGACGTTCAACATATTCAACGTCGTCGTCTTCCTTCCCCTGGTGGGCGTTGTCGCCAAGCTCTGCCGCAAGGTCGTGCCGGAGGACGAAGCGGGAGTCGTGGCGGTTCAACAGTTTGAGCCCCACCTGCTCGACACACCCTCGATTGCCGTCCGTCAGTCCTATACGGCGCTGGCGGGCATGACCACTGCAGCCTGGGGGCTGTTCGCCGATGCCTTTGCCCTGATGACCAAGTACACGGAAGCAGCCGTCCCCGAGTTGCGCGATCGCGAGGACGCCGTGGATCGCATCCAGCACGACGCGATCGATTACCTCGTCCAACTGACGCAACGCCGGCTGGACGAAGCGCAGTCGGCCAGCATTCCGCTGCTTATGCATTGCGTGAACGACGCCGAACGCATCGGCGACCGTGCCATGAACTTGGTCGCCCTTGCGCAGGAGTTGGTCGCCAAGAAGCGGACATTGAGCGAAGCCGCGGCGGCAGAGACGGGACAGTTCTTCCAGGTCATCAAGCGGGAGTTCGAGTTGGTCCAGGCCGCGTTCGAGATCGATACGGAGGACAACGTGGCCCGGGCACTGACCGTTCACGGGGAGGCCCGCCGCATGCTGGCCGAGATCCATCGGAGCCACGAAAAGCGCCTGCGCAAGGCCAAGTGCAGCGTGGAAGCCGGCATCATCTACGTCGAGCTGCTCCGCGAGCTGGAACGGACGGACGGGCACCTGACCAACATCGCCGAGCGCCTCGTCGAACTGCACCGCCACGCCAACAGCGAGTGATTCTCCGGTGTCGAGCGTCCGGCCCGGGCACATCAGGGGCACGGAGTGGAACGGATAGCGGCTGCTTTCTGTAGGACAACGACTGACGCCGCAAGTCCAATTCCTCTTACACGAGGATCAGGACATGCATTCTTCCCGTTCATCGTCCGCAACGCTAAAGTTAGCTTAGTGTTTAGGTAGCAGTCTGTCGGACCTCAAGCGGGTCTGACAAGGATTGTCCAGAATGTCCGACGCAACTGCAGGAGGCGCGCGCGACACCGAGATGGGCACAGGTACAGGGCAGGGGTTACTCCGCCTAGCAGGCCCCGCTGACGCCGGGTAGCACGGATTTGTTCCTCTCCTTCGAGGGTCTCCGAGGAACAGGGCTCCACACTCCACACACCGTCCGCTGCAGATCCCGAGTAAGCGTCATTGAGGGCTGAGGAGCTCCGAGCCACCTGCACCGTGACGGACATTCTGGCTTTTCTTTCCGGATCCCATACATCCCTCGTATGGCTCCTTGACAGGTCCCGCCCGGCTGGCGCGGGGCCTGTCGTCTTTTTGGGGTCGGCACGCCCCTTGTCTTCCGAGTGTTTGCCACGTACATTTTCTCGGCTGCGGGAGGCGCAGCAGCCATGCACGAAGGCTCTCAACCACCACCGACGCCCGACAGGAGACCCAACGATGATAGTCCGCAGTGTCATGCATGATATTCTCGCCACCGGGGTCGAAGCCGGGGCATCCGACTGGCACATACGAGAGGGCTCCAGCGTCGGTCTCCGTGTCGATGGCAGACTCGTCGAGATTGACTTCGTTACCACCAGAGAGTTCCTCGACGAAGCCATGGCGCAGCTGACCAACGAGAACCAGATGGCGACGTACGAGAGGACCGGGGACTCCGACTTCGCATTCGCGGAGGAGGATGTGGGCCGCTTCCGCGCCAACCTGCACAAGCAGCGCGGGCTCATGTCGCTGACGTTGCGACACGTGAAGAGCAAGGTCCCGGATGCGAGCAAGCTCGGGCTTCCGCGGATCGTGCTCAAAATCGCGGAGAACAAGAACGGCATCATCTTTGTGACAGGCACAACCGGGTCCGGCAAGTCCACAACACTGGGGTGCATGATCGAGCACCAGAACTCCAATTTCACGCGCCATATCATCACGATCGAAGACCCGATCGAGTATGCCTTCGTCGACAAGAACTCCATCATCGAGCAGCGCGAGGTGGGTCTCGACTGCATCACCTTCGACTCCGCCTTGATCCACGCCCTACGCCAGGACCCCGACGTCATCATCGTCGGCGAAATGCGCAACAAGGACACGTTCGAGACGGCACTCCACGCTGCCGAGACCGGACACCTTGTCATGACGACACTGCACACTCAAGACGCGGCCCAGTCGGTTTACCGTATCCTCGACATGTACCCGCACGAGGAACGGGAAGCCGTCCGGAAGAGCCTGGCCAAATCCCTCCGCGCCATCATCTCGCAGCGCCTTGTCCCCAGGGCAACCGGACAGGGCGTCGTCCCGGCCGTCGACATCCTCATCAACGTCCCCATCGTTCGCAAGCTGATCCAGGACGGTCGGCTGGACAAACTGGGGCTGGCAATCGAGGGTGGCGCCGAGGACGGCATGGTAAGCCTGAACCGCTGCCTCCTTGGGCTCATCAACGACGGCATTATCACCGAGGAAGCCGGCCTGGCCACCAGCGACAACGCCGAAGCTCTGCAGATGAACCTGCGCGGCATCTTCCTGTCCGATGGCGGCGGCATCATCGGCTAGTACCGCGCAGCACCAGTCCGGCCGGACCTTGGCTCGCCTCAATGTCAACGGACTGTCTCACTTCCAAAACACTCGGCGTCGACGGAGTGTCGCAGTAGCGTAACACTTCGGCCGCCTGGGAGGCGCCGCCGCTGACGTCGCCTTGTGTGCTTCCGGGGGAATCTCACAATGGTCTCCCCTGTGATTCTGAGCACGGATTCGCCGATTCACGTCCCCCCTCCCTGCTCTGTGTCGCCACTTTGGCATCCCGTGTGCTAAACCGGGGCCAGAACAAGCAACAGGATGCGTAACCAGACCGACACAGAGCAGCAAAGGAGGTCACCACGAAGGAACTTGCCAGAAGACACGATCCCGAGGTGGCGCCGGCACACAGCCGGCGACGAGTCAGAAGAACCGGAGAAGATGAGCTCAGAGAAGAGGATTAGAGAAAGATGAAAAAGAAGAACTTCACCCTCGTTGAAATCATGATCGTGGTTGCCATCATCGGCCTGCTGGCCGCCATCGCCATCCCGAGTTTCGTGAAGGCACGTAACGTCAGCCGGGCCAACTCGTGCATCAACAACCTCCGCCTTGTCGATGCCGCCAAAGAGCAGTGGGCCCTGGAGACGGATGCCAACGACGGCGACGCAGTTGACGAAGTCGGCGTGAACGAGTACCTCAAGGCTGGCGCGCCGGCCTGCCCGTCCGCCGGCCTGTACGTGTACAACCCGATCGGGACCGATCCCACCTGCGATTCGACATCATTGCCTGCCCACGCGCTCCCGTAACGGGCGCCTGAATACACTCTCCTTCCTGCACCTCCGCAGTCGTCTCCTCAAAGAGGCGGCTGCGGCCTTTTTTTTGGGACTATCTGCTCTGTAAATATCTCAGCATAAAGATCATAGATGATACATGTGTTTCATCTCCGAGACGTCGTTTCGAGCCGATTCGGCAGGCCAAAAACACCGGCGGAAGAAAAAGCCTCACGTGTGCGCGGCCTCAAAGCGGGGATATCCGCGGGACAGGGAGCCNGGCTGAGTGTCCCTTGGCATCGCCTGTGCTCCGGGGGAAGCGTGGAAAGCAAAGGACAGGTTGATTGGGCAACAGACATGACACGTCACCGACAGAATGGACGACAGCGCGCGAACCGAGACAGCGCCATTCGCGTGACGACCGCCTTTGCCGCCGCGGCCCGCATCCCTTCCCTCCACCGCCCATCAACCGCGGGTCGCGGCGGCTCTTCCTTCTCGATTGCACTCGCCCGGAGGATGGACATATGAGCATGCGTCTCCAAGGTTTGCGGTGGCGCCGAGCGGCGGACCGTTCCGGCCCGAAACAGCTTCTCGCCCTTGAGCTCGGACGTTCCGAAACCAAGGCTGTTGTCCTGTCCCGGTGCCAGAACGCCATCCGCTGGGAACGGACGGAACGCCTTCCGCGATACGATGCTGCCACTCGCGGCGCGGAGTTGGCGGATGCGCTCAAGCACATGAAGCACCAAGCCGAATACGCCTCCGTGGTCTCGCTGTTGGAGAGAACGCTCCTGCGGCTGGTCAGCTTCCCCGGACAACCAGGACAGGCGGAGGTGCTCCAGCATCAGGTCAAGCAAACACTGGGAGTGGACGACTCGTATGCCGTACAGCTCGAGGTGGTGACCCACAGGGCCACGGGCGACAAGGCGGAGTACTCTGTGTTGGCAAGCGCAATGCCGATGGACACGGTCGAAGCGTTGGACAACTTCGTGGAATCCGTCGGGCTCAGGCCCGTGAGCTTGGTCGCGGGAGCCGTTGCCCTGGCCAACCTCGTCCACGCTGTGCCCGGGGCTGTCGCAGACGATACGGCCACCGGCTTCCTGCACGTATCGCGAGACTTCTCCGACCTGCTCCTGTTCAGGGGACAGGAGCTTGCGTTGGTAAGGCAGTTTCAATTCAGCGAGATGTCGATCGTGTCTGCGCTGATGCGCAAGATGCGCCTGGACCAGGAGACAGCGGAGAAGCTCTATCAGAGCGGCTCTTTCGACATATCCGGAGACATTGTCCCGTCGCTTGGACCGTGGCTGCACCAGATCGTCATCAGCCTCGACTTCTGCGAGCGCCGCTACGGGCAGACAGTGGGAACCCTCTACCTTCTCGGGGAGGGAACGGGCTGGGCCATGCTCGAGCCGCTGATTGCCGCCAAGGTCGCCAGACCGGTGGTGGTATGGAACCCACTCGACACCCTAACCGGGGTGGAGCTGATGCCCAAGGCACGGAGCGACGCGGCAGGGTGCTTGTTGCCCTTCTGCGAAGCGTTCCGATTTGTTGGAGGACGGAACAGCCATGAGGTATGACCTGAACTTCTGGGAAGAGCCGAATTGGCGACGGGAGAGCTCTGTCGACCCGTTGTTCGCCGTGCTTGTCGGTGGTTGCCTTTTCATACTTCTGGCTCTCGTGCTTACGGCGTGGTTGATGGTAGGCCTGCAGGTCCGCAAGAGCGAACTCGGAGTCCTCGAGCTCGAGGTCGAGGAAGACACGGAAGCGGTGGAAGAAGTGCATCGGCAGATGGACTGCATGCGAGTCTGGCGGGAAGCACTGGCGGAAGTGGACGTGCGCCGCCGCAAGCGCGTCGTGTGGTCCCGCCAGCTCAATGCCCTCCAGTCTCTGGTCCCGGATGCGATCGTGCTGCGCCGCCTTAGCCTGTCGTGCACGGAAGTGGAAGAGGATGACAAGAAAGCCAGCGCGGCCAAGAGCCGTTCAGGCAAGGGCAAGAAGCCGCCGACCATGCTCTCCAACTACGAACTCCGCATTCAGGGGGTGGCTCATGCCACGAACGCCGAGGCCCTGATCGCCACCTTCTCCCGTGTCCTTCCCGAGCACCCGGAACTCGCTCCCCACCTGGACACAGTCGAGTTGACCAGTGTGACACCTGACCGGAAACACCGGCCGGGAGAGGGCGACCCGGGCAAGGAATTCATGATTGTCTGTCGCTACAAACCGATCAAATGGAGCAGATGATGGCCAGTGACGGTACAGCAAAAGAGCGGACCCAGAGGCTGGTTCTCGCGGGACTCGTCAGCCTGGTGATCGTGACGGTCTACTGGTTCCTGGCCTTATCCCCTATCCTGGCCCGACGAGCCGAGGTGAACCAGAAGATCTCCCAGCTCACCAAAACGAACCGGGACAACGAGGGGCTCCTCGCCACAGCCGCCGACGTCGAAAAGGAGTACACGCAGCTCCGGGACAAGCTCCTCCACACGATCCGGGAGGAGCTCGCGCCGCAGGAGAACCCCATCGCCTGGACAGGCGAACTGGCCCGCCGCGGGGCGCTCCAAGCAGGGATCCCCGAGGGGTCGCGCGCCCTGCGCGAAGGAGCACAGACGCGTCGGAAAGCCGTCAAAGGCGCGCCCGTCGAGTTACTCGAGGACTACGTGGCGGAGACGAACCTGCAGTGCGGGTATCACCAGTTCGGCGTGTTCCTCGCCAGCCTGGAACAGGACGTCCCGTCCGTGCGACTGCAATCACTGACCATGGCTGTCGACCAACGCTCGGAGGAACCGAGGCTGCAGGTGGCCATGACCGCGTTGTTCGCGCGCTTCACCGCGGAAGGCCTCCCCGCCGAATCCCACCCCAGCGCCCCCTTGCCGGTTGTAAGGAAGAAGACGGCTCCGCCAGCCGATACACAGAGACCCGACAAATGAAGACCAATACCCCCCATGCTATCGCCTCGGCCGTGACAATCGCATCATGCTGCATCGCGCTTGCCGCGGAGCCCGGGAACTCCCCGCCCGCGGGACCGGGCGACCCCCAGGAACCAGTCTACAGCGTGCCCGCCGGAACCCGCGATCCCTTCTTCCCGCTGCAGAGCACGGAGGCCCCCAAAGAGGAGACTGCCGAACCCGACGCAGCTCCCGCGCCCGAAACACCCGTCGTCGTCG
>JGI10211J34971_10004731_pt1 | contig 10773 bp, 8 predicted proteins | sample Etolagsediment_FD_34971 | JGI IMG/M metagenome (IMG submission 34971)
TGGCGATCTAAAATCAACCGAGGTGTTAAAACAAGTTTTTATTTAAAAAATCACAGATTAATGAGCAAAAAGAAAAGGTTGAAAATAGTTTTGTTTTTGTTCATGTCTTTGATGGTTTTCTCATCATGCGCTACCTCCAAAAAGCCGCAAAAACGAAAAGACTGCGATTGTCCAAAATGGAGTAAAAATACCATCGAGCATTTAAATTATGACCAGGGAAGAGTATAAAAATATCCTTCATAAATACATCCCGGAGACAGCATTCGATCTGGTCTATCACTTGATAATTGAGCATCGTGTTTATCTGGCAATTACTCGCGAACGAAAAACCAAACACGGCGATTTCAGGCCCTCCGCAAATGGCAAACCTTCAAGAATTTCGGTTAACTACAATTTGAATAAGTACGCCTTTCTTATCACATTTTTACATGAATTGGCCCATCAGATTACCTGGAATAAATACAAGCAAAAGGTAAGGCCTCATGGTGAAGAATGGAAGCGGAATTTTTCTGAATTATTGCAACCCTTTATTCAAAATGGAAGTTTCCCGGATGAAATTGCAGAGGATCTTAGAAAGGATGCGAACAATCTGTTTTTTTCAACCGTGGCCGATACTTCACTTGCACGAAAATTAAAAAGCTATGATAAAAATAATGGCTTCGTGCTATTGGAAACACTGCCTGAAAACAGCACTTTCATGGTTGCCAATGGTACGAAATATCAAAAACTAAACAAACGTCGTAAAAACTATTTGTGTTTGAACCTTCAAAATCAGCGCCGGTATATTTTTAATCCCCTGGCTGAGGTTATACCAATTGCATAACAAAATGAGTTGGAAGCCATTTTGCTTATTGCAATGGTTAATGCCGGTACATATTTTAAGGGGCTTTAGGAGTGAAGCGAACTAAAGGGGCATTAAAATAGTAATCGGTATTATTCCTTTTGATAATGAATAAAATGAACAGGTTTCTTACATTTGCAACTGATAAAAATATGTGATTACAAATAATAAAACATAAAGGAAATGAATAAAGACTACTATTGCGTAATTATGGCCGGAGGGGTTGGTGCCAGATTTTGGCCAATGAGTCGGACAAAACATCCCAAACAATTCATCGACATTCTCGGTACCGGCGAAACCCTGATTCAGCAGACCTTTAAGCGGTTTACCAGGATTTGTCCTCCGGAAAATATTTTTATCGTTACCAATGAAATTTATAAGGAATTGGTACAATTGCAAATTCCTGAAATTCCTGAAAACAACATCGTACTTGAGCCGGCAATGCGGAACACAGCATCATGTATTGCCTTTGCCAATTACAAAATCAATGCTATTAATCCCGATGCTAAAATTGTTGTGGCACCTTCCGATCATCTCATTTTAAATGAAGATGTGTTTATCGACAACATCGAAAAAGCTTTGCAGGCAGCCACCGAAAACAACTGGCTTTTAACTTTAGGCATAAAACCTTCACGGCCCGACACCGGATATGGTTACATTCAATACGATGAAACGGAGAAGTATGACAAAAATCCTAAAATCTCCAAAGTAAAAACTTTCACTGAAAAGCCTGATGCCGAGCTGGCCATAAAATTCCTCGAAAGTGGCGACTTCCTCTGGAATGCCGGAATTTTCATATGGTCGCTAAAAAGTATCATGGCCGCTTTTGATGAGCATCTCAATGATGTGAATGATCTTTTCAAGGAGGGTGTAGGAAAATACAATACGCCCGGGGAAAAAGGTTTTATTGACGAAATTTATACTTCGTGCCGTAAAATATCCATCGACTATGGTATCATGGAAAAGGCCTCCAACGTTTACGTTCAGGCCGCCGATTTTGGCTGGTCCGACCTTGGCACATGGGGTTCATTGTTTGATATCCGCAAGAAAGATGATAATAACAATGCTGCTGTTGGAAACAAGGTAATGCTTTACGAATCAAAAAATTGCATCATCAATATGCCAAAGGATAAACTGGTGGTTTTGCAAGGCCTCGATGGCTATATTGTTGTGGAAGAAGATGATGCTTTGCTGGTTTGTAAAAAAGAAGACGAACAACAAATACGAACCTTTGTATCTGATATAAAGAATCAGGAAGGAGAAAAATTTATTTAATTACACTAACTACTAAATAAAACACTAATGAAAAAACTAACTTTCATCTTTGCAATTTTCATCCTTGGGATGAGTTCGGCTTCTAAGGCTGACGAGGGCATGTGGCTGCCAATCTTCATCGAACGGCTCAACTATGTTGATATGGAAAAAATGGGTCTTCAGCTCACTCCCGAAGAAATTTACAGCATTAATCATTCAAGTCTTAAGGATGCGATAATTATTTTTGGCGGAGGATGTACCGGCGAAATCGTGTCACCTGAAGGCCTGATATTTACCAACCATCACTGCGGTTATGGTGCTATACAAAGTCATTCAACAATCGAGCATGATTATCTTACAGATGGTTTTTGGGCGATGAACAAAAATGAAGAACTGCCAAATGAGCGACTCTCAGCAAGGTTTCTCGTTAGAATTGAAGACGTTACCGAAAAGGTACTTGGTGAGTTGAATGATGAAATGACTGAAGCCGAGCGAAGTCAAAAAGTGCGGGAAGTTTCAAAACAGATTACTGGTGAAGCTAAAGAAGGAACAGATTATACGGCTAGTGTAAGAGGATTTTTTGCCGGGAACGAGTATTATTTGTTCGTTTACGAAGTTTTTCAGGATGTTCGTTTGGTGGGTGCTCCACCATCATCCATTGGAAAATTTGGTGCGGATACCGATAACTGGATGTGGCCAAGACATACCGCCGATTTTTCCATCTTCAGGGTTTATACCGATCCCGATGGCAAACCTTCAGAATACGCCAAAGAGAATGTCCCCATGAAATCAAAGCATTATTTACCGGTTTCGATTGATGGTGTAAAAAAAGGCGATTTCGCAATGATAATGGGATACCCGGGAGGAACCGATCGCTACATGTCTTCGTGGCAGGTTGATCTCGCTGTGGAAGAATCCAACATGACGATTGTTGATATTCGCGATAAAAAGCTTAAAATTATGCGTGAATTTATGGATGCTGATGGCGCTGTAAGAATCCAGTATGCATCAAAATATGCGCGTACTTCAAATTATTGGAAATATTATATTGGTCAAACAAAAGGGCTGAAGCGTTTAAAAGTTACCGAACAGAAACAAGAACTTGAAAGTGAGTTCCAAAATTGGGTTAACGCTGATCAGGCAAGAAAAGCAAAATATGGTGATGCACTCCAATTACGCAAGGAAGCGGTTGAAGAATTAAAGGAAGTAAATCTTGCACAAATTTATCTTAACGAGGCCATTTCGCGCGGAAGCGAAATTTTGATGTATGCACGTGGTTTTGATAAATTAAAGGAATTGCTTGAGCAAAAAGAAAAGGATGAAGCGGCCATTAATGAAGAAATAGAAAATTTGAGGCAGGAAGCTGTTGAGTATTTCAAGGATTATTATCTTCCTGTTGATCGGGAAATAATGGCTGCTATGCTCGAAATGTATTTTGAAAATGTCCCAAAAGCACAGCAACCCGCAATGCTTTCAGATATTAAAAATGGAAAAGGTGGATTTAAGGGATATGCTGATAAACTGTTTGATAAATCAATCTTTGTTAGCCTCGAAAGTGTAAACGATTTCCTGGATAATCCGAAAGCTAAAAAAATTGAAAAAGATCCTGCGTTTGTTCTTGTGAATGCTTTTATCGATATTCTTCCGGAAATCAGGCCAATTGCCATGGAAGGAAATTCAAAGCAAGCCAAGGGCGAAAGGTTATTTATTGCAGGCTTGCGCGAAATGAATCCTGATGTAAAATACTATCCTGATGCAAACTCTACCATGAGGCTAACTTATGGGCAGGTGCTTGATTATTATCCTGCCGATGCCATCCATTATGATTATGTAACAACCCTGAAAGGTGTGATGGAAAAAGAAGATCCGGATAATTGGGAATTTGTGGTTCCTGAAAAACTCAAAGAACTCTATGCCAGCAAAGATTATGGCAGGTATGGGCAAGATGGAGAAATGATAGTTGGTTTTATTACAAACAATGATATTACCGGAGGGAACTCGGGTAGTCCTGTTATGAATGGAAAAGGCGAATTAATTGGGCTTGCTTTCGACGGCAACTGGGAAGCAATGAGTGGCGACATTGCCTTCGAACCTGAATTGCAACGCACAATCTGTGTGGATGTTCGCTATGTTCTTTTTATCATCGATAAATATGCCGGTGCTCAGAATATTATCGATGAATTGACCATCGTGAAAAGCAGGTAGCCTATAATTATTAAAGTTTTTTTAAGCCTGCATTTGAAAGATTACAAAAATTAAAAGCCCTGAAGGTAGTTGCCTTCAGGGCTTTTTCATATCCTATTTTTGAAATAACTTATAGTCAGATTTAGCCCGAAGCTTTCATACTCATCAATACTCAGTATTCAAACCTTGCTTACTGCCGACCTTGGACTGCCAACTCCAACTGAAAATGATGCAGCTATTTAGCATTATAGATTTTCCCAAAAATCAACATCAGCATCAGATTATTGGTTTGTGGTTTGTTGATTATCTTTGGCCAAAATAATTCAAATTCTTATGAAAGCATTCTACTCCTTATTCATATTTTGTGGCTTATTTTCAAGTGTAGCTTTCGCTCAGAATAAAAGTATTGTTATTAATGAGCTCATGGCTGATAATACGGGCATAATTGCTGATGAAAACGGTAAGTTCGAAGATTGGATCGAAATTTACAATTATGGTGATGAACCTGTCGATATTGGCGGATTATATTTTACAGATGATATTAATGTTCCAAAAACCTATCGAATTCCACCCGGAAATGACTCCACAATAATGCCGCCTCATTCCTTTTTAATCCTTTGGGCTGATGATGAATGGGAGGAAGGAATCCTTCACATCGAATTCAAGCTTTCCAGAAAAGGAGAGCAGGTTGCCATTTTTGACACCGATGGTGAAACCCTCATCGACAGCGTTTCTTTTCAAACTCAATTGCCAAACATTTCATGGGGCAGAAAATTGGACAACAGCAAAGAATGGAAAAAATTTGATGCTCCTACTCCCGGAAAAACAAATAATTAAAGTTAAAATTCCCAGAGATTATTTTTGATTTGGTAGAGACGCGATGCATCGCGTCTGTACAATGCCCCCATTGCAACGCGTCTGTACAATATCCCCATTGCGATTGGTGGATATTTGAATGAATCATCAGTCATTAAAAAATTTATCATTATCCCAATTCGCAGGATTGTTGATAATATAATCTTGGACATTTTGAAAAGCCTGTGTATCGCGAATAATACGATCATGGTATCGCGGCTGCCAGGCAAAATCTGCATAATCTGATTTTAATGCATAGGTGGTAACAGCAGATTTAAAACCACGCATTATTGAAGCTAAATTTTTAGATTGAGAACCAAAACTACTCTTTCGGTATTTTTGGTTGTATGCATTATTTCCAATGATAATAATTGCATGAAAATGGTTTGGCATCACCACAAATACTCCCAGTTCCAGATTCATATCAGGACGGATTTCAGGTGTTTTTACCCATTCATTCTCAACATGACGGCCAAGATCATTCAGAATCATTTCCTTATCCAGTATTTTCCCAAAATAATGCAGGTGCATCCGGGTATTCACTGTAATAAAATATGTTCCACAGCTTCCATAATCCCAATTTTGCAATCGGGCTGAGGGTATACGGTATTTATCACGAAACTTGTCTGACATAATCAAAGGGTATTTACAATATTCTAAAGTGGTTGTCCCAATAGTATTTTCTGATTTTCAACATTCGGGTTTTTATTTTAGAACAAGGAGAAAAGCAAAATTAGAAATTAAACCTAACCAGATCACATGCTTGAAAATTGAGTTCCCCAGCAGAGATATAAAACTTCTAAAAAAATGCTAACTTGATTAGCTCAATGCAATTTGTTTTTTAGCTTTTACAAAAAACACTTTTTGAAATAAAAAAATAATACTTTTGCACCCCGGATAAATTTACGGGATGTAGCGCAGCCCGGTAGCGTGCTTCGTTCGGGACGAAGAGGTCGCGAGTTCGAATCTCGCCATCCCGACAAAATAAAAAAGGCCATAATATTATGGCCTTTTTTATTTTTTAATTTCAGTTGATAATCCCAATCTTATATCGTTTGCCGATCATTGTCTTTCTCTTGTTTTTCGTATCCGTTATCAATCGGCTTTTTTTTATCCTCTATATTCTGATCAATAACTTCTTCCGAATCTTCATCTTTTACTTCCAACTCAGCATCATCGCTATCATGTTTTCTGCTAAAAAACTTCCGCTGGAAAAGGATCAGCATTAATACGCCAACTGTGATGGATGAATCGGCAATGTTGAATACCGGCCTGAAAAAGATAAATTCGCTTCCTCCCCAAAAGGGGAACCATTCGGGATAGTTTCCCTGGATGATCGGAAAGTAGAACATATCCACAACTTTGCCATGAAGAAAGGAACTGTAGCCTCCACCTTCGGGAATAAAGGCTGCAACACTGTGCCATGACGAATTACTGAAAAGTAATCCGTAAAATGCGCTATCAAGCAGGTTACCTATGGCCCCTGCTAATATCAGCGTAATGCTGAAGATGAGACCGAAGGGCATCTTTTTCTTCACAAGATCATTCAAATACCAACCAATGGCAACAATAGCCACAAACCTGAAAAGGCTAAGTGCTAGTTTGCCAAATTCGCCACCAAAAGAAAGCCCAAAAGCCATCCCTTCGTTTTCGGTAAAATGAATGATAAACCAATCGCCAAACACATGAAATTCCTCACCGATGGTCATGTTTGTTTTAATCCAGAATTTAAGGGATTGGTCAACCAGGAGTATCAGAAAAATAATGAAAAGGGATTTTTTCAATGTTTGATGTGTTAGCGTATCAGTGAATTTAAGGAAAATATTGGGCACAGCATAGCAGTCCTTGAATCAAAGATAGGAATGAGATACCGTGTTAGATTTTTACAAACCAAAACCTACCTGCGCTGGTTACTTTGTTGCAGTTTAGCATCGATGCTAAGGGTAGCATGTGGTACGCTTCTCAAACGTTCTTTTGAGATGAGTTTACCTGTTACTCTGCAAATCCCGTAAGTTCCGTTTTTTATACGGATCAATGCATTTTCGAGGTTGGTTATAAACTTTTGCTGACGCGCGGCCAGACGGCTGTTTTCTTCCTTGGAGAGCACACTGTAACCTTCTTCTAACACCTTGAATGTTGGTGATGTGTCGTTGGTATCATTTTCGTTGCTGTTGGTGTATGCTTCTGTGAGCAAATCAAGATCGGTTTTGGCTTTTTCAAGTTTTTCAATAATGATCTGCCTGAACTCTTCAAGTTCCTCCTTCGTGTACTTTGTTCTCACCGATGCCTGAGCATCATTATTAATATTATTGTTTGCCATAATTCAATGGGTTAAAATGTTAATACTTTAAATCATCCCGCCTTAGTAATTTTAATTCGGGTGCTTAGGTTTTCTCCCAGGTCAGCTGTTTCAGCTTTCCCGTTGTTAATCTGCTCAACGAGATTAGAGCGTTGGCTAAAGTCTCCGAGCAAATATATGTAAAATTAGCTTCGATAGCCTGATTAATTTTTTCAGATGTATTTTCGACTTCTAATAAAATCCTGTCAATCACTTCGTAGCCATTGTCCTTCCTGAGATTTTGTATTTTATTTACTAAATCGCGGGCTATCCCTTCCATAATTAATTCATCGGAAAGTGTTATGTCAAGGGCAACTGTTAAACTACCTTCGTTAGCCACCTGCCAACCCGGAATATCCTCGGTCAATATGTCAACATCACTCAGCAGAATCTCAACATCCTCACCATCAATCTGCAAATTGTATTTGCCGTTTTGTTCAAGCTCGCTGATTTGTGATTTGTTAAAATTCATTAAAGCCGGGGCCAGTTTTTTCATCACCTTACCATAACGCGGCCCAAGTGCTTTAAAGTTTGCTTTAAGCTTTTTTGACAAAATCCCGCTGTCATCCTTCAAAAATTCAAGTTGCTTCACATTTACTTCCGAAAGTATCAGACTTTCAACAGCCGCAACTTGTTCTTTGAAGTGATCATCTAACACAGGAATCATGATTTTATTGAGTGGCTGACGAACTTTTAATTTCATCTTCTTCCTCAACGACAAAACCATTGAAGATATTTTTTGTGATAACTGCATCTTTTCTTCAAGATCCTTATCAATAAATTCGTCCCTGGCAATAATCATATCCACCATGTGAACGGAGGCCTCATTTTTACGCCCGGTAACGCTGTTTAAATCGATATACAACCTTTCTGAGAAAAAGGGTGCAATGGGTGAAGACAGGACGGCCAGACTCTCAAGGCAATGATACAATGTTTGATACGCCGATACTTTATCATCTGTCAATTCGCCTTTCCAGAAACGCCTTCTCGACAAGCGAATGTACCAATTACTGAGTTTGCTGTCGACAAACTGAGCAATAGCCCGTCCGGCACGTGTGGGCTCATAATCATCCAGCGAAGCATCAACAATTTTGATCAATGAATTTAACTCGGAAATAATCCACCGGTCAAGCTCATGACGGTCCTCCACAGGAATTTCTTCCTGATCAAATGTAAAATTATCGATGTTGGCATAAAGCGCAAAAAATGCATAGGTGTTGTAAAGAGTTCCGAAAAACTTACGTTTCACCTCATCAATGCCTTCCAGATCGAATTTCAAATTGTCCCAGGGTTGAGCATTTGTAATCATGTACCAGCGTGTAGCATCCGGGCCGTATTTAGTGATGGTCTCAAAAGGATCGACAGCATTGCCAAGACGTTTCGACATTTTGTTGCCACTCTTGTCGAGAACTAAACCATTGGAAACACAAGTTTTATAGGATACTGAATCGAAAACCATAGTTGCGATGGCATGTAGCGTAAAAAACCAACCCCGGGTTTGATCGACACCTTCAGCAATAAAATCGGCCGGAAAATAAGATTCGAGGTCTTTATTTTCGAAGGGATAATGAAACTGTGCATAAGGCATAGCGCCACTATCGAACCATACATCAATCAAATCCGGCTCACGGAAAAGCTTTTGACCCGAATCCGAAACCAATATAATATCATCGATATAAGGACGGTGCAAATCGAATAGCTTATAATTGTCATCCGATTGGTCATCAGGATTAAATTCGGCTAAAGGATTTTTATCCATAAATCCAGCCTTCACCGCTTTTTCTATTTCTGCTTTCAGTTGCCCTGCCGAACCGATACACATTTGTTCGGTTTTATCTTCGGAAGTCCAGATGGGTAAACCAACACCCCAATACCTTGAGCGTGAAAGATTCCAATCGACCAGGTTTTCGAGCCAGTTGCCAAAGCGTCCAAATCCTGTTGCCTTGGGCTTCCAGTTTATTGTATTATTGAGCTCGATCATCCTCTTTTTAAAGGCGGTGGTTTTAATAAACCACGAATCCAGAGGATAATATAAAATAGGCTTATCGGTCCTCCAGCAATGGGGATAGTTGTGAACATACTTTTCTATTTTAAAAGCTTTGTCCTCAAGTTTCAGCATTACCGAAATGTCGACATCAAGTATCGGACTTTCACCTGTTGCAGTTTTGTCGTAATCGTTTTTCACATACCTTCCGGCATATTCTTTATAGGTGTCGACATTAACAAAATTCTCAACGAATTTATCATCCAGTTCGTCAATTTTAAAGAAACGGCCTTTGAGATCCACCATGGGGCGACGGCTACCCATTTTATCGATGAGTACTAATGGGACAATTCCCGAAGCTTTGGCTACGCGGTCGTCGTCGGCACCAAAAGTTGGGGCGATGTGAACGATTCCTGTTCCATCTTCGGTAGTTACAAAATCACCAACAATAACCCTGAAGGCGTCGCCATCAGGTTTAATCCATGGAATTAGTTGTTCGAAGCGGATCCCCTCGAGGGTGCTACCCGGAAACTCATCCACAATCTCATAAGGGACAAGCTTATCGCCAGCATTATAGTCTTCGGGTTTAAGTTCTTTAGCCTTTGGATTAAAATATCCCGGAATCAGGTCTTTAGCCAAAACAACCGAAATAGGCTTGCCAGTGTACGCATTAAAAGTATTTACCTGAACATAATTGATTTTTGCTCCCACAGCAAGCGCCGTGTTCGAAGGTAAAGTCCAGGGTGTGGTGGTCCATGCGAGAAAATATACCGGACTGTCATCCTTAAAAAGGAAGCCTGATTTATCTTCTTTTACAACTTTAAATTGAGCTGTAATGGTTGTATCTTTAACATCGCGGTAGCAACCCGGCTGATTCAATTCGTGGGTGCTCAGGCCTGTACCTGCTGCCGGCGAGTAGGGCTGAATGGTATAACCCTTGTAAAGCAAACCCTTTTGGTAAAGCTTCGAAAGTAAATACCAAACTGTTTCGATGTATTTATTTTCGAAAGTAATGTAGGGCTGGTCCAGATCAACCCAATAACCCATCTGACGGGTCAGGTCATCCCATTCTTCCTTGTATTTCATTACCTCCTTACGGCAGGCATGATTGTAATCATCCACCGAAATTTTTGTTCCGATGTCTTCTTTGGTAATCCCCAGGGTTTTTTCAACGGCTATTTCGATCGGCAATCCGTGGGTATCCCAACCCGCTTTACGCGGAACATAAAAACCTTTGAGTGTTTTGTACCTGCAAAAAATGTCCTTGATGGTTCGGGCCATCATATGATGGATGCCCGGTTTTCCATTTGCTGAAGG
>JGI10211J34971_10004733_pt1 | contig 10771 bp, 13 predicted proteins | sample Etolagsediment_FD_34971 | JGI IMG/M metagenome (IMG submission 34971)
GCCCGCAAGTCTAAGGAAATAGTCGATTCCCTTGAAATAATCCGGCGTGACGGTTCGTCCGGACTTAATTTCAATCGGCAACAAGGATTGGCCCTTTTCCACAAGGCAGTCAATTTCGTTGCCGGTCTTGTCTCTCCAAAAATAGGCGTTGGCCGGGCGCCCATGGTTCAATCTCCGCTTGAGGATCTCGGTTATGATCAAGCCTTCAAAGAGGGCACCTCTTGCATAGTGCGTTTGCACCTGATCGGCGGACTGTATATCCAGCAGGTAGGCGGCTAAGCCGGTGTCGTAAAAATAGAGCTTGGGCATTTTGACCAGTCTTTTATTGAAGTTTTTGTGATGAGGCCTTAAGCGGAAAATAACGAAACCGGCATCCAGGACTGAAATCCAGGCCCTGGCGGTGGTATGGGAAATACCGCATTCATTGGTCAGTGAAGAGAGATTCAGGAGTGAAGTGGACTTTTTGGGCTTCATCGATCACGGCGTTTTTGTGAGTGTCAAGAAATCCGCGTGGGTCCTGTTTCGCAAACAATTGGGTGTCCGGATCTTCACATGAGATATACTTCTTTTTGGAAAATACATTTCGTACGAGCGTGGACTTCCCTGACTGCCTCGGTCCGGTCACAGTCACCACTGGAAACTTTGTAAAAATATAGAGGAGGTACTCCTCCAATTCTCTTTTGATGTAGGCCATGAATCCCCCTTGCATGAATTTTCATAACTCATATCATTGCCATGGACAAATTGAAAGTTAAAAAATGAATCTGGATCGGACGCTGACGCAGGCTGTAAAAAACGGATGTTCCTTGTTACCGGAGATGGATCGATTTCCCAATTTAAGAGAACGAAGCGGCAAGCGAAACACCGTAGGCGGCAGAAATTTGAAATTTTTGAGGCGTGGAAATCTTGAGAAATGTGATGAATTTTGAGGCAAAGGGTTTAAAACGGTGAGAACCGGTTTTGTACGGAAATTTAGAAAACAAGCCCCCTTGGCTTTAATGGACCCTTTTCACGCTCCTAAATGTTCCAGATCTCTATGGTTCGCTTTTCGTAAGCTGAACCACCATTAGTAAAGAAATCGCTTGAATCGGACTATCCACGGCCATAGGCCGTGGCCTTTCGCCCGATTCATGGCTTCGCCACCGCGATTTCAAAAGCATTATTCAGGCATAGCCAACAAACATAAGCACGCCCAAAGGACGTGGATTTCTACACCCGATTAAAATCCATTCGGGAAGGCGGCGGTGCTCAGGACTGACAGCCTGATCGTTTTGTTGACAAAAGGCTGTAACTCAGCGAATATCAGTATCATGGCCGATCATGACAAGAGCTACAAACATCCTTTTTCCCGTGCCGAGATGGTGCGTGACTTGCTTCTTGGATTTGTAAAGGAGGATTGGGGCCGGCAATATGAACTAAAAGTATTCAAGCTCAACGCGGAAGCCTTGAAAGGTTTGGAAGCGCGTGAACTGGGAAAACTAACAAGAAGGGCATAATGCCGATGATTATTGAAATCGCATGGTTTGGCTCTTTTACCAGGCTGGAAAAGCTGATACAAAAATGAATACCTCAAATTTGATAGCACTACTTGGACTGATAGTTGGCTTTTTGGGTCTTCAAATAGCTATAGTTAAGGAATGGTCAAGTATTAGCACGGCTTACGATAAGCTAAAATCCATTGTTAAACCAAAATTTTCGTTTACTATATCCCGAAGAAAATGCATATTTTCAATCGGCGGCATTGTTAGTCTACTCGTGATGATTCCAATGATACCAATAGAAAAAATATTATTTATAGCCAAAAAAGCAGAGTTTTATGGAAAATCAACAATTTGGAAATATCTAATTCTAAACAATAAAAGTGGTGTTGTACATCACAAAATAATATGCGCGGATCATCTGCCAATAGAACAAAATAGAGGTGATATTATTTTATTTTCGAAGGGACACCATTTGCACAGGTCAAAAGCAGTATATATTGCAGAAACCCTATCAAAATTGGTTGAAGATTCTTATAAAGAAATACTGCTAATTGAGGCCATAAGGAATAGTCCGACTAGTACTCACCTTTATGGTCCTTTAATAAAAATGTGGGGGAAAAATAGAGAATATTTAAAAATACATAGTTTTTTGTCTGCAAATATCGACTACTTTCAGGGTCTTCTTGAAAGGACGAACATCACTCCTAGGGTGGAGAAGAAATATAGAAAATCCCTTTTTGAGGCGAAACAATGGCAAGATCGCGCCAATTATTTGAGAAGAATGTCTAAAATACTACAAATGTGAGCTGTTATGTCTCCGGGAGACTGCAATTGGCTTGAGCCGACTAGCGAGGCGGTTCGACTCCGCGCAGCTCACCAGCCAAATGCACCACTGCGAGCCTTAAGTCCCTTATGACGAATGATTTTGAAAAACTGAAAAGGGCATACATGCCTTTTTCCCCATGATCCCCCATGACTGGGATCGTAAAGATCGGATATAGAGAATGCCTTGCTGGGCTCGGATGTGAAAGCGGAAGATCCCGCAGATTTGGACCTGATTGATCTCGTCTTTAATTTAGAGGGAAGGATTTACCTGCTGAAGTTCAAAGTAGTTGTACTGAGCGGGTTCGGAAGGCCCTTCGCCAGAGCAAAGAAATAAATCCCATCAGAAATGCATGGGGAAACCGGATTATATGGTGGGTGTGGAATTCAGCAGCTAGGAGCGAAACATTGTGAATTTCAAGTGTGAATCTCTACAGGTGGCCTGATCAAAGTTCAAAAGTAGTTATTCATCCATTATCTGAAGGCAGGAGATCAGACAATGAGCGCCATAAAGACTTTTACCAATGTGCCGGCTTTTGTCAACAGAGATGTGGAAATTCGTTATTTGAAGTCATGGATAACGGAAAAGCCCAATAGCATTCTTTTCCTATATGGTCCAAAATCCAGCGGCAAGACCACGCTGATTTATCGCCTTATAGAACAAAACATGTCTGATGGCGGATATGACATTAAGCATTTCAATCTGCGTGAACTTCTTCTGCTCAACTACGACAGCTTCTTGCGTGCCTTTTTCGAACAAAAGAGCAGCGAACAAGTTAAGGAGATCCGGCAGTATGATCTGAAAGTGTTCAAGCTCAGCGTGGAAACCTTGAAAGGGCTGGCATCGAGAGAATTGGATCCCTTTATTGTCATGAAGCGGGAGCTGGAAAAGAGCAATAAGAAGGGCCGGAGACCGGTGATCATTATCGATGAATTGCAGGCCCTGGACGAAATCTATTTTAACGGCGGTCGGGAACTGCTCAATGAGATGTTCAATTTCTTCGTGGCCATGACCAAGGAGTCGCACCTTTGCCATGTGATCATCGCAAGCAGCGACGGGTATTTCATTGAGCGGATCTATCAAGACAGCAAGCTGAAAAAGACCAGTCGTTTTCTGGAAGTGACCTATATTGAATACGAAGATGTCATGGCTTGGCTTGGAGATCTTGCATTATACAGCAGAATCGACCAATTCGTACTCAATGACGGTCAGAAGCAGGCCATTTGGGACTTTTTTGGAGGCTCCTGCTGGGAGATATCCGATTTCCTGGGTGATTTGTTGAATGCCGCCGAGAATAATAGGATTCCTGAAAATGATTTTCGGGAATTGCTTCAGAGAAAGCGCCAATTATTTCGTTCCATGTTTATGGAATACGCGACCATAGAACCGGAAAAAGAGGCGTTATTGACTAAGATGAACGAATTGATTGGGGGCAGACCCGGGAGAGGATTCGTGTTCGCTGACTTTCGTTCACTGGTGGATGATGGAATTTGGACCGTGAAAGGGCTCAAGGATGAGCTTACGGCCCTGGTGCGGAGTAATTTCATCAACTACGCGCCACCCCGGGCCGAATACGCACTTCAGGGAAGGAGCATGGAAATCGGCCTTGCGGCATACGTGAAGATGCTTGAAAGAAAATAAGTTGGATATATAAAACTTTCTCGAATTAGGTTGTTGCCGGTTATAAATGGAAAAAATCAAAACCGATGTGTTGATCATCGGAGCGGGGGCGGCGGGTATTCGAGCCGCCCTTGCTGCTTCCGGGAAAGGGGTTGATGTTCTGCTGACTTCCAAGGGGAAGGTGGGCCAATGGGGCTCGACATCTTCACCCATTTCCCGTGGCTGGGGTATTCAGGGGCTGATGGCCGGGGAAAGAACCGGTCAAAACCTTGAAGCCTTCTACGATGACATCATTCGCGTTGGTCTGGGCCGGCGTGATCCAAAGCTCGCAAGGATACTGGTTGAAGAATCTGGATAGCGCATAAAAGAGCTCATAGACTGGGGCATCCGGTTCAAAAAGAACCCGGACGGCAGTTTCTTGCGGGCGAAGGTTTGTTTCAGCAGCTATGAACGGGCGTTCATCACCGAGGACATGCAAAACCTTATCGCATCTTTTCGGTCAATGCTTAAAAAGACATACATCAAAGTTTCAGGGTGCTGTAGTTTGGGTGGCTCGCCCTGTTGATTTCTCCGCCAGATGAATGAGAGAGCGTAATGCCTCATTAACGGCTTCATCGGTAGAGAACACTTCTGCTACATCAGGGCTCAGGAGTACGAGATTGGTTCCCTTTCTGTACTCTTCAAAATATTTGCCGCGAGTTCCTTCACCGAGCTCTTCCCTTTTATACTCAGGACGGAGTTCATCGGCCTTATTAACCTTCCTCATAGATCCCCCTTTCTTCCCGGCTCATTGGACGTGCATTGATGATTCTTGTTCGGTTCCCACGTTCTGTATGGCAAACGACAATAAGCCATCCTTTCACGGAAAGGCCAAAAGTTAGATGTCGTTGTTCATTTTCGGAATGATCAGGATCGTCAAACGTTATCGCTAAAGGGTCTCCGAACACAGTCGCTGCTTCATGAAAGGGAACTCCGTGTTTTCTTGGTTACCATAGCCAAAATTTTTATGATTTTCAAATGTTTTTACAAATAGGGCAGGTCAATTATTCTTGACAGTCCCTCATCAGCTGGTAGTTAAGCTACAGAACGTCAAAAACATGCCAAGGTCACAGAGGGAGGAATCGGAGTAAGTCGTTAGGAATCGATCAAAGGTGAAAGAAATCTTGAACGGATTTGGGGTTTACGAAGATTTGCCATGGTTTGAGATGGGCGAATAAGTGAGACAGACTATTTCACCATTTAAACTCAGATCATTTCTCCATTCCAAAGTTTTTCCAGGAACACTTTCCATGGCATGATGGTTATGCCGTCCTTTGTCTTTCTCTCTTGCCGGTCACGGCTGACCACGCCATAATGCTGGATCAGACCCTCTTCCTTCAATGCCCTCAGACCTTTCAGATGTTTGTCGTGTACGGATGTGGAGCTTTTTATCTCAATCGCCCATTGATTTCCGATAATAACGTCTACTTCAAAGCGTGACGTTGAACGCCAATAATACATATCAATCTTTTTTCTGCTGTATGACAACCAGGCCCGGACTTCCATTACGATAAAGTGCTCGAACGCCTTTCCGAACAGCTCTGAACCCTCCTTAATGTAGCCCCTGCCCGCCAGCGTATTCGTTACCCCAACATCAAAAAAATAGAGTTTGGATCTGGAAATGGCCTTTCTCAGACGGGTTTTGGTAAACGCTCTCAATTGAAAGGCGATCAAGGTATCTTGCAAAATTTCAATATAGTTTTTAATAGAATTTGCCGAAACACCGCAGTCAAGGGCAATAGACTGATAATTGACTTCCTCACCATTACATAAGGCCATTAAATCCAAAAATTCTGAAAAATTGGAGACTTTTCTTGTTAATGCTTCGGCCTGGATTTCTTCTTTAAGGTATAGAGCGGTATAGGCATTCAGTTCTTCGACATAGTCATTACTTGAATAGATCGCGGGTAACCCGCCCCTGTTGAGGTAGGTTGTCAAATCAAACTCAGGAATTTCTCTGGATGTTAAAGGGAACATTTCAGCCCACCATGCCCTGCCGGCCAGTAAATTGGCGCCGCCTCTTTTAAGTTTACGGGCGCTGCTGCCGGTCAGTAAAAACTTCAAAGATGCCGTCTCGATCAGGCGGTGGACTTCATCCAGGATTTCCGGCAGTTTTTGAACCTCATCGATGACAACGACGGGGTTCAAGTTCTGCTCGGAAATCATGGATGGATTTTTCAAATAATCTCGGTAGGTCCTAATCTCCAGCAGATCAATGATGGTCGCTTCCGGAAGCGTATTATGAATCAACGTCGTTTTCCCGGTCCCTCGGGGACCAAATAAAAAAAATGACTTTCTATTCAACAGTTTTGTCAAATTGAGGATTCGTTTGTACATAAAAATCCTTACCATCTATTCGGAAAATGATGATAATCCATATTATCGTTTCATATTATAATGATTTATTCCTTGAATTGCAAACCAATTTTGTAAGTCTATTTATCTGAGGGCTCACTGTTTAGTTTCCGAGGTTGATGAGATGCATTCTTCTGCCTGCAGGGATCCAGACGATCTTCATGTGCTTGGGCTTGCACGTCATGTTTCAGCGAGTTTCATCGTTACGGGAGATAAGGACCTCCTTGACCTGGTACAATACATGGGCACCCGTATCGTGACACCGCGGGAATTCTGGATGGCGGCAAAAACCGAGGATCACCAATAACCCAGGAACGACACCAGAACGGCTATACTGGTGTCTTTAATCTGTCAAGTCAGTACACCATGTTTACTCCGGCAAAAATCCATTTCTGGAGAACGAAAGACAAGGCCGAAGTCAATTTCATTATTGATCTCGGAAAAGAGTTGATTCCGGTGGAGGTCAAATACAAAACCTTAAAGAGTCCCACCATCCCACGGTCTTTCAGAAATTTCATCAACAAATATGACCCAGAACAGGGATGGGTCATCAGTTTGGACTTTAAGGGCTCGATGAGAGTAAACAATACAGACGTTCGGTTTTTCCCCTTTTGGGAGTTCATGGATAAATGTCCTAATTCCATAAACGAATTCCTTAGGGCGTTATGAACGTTGAGGCGGGAAGGTATCCAGCAACCTTTTGTCAGCAATGTTATTGATGAAACCGAAATTACACTGAGATGCCGAAAGACTAACCGCAAGACAATAGCAATGTGAGAATAGAACGGTTCCACCACAGACAGCCTGAAGCTGATGAAAATGATTGAACGAATCTACGAAAACGGCAATTGCTAACCCTTTATGGAAGAATTTGACTTCGATAGATCGCCGCCTGAAATGCAGATGAGAATATTATTTTGATTTGCGTACTTGAATTGACGATGTTACTATCCTACCATTGAACACAGGGTTTCACTTGGAGGATTTTTATGCAAATAACCATCCCATTGGAAGAAATGAGTTTAGAGGACAAACTGCGGGCGATGGAAGAAATCTGGGCTGACCTTGCCAACACACAAGAGAACATCCCCTCTCCGTCTTGGCACGCAGAGGTATTACGCGCCCGAGAGCAACGGATATCCGAAGGCGCTACACGCTTCATGGATATTGCAGAAGCCAAAAAAGCCGTCCGCAAGCGACTTGAATGAGGGTCCAGGTCCTTGAAGAGGCCACTGCTGACTAGAAAAAACCTTGTCATCTAAACCCGAACCCTCAGCGCCCTCTGTGACCCTGTGAGAACCACTAAACCCATCCACCCAAAAAGCAACAACCCATGCCGATCAATTTATATCCTGACAATTGAATTCAGCCTGGCATCAAAAGAATGACCCCGAGCATACAAACCGCTGGAGACCGAAATGGATGAGTTCTTCTCCCAGGCCGGAACAAAAGGCGTCTGATACATGTTTAGCTTCTATAGGCTGTCTAAAAGGATTAACTGAAGCGATTCTGATTGTTTGACCTTTTTTCGTTATACATGACAGCATTTCAGGCAAATTGGCATCAATCAAAACCCCTGGCCGGCCAAACAGGCTCTTAGAAAAAGAGATGGTGCAATTCCTTTTCAATCTTTGCTTGTGTTTACGATCCTAAACAATTTTGACATCTATCGCCAATACTCTTTTCTCCTCAAACTTCTTGACTATCATTCGCGGAACTATCGTACGCGCCGCCCTGGGCCAAGTACGCACTACAGGGTAGGAGTATGAAAATCGGACTTGCGGCCTACGTGGAGATGCTCGAAATGAAGAAAGAAACCGGAGTTGCCGCATTGGAATGCTTTCAAACGCTTTGGGCGTGGCATACAGGTTTTTCCTTGACAACATCTTGAAATCATGCGTTTATACAAATGACTTTTGGTTTGTTCAGTAAATGATGATTAAATTTATTCATTGAGCGTTGCGAATACTTGTTCGGCTAGATGGCTGCAATGGACATCCGTTTTTCTCCTCACAATACACATCTTGAAAACGCCGGGGCTTTCGATGCACTGGATCCACATTTAAGGCGGCTCCGGCAACAATCCCTGGTATATCGTTCAGATTTGCTGGACCAGATTCCGAAAGATCAGGCTGGGATCTTCACTCTTGGCGGGGGACGGCAGGTTGGCAAGACAACCCTTGTAAAACAGTGGATGGCGGAACTTATTCGGGAAGGTGTCCCGCCGGAGCGCATTGTTTATCTGACCGGGGAATTAATTGATGATCACCACTCCCTGGTACGGTTGAGTACGGAAACATTGTACGAAATGGGTCTCCCTGGATTGAGTTACCTCATTATTGACGAGGTGACCTACATCCGAGATTGGGATAAGGGAATCAAATACCTCGCTGATGCAGGTACGATCGAAGATACGGTTTTGTTGATTACCGGGTCTGATATGGTGATTATCAAAGAGGCCCGCATGCGTTTTCCTGGTAGACGCGGAACGGCGGACGTGGTTGATTTTCAGCTTCATCCGCTTGAATTCTCTGAAACAGTGCGGTTGAAAGAATACTTTACTTCCGATGAGCTTGCCCGCATGGCTGACATTGAAGACGAACTTGAAGATTACTTGTTGGAGCGGCTGTTTGGCGCTTTCAATGAGTACCTTCTGCACGGGGGCTTTTTAAGTGCCATAAACGATATGGCCACAAATAACCGGATAATGCCCGCCACATTGGCAACTTACAGCGATTGGATCCGGGGTGATGTTCTAAAAAAAGGGAAACAGGAACATTACCTTCGTGAAATCCTGAATGCCGTGATAAAACGGTATGGGAGTCAGATAACCTGGAATTCGCTTGCAGGCGATCTTTCGGTGGATCACCCCAAAACTGTTGCGGATTATGTGGCCCTGCTTTCATCCATGGATGCGGTATTTGTTCAGGCAGCTTTATTAGAGGACAAACTTGCCGCTGCGCCAAAAAAGGCACGAAAGGTAATGTTTTCCGATCCATTTGTATTTCACGCGGTAAGAAGCTGGCTCATACCTGCTCAGGATCCTTTCAAAGAGCAGATGACGCCGCTTATGGAAGATCCGATTTGGGTCGCTAAGCTGGTTGAAGCCTGTGCCGTCAATCATTATAGAAGATATTTCCCGACCTATTACATCAAAGCGGCAGGTGAGGTGGATATTGCATATGTCAAACAGGGGCGCTTCTGGCCGGTGGAGGTTAAATGGACCCGACAGATGCGTTCAAAAGATCTAAAACAGCTTGCCAAGTATTCCCATGGGCGAATCCTGACCAAGTCCCGACGCTTTGATACCATTCAGGGAATACCTGCCGACCCCCTTCCCTTGGCACTTTTCCGGTTGAATAGGGTGTAACAAACCTCTGACTGTCTCCAGTTCCATTTCCTGCAAAGAATCACGGAAATTCAGCCATGATGATCGCAATATCGTGAATTTAGAGTGGGACCGCTTGAAAGTTCCCTGATTCTTGACCATGAGTGATTTTTCGAAAGCCTTTTTGAAAAAATCAGATAATATCGCCTGACCAGAGTTGTTCCAAATTCAAAAAGCTTCCGCGGGCGAATTTTTTATGCCGTGGTATTTGAGGCTGCCGGATACAAAGGGTCATCCGGAGTGCTTCAGTGTTCGCAAGCTTCCCGTGGCCTTGATAGCCCAAGGCTGATGCGTTACATTGTAACACAATCGTAACCAATTTGGAGATGAGCTATGAACCAGACAATCACCATACGCATCCCCGACGATCTAAAAGATTGTTCAAATAACGTCCGCATTATGTTTCAAACTCTGAGAGGTTTTTTGATCAAAGAACGCCGCGAAAATTTGAATCTTTTCCTTCGGGAGTGACCCCATGGAGGTATTAAGGAAAAAAATGGTTGTGAGTGATGACGGCTTCATCAAGCTGCGAATCCCGTCTAATTTTGCCAGAGAGGTTGAAGTCATTGTTTTGCCGGTAACCGCGGACCAGAGGCAGACTGAATCGAAGTAATTTGAATGCGTTGCCGAGAATGGTAGAATATATAGGGTAAAGGACTGGACGGATGCTGAATTCAACAAGGCAAGCCAGTTGATGTTCTGTAAAGATGACGATACGGCGGCAGAGGATCTTTTTGATGCCTGATATCGGTGCCCTTGTGCTGGTCAGATTTTCTGGTTAACTCAGGGTCATCCGCGAATCACTTGGCCTTTATGTCTCTGACGTCTTCCCTCCTTGGAAGCCGTTGAATAAAAAGCGGCCCCTAAACATCCAACATGGCCACACTTTTCCAGGAAAAAACGTTCGCTTTTGTCCTTTCCTGGTTCTTGGCTCCTCCATAGACAATGCACGGCTTTTCCGCCAACCCGCCCGCAAGTCTAAGGAAATAGTCGATTCCCTTGAAATAATCCGGCGTGACGGTTCGTCCGGATTTAATTTCAATCGGTAACAAGGATAGGCCCTTT
>JGI10211J34971_10004734_pt1 | contig 10771 bp, 13 predicted proteins | sample Etolagsediment_FD_34971 | JGI IMG/M metagenome (IMG submission 34971)
ATGAACAACACAGAATACCTTATTACATAGGTTATTATAGAGAATGTAGAGATACTAATACTCAACAAGAATGTTTAACTGAAGCTAAACAATGGATTAGAGAAAGAGCTATTGATAGGCTTGATGAAGAAGTTGAGTGGATTAAACAACAAAAAACACAACCCGAAGATGAAATTGATTATACAGATTTTAGTTCTTTAATAGGAAACTTAAACTAAACCTTTAAATATAAGTTTGTTCTATATTGTTATTGATTATAATGGAATCAAGAGGACAAATCAACGTTGCAGGAGCAGCAGTTGCAGCAATAATTGGAATTGTAGGAATCATAATCTTCGCGGAAGTTTATGCAGGACTAAACACTTCTAATGTAAGCTCAAGTGCAGTTTCTCTGTTGAACCTAACTGATCTGCTATTAGCAGCTGTTCTAATAATTGGAATTGTTGCTGTTCTAACTTTTGTTGGAACTCGAAGATAAATAATTCTTTGGTAGCGATTAGTAGTGGCACCCGGATTGGTGCCACTTTAAATAAAAAAAAAAGAGTTGAAAACAAAAATGGCTTTACCAATGATTGGATTTATAGGACTTATTCTTTTAGCTATAATTAGTTTTGTAATTGGTTTGTCAAGGTATAATGTTAATGCAAGCGTGGGGTTTATGGCGTTTGCTGGAGTTATAATGATTGTTAGCGGAATGCTTGTTATGAATGAAGGGTTGCAGTTGAATACTACTGAAAGTTTTACTGATGCAGGTTCTGTAACAAGCGTTGCTTATCAAGTAGAATCTTATGACATTAATTCTTATAATTGGGTTCGGGTTTTAACTGATTCAATATTTTGGGGTGGCTTTATTGCAATTATTGTTGGCTTTGCTTATAATTTTCAAAGAAGCAAAGAAAGAAACAAGAATGAATGGGCGATATGAAATGAATTTTTTGCAGGGCTGGTAATTAATGGGTTTGTTTAATAATGAAGCTAAAGAGCAGAAGAAACAATTTGCTGCTCAACTTTCTGTTCAGAAAGATAGTAATGATGCGAGCGTTATTCAACAAATGAACGATCAAGGCCAGGTTGCTTATGATCCGCAAGTTAGTGGTTTGTTGTTAGAATGTAATAGGCGTTTTTTGCCTTGGAAACCTGATTTTAAAAACAATACTCTTGTTTTGCCTGAAAAGTATGCTGGTTTAAAAGAACCTTATAGTATTGATGATTCGCGTAGTTTTTTGAATGATGAAGAAAGAAAGATTGTTATTGATGGTTATGAGTTGTTAGCCGAGTATTTAATGATTGGTGAGAAGTATGGTTTTACTCCGAATCTTGTTCGGGCTTGGAATCAGGTTGTTGTTACGTTAGAAATTTTTCCACATACTTCGCGTATGGATGGTAAGAGTGTTAAGGCGAGTAAGTCGCAGTATGTTGAATCTAATGCGAATGTTTTTAGGGGCCAGGCTGAAGCTCCTAAACAAAAGTTTTTGGGGTTGTTTTAAAAGTGAAGTTGCCGAAGTTGTTGAAGGGTGCTTTTGAAAAGCAATTGTTAAAAGGTGTTGCTGCGAAGGGTGGTTTGGAAGCTCAAGTGTATAATCATTATTATAAAGTGATTCATAAGTCTGTTTTGAATCAAAAGATTAGTGCTGTTGATTATAGGGTTTTGAAAGGAATTTTGAATGAAGCAAGAAAGGTTGAAAAGCCTAATAAATATACGAAAGAGTTGTTGAAAGAGTTGCCAAGAATTTTTGAGCATAGAAAAAGTTTGACTGAAAAAGATTGTTTGTTTTTAGAAAACAAGTTAATTCCTTATTTAAAAAGTTGTCAGACAACTTTTTTTGGCAAGGATTTGGAAATTATTGAACCATTATTGGAAAAGGAAGTGAAAAAGAAATGAGGTTTGGAAGAATGGAAAAAAGTGCGTTGGAAGAGCCAGCGAGAATTGTTGAAGATAGGAAAACTAATTCCCAGTTTAACAATAGGGTTGAAGAAAAGAAACCTGGTTTGTTAGACAAGCATCCTGGGGTTGTTGAATCTACTACGAGCGAAACTATTTGGCGTGAGGTTAATTTGTTTTGGCCCGAAGCTATTGCTTTAGCTGGTGTTATTGTTTCAAGCATTATTCTTATGTTTGTAATTAGGTATATGAGTTTAACAGGTTTAGAATTGATTAGAGATATGTTGAACGAACAGGCTTATCTTGAAGTGGCTGGTTTGATCAATAATATGAACACTTTGTTTATTGGTGTTGCTGCCATTCCTTTGCTTGTTATGATTGGATTTTTTGCTTATAGGTTTTTTGTTTTTACGCCTCGGAAGAATAAGCATTTGGTTGCGAGGATTAAAAGAACTGGTGCTATTAGGTTAAGCGTTGATAAGATTGTGAATCACGAGTTGCCTTTTGATGCTGGTGAAATTGCTAATAAAATGACTATTAATAATCCGCGTAAGCATTGGGTTGAGAACACTGGGAAACCGATTGTTATGCTTATTGAAGGTGATGATTGTAATGCGGACATTAATGTTTTGGCTGGTGATGTTTCTTCTAAAGCTAAAGAAATTAATACTATTAACGAGAATGCTATTAGTTATGGGCGTAGGATTGAGAAGTATATTCAAGAAAAGGGTGACAACTTGTTTTCGAATCCAATGTTTTATATGATGTTGGCAATGCTTGCGATTCTTGTTATTGTTGGTTTTTTGGTTTTGAAACAGCCTGAACAAATTCAAGCTATTATGGCAGGAGCTGGTGCTTAAATGAGTAATGGTGGAAAAGAGTGGGAAATTATTGTGAAGGAAAAGTATGGCAGCACTAAAGCTGTTATTTTTTCTTCTAAAGATGTTTATAATGAGTTGAATAGGCCGCAGAAGGCTGTTGAATTGTTCGAGGTTTGGTTGAAGGATCAGCCTTGTTTTAATTATGAGGGGCATTTTGTTCGTGTGTTAGATAAGATGTTGTCAAGGCCGTTGGTGTTTAAGCGTGAAAAAGAATGATTTTAGTGTTTTTGATTTTTTTTATTTTGCTTTTATTATTCTTGTTGTTTTGGGTTTTGGTTTTTATTTGGGTTTTCGGACTACTGGGTTTTTTGCTTTGGAAGAATCTGAACCTTTAGTTTTGAAGGAAGGGCCTGTTTGGGTTAATACGGAGCATTTGGCTGTTCCGCGTGAGGAAGTGCAGGATGGGGTTTTGGTTATAACTGATTTAAACGAAGGTGGTTATATTGATTAATAAAAAAGGAAGAGTTTATATATAACTTTGACGTTTATATATTGAGATGGCTTTAAGAGTAACCCGAAACAAACCTTCTTCTTGGTATAACAATACTACTTCTTCGGGTAGTTCAAGTTCTCAACAAGTTTATGGAATCAGAAGAAAAGCAATTGAAGTTCCTGATGTTGAAGCTTACAATCGGTTTGCAAGCCAAAAGAAAACTGAAGCTAAAAATTTGCAGACTGAAACTGAAAAAAGAATTAAAGCTTTTAAAGCTGCTGAAGAAAAAAGAGAAGCTCAAGATTTTTTGAAACAAAGAAAAGCTTATATTGGAAAAGAAAGAGTTACTAATAAAACTAAAGACAGGATTACTCAAGCAAGAAAAAGCCCTCGTTTTAAAGGTTTTGAAGCAAAGAAGGCTCAAAGAGAATATGAAACTGATTTGGCTGTTTATGAAACTTCTAAAAAGGAAACTGAAAAGCTTAATACTAAAATTGAAAGTATTAACAAAGAGTTGGCGAGTTATAAGCCTACTAAAAAGGTTGTTGTTAGTTTTGCGGACACTGGAAGCGGAATGGATGGGGTTAGGGTTTCTGAAGATTATGCTAAAGAGTTTATTGAATATAAGCCTGTTGAGCAGCAAGAGTTTTCAACTTTAAACATTTTTACTGAAAAGGAACTTTCGCCAGGGGTTGTTGTTAGAAATTATGAACAAAAAGGAACTAATGTTCGTCTTGATCCTACTGCTGGAACTAATTTTGAAGCAAGACAGGAAGGATTTCAAAAATTTCCTGAATTAGCAGCAATACCTGGATTTGTGCCTAATGTAAGTTTTGAAGTTGAAAAACAAAGAGTAAGTTCTGCTGATGAAACAATTCAACAAGGAAATTTGTTAATTGCTCAAACTCAAAAAATTAGGGAAAAAGGTTTAATTAGTTCTTCAAAAAAAAGAGTTTTGGAAGGTGATGATAGAGCATTAAATATTTTTGAAAAAGGTGCGTTAAGAGTTGAAGAATTTAGTTCTTCTGCTAAAAAAAGTTTTGGAAAATCAAGAATAATTGGTATTAATAATGATTTTGTTACTTTTGGTGTTTCAAGAGAAAAAGCTGTTGTTGGTGTTGAATTTGCTACTGGTTTTGTTCAAGAACCAATACAATTATTTGGTATTGGACAAAGGCTTTTTACTGAAAAAAAGTTTAGAGAATCTATTAGTTCAGGAATTTCTGAAACAATTAATCAAGGAAAAACTTTTGAAGCTGTTGGAAGCTTTGGGGAAAGTATTGGAAAAAGTTTTGAATCTTCACCTGGAAGATTTATTGGGGGTTTGGTTGGAACAGAATTATTATTTTTAGGTGCAGGAAAAGTTGTTGGAAAAGCAAAAAGTGGTTTTACAAAAGGTTTTGCAAAAGTTACTGGAAGGCCAGTAATTAAACTTCAAAATTTGACTACTCCTAAAGTTGCAAGAGAATTTGTTGAACAAGGAAAAGCACAATTTTTAGTTTCAGGTTTGCCTGAAGAAAAGTTATTACAAAGAAGTATTGTTGGTAGGGAAGCTTTAAATTTAAAAACTGCTTTTGGAATTGCTGATGATAAAGCTGTTTTATTTACTGCGGAAAGATCTGCTCCAGTTGGATTTATAGGAAGATTAAGAGGAACAAGCAAAGTTACTTTATCAAAAAGTGTTTCAGAACCTTTTGGAAAGTTTGGTGCAACTCGTTTGGTTACTGGGCCTTTTAAAGGTTTAGTTAGTGGGAAAAGAAAAATTACTTTGTTGCCACGTTTTGGGGGGCCTGAAGTTACTGCTACTATTGGAACGGCTGCAAAGTTTCCAACCAAGTTTAAAGGTGTTACTGCTCAAGTTAAAGCTTTAGGTTTTGATGTTGGGAAGTTGCCAAAGGTAGGGCAAGAATATTTTGAAAGTGCTTTGAAGTCAGGAGCAAGGCCGCCTAAATTAAGAGAATTAAGAAATATTGTTGGTAAAAAAGCTGTTGCTGGTGCTGAAATTCCTGCTAAAGTTAAAGGAGTTATTACAAGTTCGCCTCAAAGGTTAGCTAAAATTACTAAAGAAGAAGAATTAATAATTAGTTTTGGAACTCAAAGTGCTTTTAAAAGAGCAAAAGGTGTTCTTGGAAGAATTGGGCCTGAAGGTTTTGTTGATGTTGGGGGAAAATTAATTCCTTTAAGAGTTCAAAAGATTGTTTCTGCTCCTGCTGTTAGTGGGGTTAAAAAAACTTCAAGTTTTGTAGATGATGTTTTAAGTTTTGGTTCTAAAGTTTCAAGGCCTTCAAAAGATTTAACTATCACAAGATTTTTTGCTACAACTCCCGAATTTTTAGGTGCTGTTTCTTTTGGTTTGTCAAGGCCAAGAACCCAGGCTTCGGTTTCTATTCCTTCTTTTGGTTTTGTTTCTTCTTCAAAAAGTGTTGGAACTTTAAGTTTGCCGCAACCCATTAGTCAGCCAGTTAGCCAACCAGTTAGTGGTTTTGTTAGCAAACCAACAAGTGTTTCTTTTCCAAGTGTTTCAGTTCCAAGCGTTTCAGTTCCAAAATCAGAAATTCCAAGTTTTATTCAACCAAATTTAATTTCTGTTCCTGTTTCAAAAAAACCAAGAACTTTTAAATCTGTTCCTGATAGAAAAAAAGAAATTTTAAGTGTAGTTAAAGAAAAGCCTTCGGGAACTTTTGTGCCTTATGTTAGAAGAAACAAAAACTCTAAATGGGTTAAAGTAGGAAAAGCCCTGCCATACAACGCAGCATTCAACCAAGGATTAAGAGCAGCAGACAACACCCTTGGAAGAAGCGTTAAACTAAAAAGAGCTTCTAAAAAAACAAAAGGATTTGACGATCCTTTCATAAACGATTTTAAATTCAGAAGAAGAAAAAGAAAATCTAAAATTCCAGGCGAAGAAACTATATTTGTTGAAAAATCAAAGTTTGCTTTAGACACTCTTGGGGGAAAAGAAAGGTATAAAAGCTTCAAAATATAATAATAGGATGATGATGTTTTAATGGGTTTGTTAGAAATTTTGATTGGTGCGTTCGTAGTAATATTAGTCCTTACTATTTTTATGCAACCTATTAGTTTGTTGAATGATGAAGCAAGAGATTCTTTAACAGGAAGCGGAAGCACAATAAAGTATGGGACTGATGCTGAAGGCAACGTGGTTGCAGTTGGAACGAGTTCAGCTTTTCCTGATATTACTTCGGGTTTTTTATGGATGATTGGTTTAATGATTGTAGTAGGTTTTATTATTTGGATTGTGCGTTATGGAAGAGGCGGTGTTTATGATTATGAATAGGGATGCTTTTACTAAAGATGATAAGCTTGAAATAAAGTATAAAGGTTGCAGGCATAAAATTGCACAGATGATTCAGGAAGAACAAGGCGAGGTTGAAGTTTATGTTTAAGAAAATACTTGTATTGTTTTTATTCTTATTTTTGTTAAATGGAGTTTTTTCAGCAACTTTAGATGACTTTGAAGATGGCGATTATACAAGTAATCCCGTTTGGACTGTTACAAGTACAGCGGGTGGAAGTTTTACTATTGATAGCGATAGTTATAACGGAAATTATGCTTTAAAATTTACATCAGACGGAAGTAATGATGCAGCGTACTCTTATATTGAAACGCCAAAAACTTTTACTGATGATGAAAATTTGGCAGTTTGGATTAAAGTAGGAAATGTTGCATTAAATGCTAATATTCACAGAATCAAGTTTTTAGATAGTTCAAACAATACTCTTGCTTTTGGAGCAATATTTAACAGCGATTTTCAATTTCATACACCAACAGCAGGGGAAACTGTATGGGACACAACACCGCCAGAAAACGATACATGGTATAAATTTGAGTTTGTTGTAAATGAAACAAGTAATACAATAGATATGAGAGTTTATGACGACACAGATACTTTATTACACGATTTTACAGCAAAAAGTTTTGGAAGTGCTAATATTTCAGATATTCAATTACAAATGCAAGATAAAGGTACAGATTATATGATGTTTGACGCTTTCCACACAGACGGCGTATTAGACCCGTTAGGAAGTGTTTCAGCAGATTTTAATTATAATATTTATAAAGGAACAGCAGATACTAATGGAACAATAGAATTTATTGATACTTCTACAAGTATTGCTGCAACTATTGATGATTGGAATTGGTTTGTTGATGGAGTAAAAGTTAGTGATTCTCAAGATTTTAATTATTCAGTTGAAGAATTACAAGATTTGAATGTTTGTTTATTTGTTGCTGATGATTTTAATGGTTTTTCAGATTCTAATTGCCAATCAATAAATTCTGGAGATTGGACTGCTCCAAACACAACACTTTCTACTGCACAAGTTAGTGGAACTGCAATTACTACTCTTACTTTTACTTGTAATGATAACAATTCAGGTTGCAAAAAAACTCATTATAATATTAACGGAGAAGGTTGGCTTTCAGTAGCAAACACAGGTTCTGCAGATGTAAATTATGATGGAACAGGAGCAAACACAGTATTATTCTTCAGTGAAGACGACAACGACAACAACGAATCACAGGATTCGGGATCATTTACAACATACGGATACATAAGCATAACAACATACAACGAAGAAACAGAATCAACACTAACAAACGTAAACATGAATTTCAACGGAACAAATTATACTCTAAACCCAACCCAAGACATAAACATACAAGGATTAACAACAGGAGAATACACACTAACCTTTTCAAAAACTGCTTATGGAACAAGATACTACCAAGTAGACTTAAACCAATACTCTGTTATTGACAAAAACATTATGATGTTAAGCAACACTGACGGAAGAAACATTGAGTTCCAAGTTTATAAAACGGATCAAACAACCAAATATTCAAACACTTACATTGAATTGTATAATAATGCTATTAATGATTGGGTGGCTGGAAAAAGAAAAACAGATTCAGATGGTTATATAACTTTCTTTGTTAATCCAAATGATGCTAATTATGTGATGAAAATATTTGGTTCAGACGGAACAATAGAATACACTTCAATGGTTTTAAGCGTGGAAAAACCTAAAGATGAAACTACTGGAACAGATGTTGATGGAAACTGGGAAATGAAAGTCACTGGTTTAGCTTGGCAAAATTACACAGGAATAACTGATTCGCAAAACATTTTTATTTATGCAAACACAAGTGACAAATATGGTTTGACTATTGTTGATGAAAATGCTGCGTATTATTCAAGAAAATATTATGTTGGATTTACGGGTGGAACAACTTCTGAAACTCTTCAACCTTATTTGGTTCCGATTGCAGATGCTTTTTCCACAACAATTTATACGTTAAGCGGTTATACACAACAACCTGTTGGAAACATTGAAATTCAAATTTATAAAACTATTAGCGGAGTTGGAAGAGTATTAGTTGAACAAGTTGTAACTGATGCTAAAGGTGAAGCTTTAGTTTCATTAGTTGCTAATGATGAATATGAGTTTGAAATATATAATAGTGAAAATACTTTGCTTGGAATCCAAGTTTATGCAATAACTTCAACAAGCACAACAATATATATTAGCGTGGATGATTTGAGCATTTCAAACCCTACCATTGGACAAGGTTTAGTTAATGTTTCATTTACTCCAAGCAGAAGTTATTTAACAGGCCAGGATGATTCGATAGACATTTCTATTAGTTTAACCGATTACGATTTAGGTTTAACTTTTACTTCAGCAACAATTTGGGTTACTAATACAGATGTAGATGGTAATAGTGGTAATGATGTTAATTTGTTCGAAATAACAATAACAGGTTTAACAAAAAGCTTTGATTTGGACACTGCGTTAAAAACTATTGATGGTAACACGTATGATGATAATGGACAATTAATTGTTTATGTTAAAGTTTTAACAAGCCAAGGCTATTATTATACGAGCCACGTTTATAAAGCTCCTGGCGATTTTGATTGGCAAAGAGCTATTGGTTATGATTTAAGGCCAACAATGGGTTGTTCTGCAACTAACGATCCGTTTGTTCCTTGTCCTACAATGTTGTTGATTGCTTTGTTTGTTTCATTCTTAATTACTATTGGTTTTGTTATTGAAACAGGATTCACAGGAACCGAAGGGATGGCAGCCATTTTCTTGGGTGTTATGGGTGTTTTCACTTATTTTGGGTGGGTGCCTATTGGTTTAATGGCTCTGTTGGTTGTTTCAACTATAATGTTGTTTGTAGCAATAGGGGGAAAGAATAGATTATGAATGATAAAGTTTTAACCATTGCAATAATGCTTTCTTTCGTGCTAATAGGCGTTAATGGATTCTTACTAATGGCTTCTGAAAACCTTTATGATACTCAAGGCCAACCATTACAAATTTATTATGGAATGGAAACTGGTGGTTATGGGGATCAAGTAAGAACTGATGCTGATGGAATAGAAATTGGTTCTGATGTTTCTATTAGTTCAGATTTGCCAAGCCAACAACAAGGATTGATTATTGCTCAACGTGACAATACGCCTTTAGGTTTAGCAGCAACTACTGATTTGGCAAAAATTGTTTTCGGTGTTGAATTGGTTATGCTTAAGTTTTCAGAAATGTTTCCAGTGTTAAGCCCTATTATAAACGTGTTTGTTTTGTTTGCGGCTGCTTTGAAAACTTTTGTTACAGCTTATTTAACAAGTTTGTTAGTAAGGGGAATTTTGGGAAGGATTACATAATGAATATAACTATTTTAGCGGTGAGTAAGCTTTGTTCAAGCTTGAATTATACAGATTTTGGTAGTGTTGGAAGTTGTCTTGTTGAAACTACAATGTTTGGGGATGTTATTCTTGCTGGTTTAGTTATTCTTGTTTTGTTTGCTGCGTTAATGGTTAAATATAATTTTCCAATTACAATGATTTTACCTGTTGGTTTAGCTTTGACTTATTTATTATGGTTGATGGCTGGTGCTGATGTGTTTATGGGATTATTAATCCTTGGTTTGATTGTTGGCGGTGGCGTTTTAATTATGGGGTTGTTACAATACTTGAATAGGTGATTTATGATGGTTAAATATAAGAATAATAGGATTGATTATTTGATGAACAGGCGTAATGCTCAAATCAATAGGATTATGAATGCTTATAATAAGAAGATTGAAAAAGAGTTAAAAAAACAGGGGGTGAAGTGAATAATGTATGATATTGGGCCAAGTATTGGCGGCGATTCTTTATGGATGGGTTCTTCTAAACCTAAAAGAAGAAAACAAAAGGCTTATAAGAAACCAATGAAAAGAAAAAGAATGTCTTATTCAAAAGCCAAACAAACCGATTATATTGGTTTGGCAACTCGTGGTTATGGCGGAAGTGCTAAATCTGAATATATGAAACGTGAAAAAGAAAGAAAGCGTTTGAAAGATGAAGCAAAATATAAGGCAAAACTTCGTTCAGAATATGGTGTTAAAAGTCCTGTTGAAAAAATAAAAGGTTTTTTTAAGAAGAAACCAAAAAGCATTTATAAATAATTTTAAGTGCATTCCCACAGCGTTATTTTTCGGCCGAAATAAGATATTTGTTGAACCACTTGAACACAGCCCTGGCCAAGTGGTTCTTCATTTGTCAA
>JGI10211J34971_10004735_pt1 | contig 10767 bp, 11 predicted proteins | sample Etolagsediment_FD_34971 | JGI IMG/M metagenome (IMG submission 34971)
TTTCCATGAATTGCAAGGGGTCTGGTGAGCCATTGGAATTTTTTTATACCCCCATAGTAATGAGTTTTCATGAATGCGAGATCAACTTCCTCGTAAAGTGGATTTTGTTTAAGATCGAGCCGAGGAGAGTCGAGATGGCTCACAATAAGGTTAATGCCTTCATTTATAGGTTGCTTACCTGATATCGACAGGGCAATTAATTTTCCCTGAAATGTCTTCATTAGCTTTATAGGGTGTCTGCTTGGAGGATTTGGAGAGAAACTATTTTTACGGGCAATCTCAGAAATTATTTTAACCGCCTCCCTTTCTGTCTTTGCCTTATTTAAGAAGCCTTGATACTCTTTATCAAAATCAAAAACCAGCTCCTTTTCTCTTGTATCTGCTGCATCCCAAAAAAGCTTGGGTTGGGCGATTAATTTTTCACTTATTTTTTTTATCTCCGATTTTTTCATGATTTTCTCCGTTTGTTTTTAGGCTACTCATGATCTGATTGATATTGCTAATCTTTTCTCTTACACAGTAATCAGTAAGGTCCCGCACTATTTCGATTGCTGCCTTTGGATTGATGAAATTTGCTGTGCCTACTTGGATGGCGCTTGCCCCAACAATAATAAATTCGAGGGCATCCTGGTAGTCCATAATGCCACCAACCCCGATCACAGGAATATTTACATTTGTCACAACCTTATGAACGAGATAGAGAGCCATCGGTTTAATGGCAGGCCCAGAAAGTCCTCCTATTATATTTGTTAGTTTGGGTTGTTTGGTGGCTACATCTACAGCCATACCCAGAAATGTATTTGTGACTGATATGGCCTGTGCACCGGCAGATTCTACTGCCCTCGCTATGCTGGCTATATCTGTTACATTGGGTGTTAATTTGACTATAACAGGTTTGGTTGTATTTTTAACTACCTGATCCGTTACCCTTGCTGCAGCATCTGGATCTGTTCCAAAGGCCATTCCACCTTTCTCGACATTAGGGCACGATATATTTATCTCTATAGCAGCAATCCTGTCAACACTTTCTATCCTTTTGGCCATCTCAGCATACTCCTTAATGGAATGGCCGTATATATTGGTGATGATAGGAGTTTTAATGTTAACAAGGGATAGGAGCTTTTCCTCTATAAAGGTCTCTATCCCAATATTAGCGAGCCCGATTGCATTTAAGAGACCACACGGTGTCTCAATAATCCTCGGAGGTGGATTGCCAGGCATTGGTTGTAGGGATAGGCCCTTGACAATTATGGCACCCAGAAGAGAAGGGTCATAAAAAGGGGTCAATTCATTCGCATAGCCAAAGGTTCCAGAGGCGGTAATGACTGGATTCTTTATTATTAAGCCACCTATAGTTACGGATAAGTCAGGCTGAGAAGCCATTTATATACCCTGCCAGTCAATCATTTCGGATGAAAACACGGGTCCGTCCTGACACACATAATAATATGGGTTATTTTGATTACTAGTTGCTTTAACAGCACAACCCTGGCATATTCCGAGACCACAGGCCATATGACCTTCCAAAGATACATAACACCGTAGATTGGAGGCAGTTGCCATTTGAGCAACTTTTTTTAACATGAGAGTTGGACCACATGCGTAAATTGTTGATCGTTGATTTAATTCTTGACGTAGATACTCATCCAATAGGTCAGTGACAATCCCTGTGATACCCAATGAGCCGTCGTCTGTTGTGAGAGAAAGATCAATATTTAAATCTTTTAGTTCATTGATAAGAATAACATCCTGAGATGTGCTAAAACCAAGAAACATTGTGATTTTCTGTTTCTGAACTTTCTGTAAAGACTGAGCTAAGAAAAATAGGGGTGCTACCCCCATGCCACCAGCTATAAGCAAGGTTTTTTCATGTGGCTTGGAAACAGTGAAACCGTTTCCCAATGGCCCGATTACTGAAATAGAATCATCTTTTTTTAAATAAGATAGAAGCAGGGTTCCCTTTCCAACTATCTTATAGAGGAACATCAACTGATTTTTATCCTGAATTTTGTGTATTGAAAAGGGTCTTCGTAAAAGTGGGTCTTTTGTGGCTCTGCCTAAATGGACCATCAAAAATTGACCCGGCTTAGCATGTGGGGCCATATTTTCAGATCGAAATCCCATAAGCCAGGTGTCTTTCCCTATCTGACGATTAAATTTTATGGATACTGTTTCTTCTAACACCTGGTTCATAAAAAAACTCGAAGCTCTAAAAAATGTTGATTTGAGAGAAACAGGGAATACTCAGCAATACTATATTTACAATGATTAGTGAGATTTGTTTTTCTTTGAGTTCTCGAAAGAGGGGATCGTCGGACAGACCAGGAAAAAGTACCTTGGTCGTGCATCCTCCTTTGAACAAAAAAAGTGATAATCTTAGGGTAAAAAAAGGTAATTAGGCCAGATTGCTTCGTGATGCAGATTAAATTATTTACCGCTGCTTCCTCCCGGACCTGACGGGGTTCATAATCATCTGTCACACGAGGTCCGGCCTCCTCTCTTACGAAAAGAATTAGCCAAAATTCTTGTTTCTCAGGAAGGATCTTCGACCCCGCATGAGCGGATTTCGGGCTACAGGGCACCGCTAACTCCCCGTCTCGCACGACCAAGGGATATTTATGGTATGAAATTAGGTATAATCGACTCTTTCCTTTAACTCTCGTCCAACCTTAAAAAATGGAAGTTTTTTGCTCTCAACACTTATAATTTTGCCTGTCTTCGGGTTTCTCCCATTGTAACCGTCATATTTTTTGATCTTAAAGCTTCCTAATCCTCTAATTTCTATTCTACTATTGCGCACGAGTGACTTTTCCATTTCTTTAAAAATAGTGTTTACTATATCTTCTGCTGTTTTAATTGTAAGATTCTCTTTTTTTGCCAATTTCTCTGTCAACTGGGATTTATTCATGGTACCCCCTTCACTACCAAGGATGAAACTCAAAAGAACAGGGCCTTTATTTTGTTATATCTTATACTTAATACATATAATCAAGTCAAGATAAAATATCTTCCTACACTTTTAAAGAATAATTTCAAATGGCAAGGTCTTGAGCAATTCACCCTCTGGACCAAGCACATCCACATGCCAGTCACCCATCTCATGCATTTGTATTCTTTTCGAGCTATAGGTGCGCCAGCTGGAGGCCTTTATTGCCAGATTTACTCTGGCCCTCTCTATATCGCCAAAATACCAGACATGAGTGATCTCGATAGGGCTATGGGCACCAATGATAGTTGTAAAACAGTATACCTTGCCCAAGGAAACCTCGAAAGCATCTCCAGCACCTACGGGTTCTCGATCAACCACATCAGTACACATAGCAGCAACTGCCACTTCTAAAAAGGCGGTCTCTTGTGCATTGCTCGTCATGGCCTGGGATAATGGAATGGTGATTAGGATGGCCAGAACAAGAAAAAAATAGTATATTTTTTTCATGATAATTCTCCTCTCCTTGAAAATTAAATACACATAAAGGATTTTCTTTATGAAAGTTCAAACTACAATCAAAAGGAAATATTTATTTTATAGTATATATCTTATTATAAATACTTTTTAAATGGAAATATTTCAATATAATTAATAAAATAATAGACTTTATAAATCCAGCTCTTTTATTTAGAATACTACTAAATATTTAATAGCTCTACAATTTCCAAAATTCTGCTTTTCCCTATATAAATCTTCTCTATCTTCCCATATAGTGCCAAACCTAAACTCAGAAAAAAACAGACTAAAGCCTTCGGACTTGGCACATGATTCCCTGTATGCTATTGATACCAACTACTGGGTCATAGGGTGGGTCATAGGACATCACAGAGTTTACATTTGTCTCAAGAGAGCCTCTCCCTGGAGGCTCCCTTTCCGGCAGCCACCATCCAAACTCGCCGCTCACGACCTCCGGGCGAATGTCTTCGGTCAGCTCCCCCATATGCTGAAAATTGCCCCTTGGTGTTTCCACAGCAACCATATCACCTTCTTTTATTCCTCTTTCTTTAGCAACAATTGGGTGGATTTTCAGTTTTGGATAGGGCGTTCTTTTGCGAAACCAGCTTTCTGCTGCAGACCGCGACAGCCAATAGTTTTGGGTCCTCCTGGTTGTGAGTAAAAGGGGGTATTTCTCTGCCAGTTTCCGCATTACCAACGGGCTTTCAAAAGGTTCTCTGAATATAGGTAGTGGATCATACCCATAGCGCTCCAGCATTGTAGAATATAGCTCTACTTTGCCCGAAGGTGTCCGGAACCCCCGCTCGACATATTTTCTGTATCGCCGTTCGACAGCTATTGGCCCCCTATCGCAGAGCTCTGAAAAATTCAGATCCATCTTGTTAAGTCTCCATTCTATAAAGGCATCCATATCTTTCCAAGGAATGAAGTTTTTGTCTAAATAATTTTTCTCAACCATCCTTTCAGAGAGACGATAGAGGATGTGTATTACATCAAAACATTTCTCCGGCGGCTCAACAAGCCTTGGCATAGGGCTTAGGCAGTTTCCATAGCGGTTGAAGACAATGCCGTTTTGTTCAAAAGGGTGCTGTCTTGGTAAAATTAAGTCGGAAAATTCCGAGGTTGGGCTCGGAGTATAGGCTATAGTTAATAGAAATTCCAATTTTATTAGGGCCTCTATTATCTTTCTTGTATCAGGATACGTCAGCAAGGGATTTGCATCCCATATCACCATTGATCTGACCGGGTAAGGTTCGCCAGTGACAATCGCATTGATGACAGAAGGATTATGGGCTACACCCTCAATTGAGTCCGGGCCTGACCATAAGGGGAATCTCTTGGCTCCCAGTTGCTTTTCCTCCACTTCCCTGGCAAGGCGAGTACTCTTTAAGAGCCGGGATCCAGTGTCGTAGCCGAGAGGAATAGTTGGCATAAGAGTGCCGCCAGGAACATCAATGTTTCCGGTAATAGCTGTCAATATGGAAAAGGTACGAGCTGATTGGGTGGAATTCGAGTGCTGCGCAATACCAGCATTGCCCCTGTAGCTTGCTGGTCTGTTTTTAGCAAACATTCTGGCTGCCTTTACAATATCCTCACTCAATAGCAAGGTTATTTCTGCAACCCGCTCTGGGGTATACTCCTGAACATGCTCACGGAGTTTTTCAAAGCCCATGCAGTAAGAATCTAAGAAATCTCTATCATAGAGACCCTCGTTAATTATCACATGCAGTATCCCTAAGCCAAGGGCACCATCTGTACCGGGCCGAATCTGTAACCACATATCTGCCTTTGAAGCCGATTCGCTTAGCCTGGGATCGACAACAATAAGCTTTGCTCCATTTCTTTTGGCATAAAGGACATCTTGCCACTGCCCACCGGAGGATATCGCCATATTGGTGCCCACAAGCAGAATACACCTGGAATTTCTGAAATCCTGGTCTCCTTGGTAGGTAGAGAGAATGTGTCCAAAAGTCACCATATCCGCTATGTCGTGCGTCCCCTGACACAGATCGAGATTATGCATCTGATTTGGACTGCCCAACGAGCGGGTGAACAGACTCATGGCTATTCCCTCTGGGAGCGGATAGCACTGGGCAGAGCAGAATGAAAGGGGCCCGAACCTGTTCTTTATTTCAGCCAGCCTATCAGCTGCAATGTCCAAGGCTTCTTCCCAGGCTATCTCTTTCCAATCAGAACCGATCCTTAGAAGCGGATGCTTGAAGCGATTTGGTTGGTATATTGTATTCCATGCATGACTGCCTTTATTGCAGATATATCCTCTGCTTATAGGATGTTCTCTGTCACCCGTAAACTTGGTAATTTTACCATCTTGAACTGTGGCGACGATGCCGTCATGATTTGGACAAAGAGGACAGATTGTTCTTATTTTGTATTTATCATTAGCATTCTGTCTGCTTGCCATCTCTTCTCCTTTCCACTCAAGGGAATTTTTTTTCATCCTATTATCAATACGTTAACAATTCACCCTGTTCCATAATGACTTTTGGATATACTATTCTATTTGAGTCTGTTAGAAAATGTAAATACTGTATCAGACGTTAGGTCCAAGGCAATTAATAGATAGATACACTTTTTATTATCGAAGAAAATAGCATTCAAAGCAGGAAATATTACGGAGAAAGTAACACTTGGCTGCCAAAGCGCTTAGATAGTGCTGAAGAGAGTGCCTCTACTGCTTCCTGATCAGAAAATTCTACCATAAGTTCACCTCTCTCTCCTACCACTAATCGACCATGTGCTTCTACTACTGTTGCCACGTCTGATGGTTCTACTGTCCACCAACCACGAGTTCGCATTAGTAACTCTCTGCCTTTCAGGGGCTTGGGTGTAACAAGATCAATAGTCCGAAACCATGCGTCCCATCCGATTTCAGCTGGAGCCCGGAGAACTGGGGTTACGGGATCATGGTATATACGGCAACGGCCAAATAAGCGTAACCTGATCATTGTAACGTTTCCTTGACCAGTGTCTCGACCGTTTCATCGTGAGGAAGGCTGTTTCTGGAAATCTCTACACCTTCACCGCCGGTAGCCCGTGCAAAGCAATGCATATATATGGCGGCAACTTTTTCTTCATCCAGGATAATATTATCATGATTAGCCTTGGCCCACGATCGCTCAAAGAAATCCAGGGCTGTTTGCCTCCACCCTCTTATGCGCTTATCAAAAAAAGAAATATTTAAATTCTCTAAGAAATTTTTCTGGGCAATCTCCATGCGTGAGAAGACTCGTCGCATCATCTGTACAGAGGGGTCCTGACCCCAGTCGTGTTCAACAGCCATCGGAGTTTCTCATAGTCATTTCGTGGTAACCTTTTCGCTGCTTTTGTCCAAAGGAGTAAATGCAGAGGACCCTGCAACAAGACTAAGTCCGTTATCCAATTTCAGGATATATAGTTCAAAGCGAGATTTGGTCCTTTCAACAATCACGCCCTTTATCCCCCTGTAGCTCTTTGTCATTTCAATTTGGGTACCAGTCTTGAGCATTCGTATTCCTTCTTGAATTTTTGTTTTTGGTAGGGCTTCAGTGTAATATCAAATAAAGAGGTGGTCAATGTTATTGTTATTCGCCTTTAATGATAGTAAAAATATCCAGGGGTGTCTCGCTGTATTTATTTGCAATAGCATTTAGCTTATCGCCTGGTTTGGCATCGATACCCTTTTGCTTCAATCTGGACAGTGCCTGTTCAAGAGAGATACCTTTTTCAGAGCAGATCGTCTCCAGCGTCTTTCTCCCGAGGCCGGATCCTTTGATAGTTTGAGGGACCGTGGGGTTGAGACCACCTGACTTAATGGCCTCATAGAGCTTATCAGGGGATGTTCTGTTTTCCTTGGCGATCTCCCCGAGTGTCTGATGGGCATTCTTAACTGCATAGCCTTTGGATTTCAGTGCGCTGAGAGCTTGATCAGGGGTGATCTGTATTGTTGACGAGAATTCCTGAAGGCTCATTAGCTCCGCGTGGGCAATAGGTACCTCGACCTTGCTTTCCTCCCAGCTCTCCTTGAAATTTTCCCCTAGATTCATTATGGTGCTGAAGGGCGGAATGTTCCAAAAGGTAAACAGGAAAACGAGCAGGCTGACCAGAATGGCTGTTAGCATTTCCCACCTGAGCTGTAAGGCCTTACGAACCTTGCTCCAAATAAAGTTCCGGAACATGTTCCAATTGAAGTAGAGATGAATGACCACGATGATGAGAAGCAAATAGCCGAATATGGTGTGAACAGCCACCCACTGTTCTTTATCAAGACCCCAGATAGTCCAGTTCGTCCAGTGGGCGATCCTTCCAGGTGGGGCAATATAGAGAATAATGCCCGAGATAGTATCCACAATAAATGATAGGGTAACTACAAATGTTGTCCACCCCCTCCAGCTAAATTTCTTTTTCTTATCTTCCATGATTTGCTCACTGATTTAATGCCTTCATTTTCTCTTGCTGGTAAGCAGAAAAAGGAATGATGCTTTCTCTTTTTATTTATACAAATATAAGCAGGCGTATCATATTTTCAAGTAATCCATAAAATAATATATCATCTCTTTAGAAGGCTTCATATAATGTTTTTCATTACTTTTAGGATCCATATCAAACCCACTTTTTATGGGTAGTATTTCATTGATTGATATCCACGAAAGTACAGTTTTATACAGGATATTCCAATGCTTTCCCAGCATTTTTTGGAGCCGTTCTCGGAAAGAAACCGCAAGCAGATAAAGGGATTCATCCCTCAGGCAATGGACCGCCTGCTGAGGCATGAGTGGCCAGGAAACGTGAGGGAACTCATGAATGCCGTTGAAAGGGCGGTGGTCCTGGCGAGCCCGGCGGCTTGGCATAACCAGAAGGACGCTCCATAAAAAGCTTAAGCTGTATAGTGTTATGACCTGAGGCGTTTAATTGAATATAGGATTTCAGCTTTCCTCATCTCGATCCAAATTTTACATAACATTGATAGATAATGCTTTCAGCCTTTTTCCGCAACTCCAGTGCAAAGCTGTCGTTATTCTTGAGTGCATCTTCGATTGCCGAAAGGGTATCGTAGTAGAGGTTCCAGCCAAGGCGTTCTTTTTCATAACGTTGTTTGAGCATACTGTTTTCACCGTGAATGAAATCAAGAGCGTTGGTGATACGTTTCGCACCTATTTTGATGAACTCAAATCCGTGATCTTGTTCTCCAGAAGCAAAGAACGATGCTACCTTAAGCCCGAATCGTAAATAGGTAATAGATGCGGGAATCTTTGATATAAAGCAGCCTGTGAATGGATCGATTTCATCCTTTAACTTTGCAACATCGTTGGTGAGCGCCTTGGCATATGCAGAAAAGTAAAGTATACGGACATAGTCACCGACGATTTTGTTTATATATGCGGATTGGACCCCTTCCTGAGCACACACTTCCTTGTCGTGGCGCATGATAAGACCATCTTTGTGCACATACCTCAGCTTAGTCCCAGGGTTGGCTATTATAGACAGGATATAAGCCTGGTCTTCAGCTCGGCCGATAAAAGAGGGGGTAAAAGGCCGGTAGCGACGCAAGCTATCGATGAGGATACCGTTTGTTCCTCCAGTTACGTGAATACGCTGAATGCATGTTCTTTTGCCATTGAGCTTGTTCTTCGTATAACGTGTCATCATTTCCGCCTCTGTCGAGAGCGCTTGTGGTAATGTGCTGAAGAAAATATATTCATCTGGTGAAAGGGAAAAGTTTGGAAATGGAACATCTGGAGTGAATAAGGATTTTTCGATGTCTTGTTGGTTAACAAGGGATCCTGCTATCATACCGAGTTCTAAGGGTTGTCTATGAGAATCAAGGCAATGTGCTCCCCAAAGGGATGTTTTTAAATGTTCTAAGGCGGAATTGCCTGTCTGTTTCACAAGCTCCTTTTGTGGAAAGACCTGGTCAAGATCGATTTTAAATGTAGCCTTGATTTTCGGGTGGATAAAGATGCTCAAAAAAGCGGCGACAGCCTTCAGGAAGCTGTAGTGCCTGCCATATTCGCCGTCCACACCAAAAACACTAAGGAGTTCTTTTGCATCAGTATGCCGCAGGTAATGCATGGCAGCAGGGGCGAGAATTTCATTAACTATTCGTTGTGTGTCTGTTTCTGTGAATACATAGACATTAATATTTTTTAGACTCTGTGAGTGAAAGAATAATTCTTCAAGGTACCTTTTTGCAATGTTTCGAATACCACGGTGGGTTACAGAAACGGATAATACACAAATAGGTTTTGCATCACTTGACATAGTGCCACGATCGCGCTCAAACTCAAAGGCTGTCTCCAGACCCCGAAGGCCGTAAAGCACTTCGGTTTTCTCTGGATCTATCCCAAGCCGGATAGGATGGTCATAGGTAAAAACCTGGGGCTCGCTCATAATATTAAGAAGCTTATTTTTTAAGGTGTTACTGAGAGGGAGATCGTTTAAAGATTCCGATTTTGAGGGAATAGTGAGGAGCACATTTGAGGTGAAGAGTATCTGTTGAGCTGGATCGGTGATTGGGGTGGCATTGAGTTTTGCAATAGTTACCGTTCGTTTTGCTCGTAAGGCTTTTACGCGTCGGTGTTTATCTGTGAGGATGTCATTTGCTTCCGGGAAAAATACAGACCATATCTTTTCTATTGTTTCTTCGGGTTTATTCAGGTTTTTGTTATTTGACATCCACGTGGAGAGTGTTTTTAAACGGTGAGAAAAATTTCGGTCATTTGTGCATATACTTTCGATTTCCCTATGAACTACATCTATTCCATTTAGATAAAACCTAGCTATGTGTGCCCATTCGTAAGAGTCTTTCATGCGAGCAAGAAACCGTTTTGCCCGTTTTGATTCCGGGTGCTTACGGTCTGCAAGAGCTATGAGGAAAGCGGCGTTAAGTGACTGAGCAATACCAGCTTTGTCAGTACGCTTTTCATCAAATTGCAGGGTAGGATCGAGAATAGAAAAGGTATCTTTTCCCCTTTTTGGTTGCATTAATGTGTAGATAATGGATGTGAAATGTTCTTTCATTATTTATTATAATAACCTTGATCTTCTCGTAAAAAGTCTTTTTACTCGCTCATGGTACCCATTTTGGGATTCATGAAATGCTGAGCGTTACAATCGCCAAACTGTGTGAGGAGCATGTGTATATCTTTTTTTATCAAATGCCCAAAACAAAGGCCCGTTCAGGGGCTTTTCAAAAAGGTGCATATGTGCGGAGCAATAGAAGACAAGGACATGTTGCCCTTCGGCCTCGAGCAGTTCGGCCTTGAGACATGTCGACGAGCTCATGTCGAGTCGCTCACTGCCGAAAGGCTCAGGGCCGAGAGGCT
>JGI10211J34971_10004738_pt1 | contig 10764 bp, 2 predicted proteins | sample Etolagsediment_FD_34971 | JGI IMG/M metagenome (IMG submission 34971)
TACAATTCCAGGGTTTAATATCTCTCGCACGCGCAAGCTATTTAGTTTGCTGTTTATCGCAGGAATTCTCAGACTGGCAATGGCCGGTGAACCTGCGGTATTTATCCCCGAGGAAGACAATCCCGATCCTGATTACACACCGTCTCTGGGACGAGTTGGGGATTTTACTCCACCCACAAATCCCAGCAACGACCGGGCCATGGGTATGGCGNTAAAGGGNAAGGCCAGATCNACAATNCTCAATTANGGTGACTTCATCGACATTGATGTGGATCGCGATGGCAATTGGGATGATTATCCGGCTGGATTATGGGGTAATTATGCTTACTTGCCTCAGGTTGGGTTCATGGCCGGTATCCCCGGAAATTATCCCATCTTCAAATTTGGCGACTGGCAGATTCTGCACAGTTATCCAGAATTTACTGAATGGATTTCATTATCTGCCGGTGCAGCTTGGATGGAAGATCAGGAAGTTCTGGACCCATTGGAGGAGGATTTTAATCCCAATTTTGTCGGTGTGGTGTTTGAAACCTACAACGATCGGGGAGTAACACCTGACGAAGCCATATATAATGTGGATCAAAACGAGATTGAATTCACCGGTCCTAACCAATGGTATATGGACCGGGATAATGCCATTCTGCATATTACGTTGCTGGATGGCGTGGATCCACGAAATGCCAACGCTTATGGCAATCCCACCCAACGCAAGGGTATTGGCATGGTCTATCCCTGGGCAATGCGCCCCAAATACCTGGGACGGCCTTCTGGTCAGGATTTTGACGAAGTGGACTACTCCGGCTGTGATGATTATGGCGCCAGCTGGTATATCTGCGATAAAAATGCTCTTGAGTACTACGGCTCAAACGTATCAGAGTCCTGGTACAAGAGGCGTTTTAATACAGATTGGCAGCCATCCACAAAAGCCCGGATTTACACTCACAATACTATCGTAGGTGCCGGTGATATTTTTGGAGACACACCATATGTNGCTGATGATGANGAGTATCCNCTNNTNGCTCACAGCAACTATGGTCTCACNTGGCCNACCNNATTTGATGANGAAACCGGTCTGGAAGAACCCTTCTGGCCAGGTTGGTGGGCGGAAGAGTATAATACTGACTTACCAGGTTGTACGGGGACTCGACGCGATCCTCGTTGCTGGCGTGAGGTACCCGGCCGATTTATTTCTGATTCGGATATTTATATGGAATTCGATGACCGTTGGGCCCACAACGGTAACAATGTGGACGGGCAGAATTATGAGTCATCAGGATATCCCATGGGTCTGCGGGTAATGGCGACAGCTCATTCCTACGGGATTTCTTATGCTGAAGATATCATGTTTGTTACGGTTAAAGTCCGCAATGAATCCGGAGATTTTTGCGCCTTCAAGCGCGATCAGTTCGGGAATGAAATCGATGTCCTCGATGAAAACGGGCAGCAGGTCTGCGGCGAAGGTGTGGTTCTTCCCGATGGAACAAAGATCAACGGAGGTAAAGGCTTTGATTATAGGCGTATGAGCCTGGGCTTTTACTTTGATGCAGACTCGTATTCTCAGACCGAGAGCGGCAGTACAGCGGGGCGGACAAATGACGATGACACCATGGAATACTACGACTCTACTCATGTGGTCAACAATGAGGACCTGATCATCAGTATGGCCATGATATATGATTTCGATGGGATCAGCGGTCAGGCCACAGATCTTGGGATTGTGGGTGTTCAACTGCTTGATTCACCATTTGCCACCGACACCCTGTATCGACATATCCACGGTATTGATCGTCTGCCGGGGCAGAAGCTGAAGATGACCGATTGGCATTGGTTTCACTGGTATAATCGTCCAGGTGTACGCAACCCTGGAATCTCACCTCCAACGGCTGAAAACAAGGAGGAAATCCAGTACAAGATTATGACGGGTGACACCACCAATATCAGCGCTGCAGAAAAGCAGTGGCATTTTCATACTGATCAGCCGGAGACCGACCCCGATTATCGTCTTAATCCCCACTTTGACTCGCTGGATGGACTGGAATTGGAAGATGATTTCGTCGGGGATCCCCTGGGTGTGGATGCCGTGTTGATCATGAGTTGTGGTCCCTTCGATCTGGATGTTGGGGAAGAGGTGCCCTTTTCCTTTACAATCATTTTTGGTGAAGATCAGTTTGATATTATCCGCAATGCTGAATTTGCCCAGATCATGTATAACTCCCATTATCAAGGTTTTACTGCTCCTACCATTCCCAATGTGTTTGCTACCGTTGGGCATCAGCAGGTCACGCTGACTTGGGATAATGTGGCCGAATATTCCCGGGATGTGATCACGGGTTATGCTGACTTTGAAGGTTATCGCATCTACAAAAGTATCGACGGTGGGCGCACCTGGGGAACACCATATGACATCATCCGCGATATAAACGGTATTTCGGTGGGCTGGGAATCCTTGGCTCAATACGACCTGACCCTTGAAGAAGATATGAACTTGTGTATCCATTCCTTTAATGACTGTAGCGCTAACCCAGACAGTACCCGCGGAATCGAGATTTCCGGTCCAGATCCCTTGGCACCCTGGTTTGATTTAGGTTCAAATACGGGATTGCAGCATTCCTTTGTGGATGAAGATGTGATCGACGGTATGGAGTATACATACTCGGTGACCGCCTACGATATGGGCGTAGAAGCCGATTATGAAATTGATTGGACTGAAGAGGAACAGGAAATTGATATTGATATAGATGGCGATGGTTCAACCGACACTACCATCACTTATGCTTCCTGGATACCCGATACGACCTGGTCTTCCTCCAATCCGGATCACTGGGCATCTCCCTTTGGATACGCCAGTCTGGAAACACCTCGCGGAACCACGGTACACGATCCTAATTTTGTAACAGTGATACCGGGGTACCGGGCCAGCAATATTACCTTCCCCGATCCTGAAAGCATTGAAGAGTTTATACACACTAATCCCGGTGTGGTGGGGAATGGAGATAAATTCTACAGCGTGGTCAACGAAGAAACCCTCTCTGATGCCCTGGTTCGAATGGAAATCCAGGCGGAACGCTGGACCAACAGTTTTGAAGGGTATGCCGTTGAAAATCCCTCATTGTATATCTATGAAATAGATAGCGAGACTGAACAGAATCCTGTCGAATTCTGGACGGTAAATACCAACGAAATTTCTGAGGACAGTCTGGCCTATCTTATGGATTTACCCGGTTCGGATATGCAGGATGATACCACGGCAATCGTTCCATATTATAAACTGGATGATTATAAACTGGCCTTCATGGATGACACTGACTTTGAAAACAACTGGAGTCAATTCTTCGACGGCATTCGCATCCGGTTCGACAATGGACCGGAGAGTTATAACTCGCTGGAAGAAACTGATCAAGGGAAAGAGATGGTGTTGAAGGAAATAGAATACCATCCCGATTCTTCCCTGCTGAATCTGGTACATGTGCGACTCATTGCCAAAAACCAGGACCTGTATGCTCAACGCCCACCATATGAATACCGCATTGAATTCAGTTCAACTGTTGCCGATACTGCTGATCGAATGACTCCCAGCTCGGCCTGTAATGATGATCCGTGGGAAACCAGCCAATTGCCTTTCTCGGTGATAAATCAGACCACTGGTCGACGGGTTGGTATCCAGCATGTTGACAAGGGATACAACAATGGCTCAAGTGATCCTGGGTATAAAGACTGTCAATGGCAGCGTAATGAGCAGTTGGGTTTGCGTTATGATTCCGTGACTACAGCCAATGACACTATTCCATCCGATGAGTATATTTTCGATATGTACATTGATTTCCCTTATATGGAATATGATTTCAGTACATCCGATTGGAATGCCCTCATCGATTATGAATCTGAAACAGCGGTCCGCTTTGCTAATATGTATTACTACAATATCGCGGATGTGGTTCGCGAATGGACTATTCCGGCTCCCGGAGATACCATTAAACCAAATACCTGGTTTGACAACAATGAAGATGGCCTGAATGATAATCTGTGGCGTGTCTGGTATCCTTGGATGGACGGAGATTATATGGTGATTAAACCGGCACGTTGGTATGTGGACGGAGACTCATGGACTGCCGACTTGTCAATCTTGGGTCGACCCCATAAAGTGACTCAGGCAGAACTGGAAGAGGTGCGTGTGGTACCCAATCCTTATGTGGTGCGTTCCCTGTTTAACGAGACTGAATATATTAAGCGGATGCGCTTTACCCATCTCCCGCAGAACTGTAAGATTACCATATTTACCATTAGTGGTGAGATTGTGCGGGAACTGGAACATCACGATCCTTATGAAGGGAATCTGTGGTGGGATCTGCGCAGTAAGAACAACCAGGAAGTTGCGCCAGGGCTGTATATATACGTCGTGGAAGCCGGTGGCAAGCAGCATATTGGCAAATTTGCAATTGTACGATAAGGAAGGGCTCGGACTATGAAGAAAATGATCATTCTTTTCTGGATCGTAATCCTGACCCACCTGGTCTTTGCCCAGGATTATCAGAATATTCCGGATATTGTAGACAAGGTGGGCACCGCTGCTGGAAACTGGCTAAAGATGGAGACCAATATCCGCGCCATCGGGATGGGGGGCGCCTTTGTGGCGGCCGCTGATGGTGTTGGATCGATTCCCTTCAATCCAGCCGGTATTGCCTACATGACGGGCACCCAGACATATTATCAGAAAACCAATTACATCGCCGATATTGGCCACAATGTAATTGCCTACGGAACGCGACTTTCAAGTACAGATTACTTTGGATTCCATCTGTTCTATCTGGATTCCGGTCCAATTGAAAAAACCACCGAATATATGCCTGATGGCACTGGTGAGGATTACAATTTTGGTGGGCTGGCATTCAGCGGAACATATGCGCGGGTTCTCACGGATCGACTGAAGGTTGGATTAACAATCAAATATATCCGTGAACACGTTGATAATATGTATTATCAGACCTTTGCCTTTGATCTGGGTTCCAGCTTCAGAACCGGTATTTATGGCTTCACGCTGGGGATGTGCGTGAGCAATTTCGGTCCCGAAGTCAGGTATAATGGAGATGGTCTGAATGTGCCTGTAGATGAAGACATCAGCGTAGATGAGCAGTTGGCTAAGGTCACCAAAGAATGGCCACTGCCGCTGTTGATGAGGCTGGGTATTAAAAACGATGTTTATGGGGGTAGCAGCGAGTACTATCCCAATGAGAAACATCGTGTAACCTTGACCATGGACGGCATCAATCCGATAGACTTCTCTGTCTATGGTGGATTGGGCTGTGAGTACGCCTGGCGTGAAATAGTCTTTGCCCGGAGCGGCCTGCACCTGGCTCACGATACCGCCGGCTTAAGTCTGGGTGGTGGACTGCAATACAGGACCCGTGGTTTCCACCTGGCCGTTGATTATGCCTGGGTGGATTACGGTATCCTGGAACAGTCCCATCAGTTCGGGTTGACGCTTGGATTTTAACACTCTGTTACAATAACTTAGCCCCCTTGACTTCTAAATCAGGTTAATATTGCGGGCCCTAAAAAATTTCCAATCAACTTTATAACTAGGAGAGGAACGACATGTTAAAAAAAGGTATGATAATTCTAGCGCTGACGCTGGCATTCGCCTTGGCAAAGGACACCATGTATCTGATGCAGGATACTCCCATTCTGCGCGGTACCGATGGCTCGGAAGTAGTCCTTGAGCATCAGCAGCTGTCCACATTTCGCGAGGATGTGATTATCTATGAAGATGATTTTGAAGGTGAAATCGAGTGGACCCACGATGAATGGTGGGAAATCAACGATGCAGAGTACAACAGCCCAACACACAGCTTCAATGCTCCCAACCCTCCCGGTGGAGTGAATGCTGGTACTTGGAAATTGTACTCACCGATTCTCACTTTGCCCAATCTGGGTGATGAGGAAATCATGCGTTTTGGATTCCATCTATACATTGATCACCCAGACTCTGATGGTGACGGCGACAACAGCCTGGAAGACCTTTATCGGGTTTCGTTGGCCGATGTCGATGCCTTGGCCTGGCACACCACTGATTTTAATGCTTATGATGGTGATTCATACTGGTGTGGCGATGATGACCTGGGTGGTTACAGTGACGGTTGGCTGCAATTTCTGGATTCCCCCGCTTTCACAATCCCCAGTACNGGTTATGAGCTGTCTGCCATGATGAAATGGGCACTTGAAGATCCCTGTGGCGGTGATTGTGGTGTTGCCGGTATTTTTGTTGATGGTTGGGATGCGTGCAATGTGCGTATCTCCACAGATGGTGGCGAGACTTTTGATGTCCTCATTGGGAGTGATCCTTACGACTTCACCAGCGGTTATGGCTGGGTCTTCAACGGTGAACCCGAATACATCGCCGGTTGGGGTGGCCAACAGGATTGGCATAATGTCACTTTTGACCTGGATGACTACGCCGGTGAGGAAGTCATCATTCGCTTTGCCTTTGGTTCTGATCCCGGTTTCTCAACCGCGGACGATCCTACTTTACTTGGTCTGTTTGTCGATAATATCAGCGTTGAAAACGCTGGCGGCAACCAGGTGTTCTATGCAGACGTTGACACCGAAGATCCCATGACTGCTGCCGGTCTGGCTTGGATCGAACAGTTTTATGATTATGGTGACGATACACGTCCTGGAGCACTGGGTTGGGAAGAATATCTCCCCGGTTATCCTTACAACGGTAATGCCTTTCTGGATATCAGTGATTTTGCGGGCAAAAATGTCCAGTTCCGTTTCCAGGCAGTGTATGATGACAATGATGACGGTGGCAATGGTGAAGGTCTGTTTATCGACGACTTCAAGGTTTATATTGAACTGGGTGCGCCCCCGGCACCAACTGGTCTGGGTGGAGAAGCCCTGGACAGTCAGTGTAATCTGTGGTGGAATGATATGAATTATGCGGGCACCGATGACTTCGTCTATGACAATGATATGATGACCCAGACCATCACCCTCACCAATGAAGGTGAAGCCTGGGCTGGTGCAGAATTCGCCATTGTTGGGCCATCTACTGTCAATTCAATTTCCATTTTCAACAACAATGTTCCCGGTGTCCCCGTGACTATTGCTGCCTTTGGGCAGGTGGGCGCTTTCTACAATGTTACACCCATCCACGAGATGGAGGTGGTCTTGGGTGATGGTTGGAATGATTTCTATCCTGACTGGGATATAACCGGCGCATATCTGTTAGCTCAGTCCTTTACTCACGAAGTGGGCGCTGCACTTGATGAATCTGTATACAGTGATCATAGCTGGACTCTTCTGGGTGGTGCCTGGGATACCTGGGAAAATACTGTTGAAGGTTCCGGTGGTGCATTGAATCACGGTGAATGGGGCATTCGGGCCAACATCACTCAGGATGGTGCCAACGCGACTTACAATGTATACCGCGATGGTGCGCAAATTGGTTCAGGATTGAATAACGCCTCTTACACCGACCTGGGTGTCACCAACAATGTAACCTATGAATACCAGGTTAGTGCTACATTCCCAGCCGGGGAAGAGAGTGAACTGTCTGAGATCCTTGAACTGACTCCCCAGTCTAACACCGTTTATGAAGCCCTCAATGATGATGGTACTGCTGAAGATGGCGTGAATATGGGAACCAGTAATTATGTTGCCGTGCGTCTGACTGCTACCGGCTCAACGGATGAGCTGCTGCGCCTGAAATGGTATCAGGTGGGTGACGGTGGTGCTTTCTACATCTATCTCTGGGAAGATGGCGCTGGAGTACCTGGAACTGAACTATACCACCATGTGGTCGTCGGTGGTGTTGACGGCTGGAATTCTTATGATATGGAAACAGAAATGCTCACCCTGGGGGGTGACTTCTGGGTGGGAATCAAGGAATTCACTTCTACCCGTCCAACCGGTTTAGATACCGATTCTGATACCGGAAATTCCTATTACCGCATCGGTGAAACAGGTCCCTGGGACATGATTTCTGAAGGTGGCTACAGTGGTAATCTCATGCTGCGCGCGGTTTTGAACGGTGAAGAAGTACAGGGCTGCACACTGGGCGATGTAAATGGTGATACAAACATTGATGTTCTGGATATTGTCCAGATTGTCAATTTCATCATGGGCTCCGCCACACCGGATGACAATGAATTCTGTGCCTCAGATGTAAATGAGGACCTGACTATCGACGTTCTTGATATCGTTCAGATCGTCAACATCATCATGGGCAACTAAAATTCAACAAATTTTCTAGCTAAACTATGTGTGACCACCCTTTTCCTGGTTGATTCCGGGGAAAGGGTGGTTTACCAATCATCAACCCCAAAACCAAGGAATAAATAATGAACGGATCAAACCTGAAGTATCGTCTCTTCCAGGCGCTTACCCTCCTCATTACCGCAAGTGTGGCCTTTGGAGCAGCAGAATTGCGGCTAAACAGCCGGTTCATGTTCTGTCTGAATGCCAATGTCCCACCCCTGGAGATTCTGCGCACAGCGGATGATTTCCAGGTTGATCTGCCTTCCGTAAACAAAGTACTGAAAACCTATGGTGCCGGTGATATCGAGCAATGGTTGCCAATGGCCAGACCTGATGATCGGGATGGAGATGTTTACCTGAATCGTATTTATCGCGTTTACATCGCCGAAGATCGGGTTGCCGAGATGGAGACCATGAAATCGGAAATCGAAAATCTGTCTGTAGTACACAGTACTGAATATGAATATCCCCGCTATACGTGTTTTACACCCAACGATCCTCTCTATTGGCAACAGACCAGCCTGCCCGCAGTGAAAGCCAATATGGCCTGGGATTTCTGGGATATTGAAAATGGTGATCTGCCTGGCAATCGAGAAGTCATTGTGGCAGTGATCGATACAGGTACCGATTATACACACCCGGATCTGATGGGCAATATCTGGGTCAACCAAAACGAAATCCCCAACGCCATGTTCAATACATTGGATGCTGACGGAGATGATTATGTGGATGCATTGGAGATTCTGGCCTACCTAGTGGACAATAATCTGGATACCAACAACGACCTGGAGATTAATCTCCGCGATGCCTTGACCAGTGCATCACCCCTGACTAATAATATTGACGACGATAATGACGGTTACACAGATGACCTTTTTGGTTGGGATGTTTCCGGTTGGACAGGATCAGATGATAACGATCCTTACCCAAAAGAAGATCAACCAGCTAATTCTCTCTGGGCTCACGGCACTCATGTGGCTGGAGAAGCCGGGCTGACCACCCATAATGAGCAGGGCGGAGCTTCCTCTGCATTTGATGTGAGTATCATGTGTGTCAAATCCAGCCGAGATGCCACCAACGGTGGTGCTGTCAATGATGGATATCCCGGAATGATGTACGCCGCTCAGGCGGCTGACGATAATGGCACATTTGCCATTTTAAATATGAGCTGGGGTGGAGCTGGTTATAATGGCTACGAACAAAATGTGGTCAATGACCTCTTTAATAATAATAATGCTGTTCTTGTTGCTGCCGCTGGTAACGGTAACGATACCGGCCAGGAGGAATACAGCTCTCACTATCCTTCCAGTTATGAAAATGTGATTTCGGTTTGTGCTATGGGTGCAAACGGTGACTGGGGGCATTGGGCAACTTACCATGAAACCGTGGATCTGGCTGCACCCGGTAATGATGTGATGGGACCGCTGATTGGTGGGGGCTGGGAGAACTGGCCCGGATCATCAATGGCCAGTCCCAATGCAGCATCCTGCATCGCTCTATTGAGTTCCTTCTATCCCACCTGGGATAATCAACAGCTGATGGATCGGATCATTGAGTCTGCTGATCCTTTCATCTACGAAGTGAATACAGATGACTATCTTCAGGGCCGACTGGGTACCGGAATGGTAGATGTGTACTACGCCATAGGCGGAGATGTATTCCCAAGTATGTTATATGTTGGTCACACCCTTACCATGCAGACAGGGGATGGTGACACAGAACTTAATCCAGGTGAGTCTGCGCAATTGCGCATTACTCTGGGCAACGAGGAAGGATGGGTGGATGCTACAGGTATTATCGCTCAACTTTCCACCGAGCATCCCGGGGTTACCGTCACCGACGGTCTCGCTCTATATGCCGATATAGCTTCCGGAGACGAAGGCTTCAATCTTGTTGATCCCTTTGCCATCGAACTTGAGAACAGCCTGCCACTGGGCAGCGTTAATTTTGAATTACAGGTTACCGCTACCGGTGTTGCCGGATATAGCTATACTCGCACCCTGCCATTCCAAATTGAAGTGACAATCAACCAGCAGGGTTGGCCTGTTGATTCGCTATATGAATCCATCAACAATATTGAAGTCTCACCTCTGGTGATGGATTTTACCGATTCACCGGGCAGCGAAATGGTATTCGGTGATTATTCTGGCTACTTGTATATGGTTACTGCCAGTGGTGAAATGGTAGTCGATGATATTTTCCCATTTGATACCGGAAATCAAATCTGGGGATCCCCCGCCGCCGCTGATATTGATAATGATGATTTAGTTGAAATCATTGCCACATCCAAGAGTAAGAATCTTTACATTCTTGAACCGGCCACTGGGACGGTCCAGGTTGAATACTATGCGGATCAATACTTAATGGGTTCTCCGGCCCTGGGTAATATTGATGGCGACAATGACCTGGAAATTATCTTTGGTGGGTATCGGACATCCGGTAAACTGTTTGTCATTAATCCCGACGGGACGGATGTTCCGGGATTTCCCTACGATGTGAATGAAAAAA
>JGI10211J34971_10004739_pt1 | contig 10762 bp, 6 predicted proteins | sample Etolagsediment_FD_34971 | JGI IMG/M metagenome (IMG submission 34971)
AAAGTGCGGAAAGAACTGTAACAAATGTAAGTAAAGATGCCAAAGATTCTACAGTAAAAGTTTCTGATGATCTTAAAACTGCTGAAGTTTCTACATCTAAAGACACTAGAGATACTGTAAACTCTGTATCTACTGATACAAAAGATTCTATCACAAACACATCAAAAGATCTTAAAGACTCTGCAACTGTTGCTTCTAAAGAAGTAAAAGATTCTACTATCGCTCTTTCTAAAGATGCTGCTGATTCTGTGAAAACTGTTTCTAACGACTCTACTGGATCACTTAAAACTGTTTCTAAAGACTCTGCTGATTCTGTGAAAACTGTTTCTAAAGATTCTACTGAATCTGTAAGAACTGTTTCTGGTGACTCTGCGGCTTCTGTAAAATCAGTCTCTAACGACTCAAAAGATTCTATAACTTCTGTTGCAACAAATGCAAATGATTCTACAAAAACGATTTCTGGTGATTCAAGAGACGCTGTGAAGTCTATCAATGAAAACAGTGCATCTGCAGCTAAAACAGCTTCAAATGATAATAGAGAATCTGTTAAGTCTGTTTCAGAAAACATCAACGATTCTGTTAAAACAATTAACGATTAATACATTTAGATAGAAGGTTATCCCTTCTATCTCCATAAGTAACCTAGCCTGGGTTACTTTTATCTTCTTTCCACAAAATCCATTATTTTATCTTATATTTAATTTTTACTTTAAGATATTTTTAAAATAATTATTGATACCATCAAATATACTAATTCAAAGGTTTCAAAATGAAAAAAATCCTTACCATTACGATTACAATCACTACCTTACTCACTACTTCCCAAGCAGGATTTAGTTTTGGAGACATGTTNAATGATATGAAAGATGTTGCCAAGAGTATGGGTGATGATGCTAAAGATAGTGTTACTGCTATGACAGATGGTGCAGAAGAAATATCTAAAAGTGCNGAAAGATCAGTTCGCTCAGTAAGTTCTGATGTTGAAGATGTTTCGGACAATGTTACTGATGACATTGATACTGCCGTTTCATCTACATCTGAAGATTTTACTGATACGCTTGAGTCTATATCTACAGATACTCAAGATGCTATCTCCAATGTAACAGAGGACATTAAAGACACGACAGATAAAGTTGCACAAGATCTCAAAAAGAGCGCTAAAGCCATTTCAGCAGATACTTCACTTTCAATGAAAACTCTATCCAATGATTCTAAAAATACTGTAGAAACTGTTTCTGATAACACAAGAGATACAACCAAAAGTATGAGTAGTGATTCCATTCACTCTCTCAAGAGTGTTTCAAATGATACATCAGACTCCATAGAAAATGTTTCTAATGACTCCAAAGATTCTATTGATTCCATTGCAACAAACACAGAAGACTCTCTAAAAGAAGTTTCAAATGATTTAAGTGACTCGATAGAATCAACTGCAACTGATACAAAAAACATATCAAAAACAGTGACTAATGATATAAGGGACTCTATAGATTCTGTAGGATCAAACCTAAATGACTCTTACAAAGATATCAGCAACAATGAATCTTCAAAAATCATCACTAAAGATGAATATGAGGAACATATGAAACGTAAAAGTACAATTAAATAAAACTATTTTACTTATAGGTATTGGCATTCTATTGCAGAGCTTGCCTTCCTCCCTCCCTCACTCTCCTATACTCTTAGATCAAGATATCATATTTTACACTCGTGACAAATAAGTTTATATTCTATAATATAATTATATTATAGATTATAAATTAGAAGTTTAAGTTATAATTAATATAATTATGCTATAATTCTTCACAAATTTTTTATAAAAGGGATTACACATGAAAAAAATAATTACAACTTCTGTAGCAGTAGCTGCATTACTAGTAACGAGCGCGCAAGCTGACTTTAACTTTAACGATATGTTTAAAGATATGAAAGAGGCTGCTATTAGTCTAAGTAAAGACGCGAAAGACAGTGTTGTTGCAGTGAAAGACGGTACAGTTGAAACATCAAAAAGTGCTGAAAGAACTGTTGCAAATGTAAGTAAAGATGCGAAAGAAACTTCGATCAAAGTATCTGATGATATAAAAATCGTAGAAGTAAACACAACTTCTGACTTAAGTAGTTCGACGGCTACGCTTTCATCTGATACTAAAGATTCACTAAAAACGACAACAGGTGATCTTAAAGAGAGTGGTATAGCAATTAGTACAGATACAAAAAATTCTATTCTTACATTGTCGAAAGATTCTAAAGATTCTGTTAAGATTGTATCTAATGACTCAAGAGACTCTGTTAAAACTGTTTCTACTGACTCAAAAGATTCTATTCAAACTGTATCTACTGACTCAAGAGATTCTGTTAAAACTGTTTCTAACGATATCAACACTACAACAAGTACAATCTCAAATGATTCAAGAGACTCTGTAACTTCTGTTGCAACGAATACTAATGACTCTGTTAAAACTGTTTCTAATGATTCTAGAGATTCTGTGAAATCTGTAAATGAAAATACAGCTGAATCAGTAAAAACTGCTTCAAATGACAATAGAGAATCTGTAAAGTCTGTTTCTACAAACTTAAATGATTCTGTTAAAACAATCAACGACTAATTCATAGTTCATTCGACACAAGAGAGACGGTTTTATCCTTCTCTCTTACCTTCTTAAACTGCCAGTCACTTTTGGTAGCGCTTCATCTCTATCAACAACAAATTTTATCACTATAATTTATGATATGCGTAAATTATATGCTATCCTATTGATTATATTTGTTCAAAGGATTCATGTGAATACTGTTAAAAATCGAATACTCTATTTTGTTTTACTTCTACCTGCTCTACTTTTCGCGACTGTAGGAAATAAAGGTGCTCTTCTCACATCTCCAGATGATTCACTCGCAGTTTTCTATACCATAGATGGTAATGTAGAGGAAAAGTATAATGCACTGGTAGAGCAAAAAATCAAAACTATAGGTTTTCAACTCACAGATCCGCATAAAAGAGTCAATGACCAATATGAAACCAAATATGGCTCAACGATGCTAGATGTACTCAGTTTTATGCCTATAGTCAACAATGAAATGATCTTACCTTTATTGAACATAGACCCTCGTATCGCAGGTTTTGCACCCTTTAATATGCTTATCTATAAAAAACTTGATGAAGACAAGACACATGTGGGTCACCTTATGCCTAAAGTTATGTTAAATATTCTTGGGATAGAAGATGAAGAAGTTCGTCAGAAATTTACTGCAACCTTTGAATCTCTAGATAACATGATTGGGGAAGAATTAGGTGGAGAAAAAGCCTATCTACCCTACAAAGAACTCCCCAAACAACGTATGATTAACTATGAATATGAATTTGAAGTACCTGAAGACTTTGATGAATTAATTGATAGTTTTCAAAACCAATTTGAACTTGCTTTCATTGACAAAGGTTATCTGATTGCCGGGTACCATAACTTTATGGAATCGACGGATGATGCAGAAGAGATTCTCTCAGACTATACTGCTTTTTGGACGTATTCTCTTTGTCATCTTGAGTTTTCCTACAATATGTTTGACAATGAAGGCGCACGTCCAGAGGCAGGTTTATTTGCTCCTTGTACGATGTATATGTATATCAGGAAAGGCACCAATAAGCTTGTAATGGGTATGTTTAGATTACATAACTGGTCTGATACATTGGAGATTACAGATAAAAACAGACTTGCACTTGTTGAAAAACTTGACAAAGAAATACCAGAAATTTTAACGGCATTTGGTATGACTGCCATCTCTAATGTCAACCCACTTAAGCAAACACCAAAAGTACTCTCCCTCCCAGTTAAAAAAGATATAGTTCCTAAGAAAATAGCAGCTAAAAAAGTAGCACAGGATATTGTAAAGGATATACCTATCCCCAATAATGCCTTAGCTGTGATGTATACTGTAGATGGTAATGTAGAAAATCAGTACAATGATATCATTGAAGACGAATTAAAAAAGGTTGGCTATGAAGTCACTGACCCTCACCATAGGGTGAATGATCAATATGAAGGAAAATATGGATCAACTGTGTTAGATACACTCAGCTTTCTCTCTGTTGTAAATGACAAGACCATACTACCACTTCTTAATATCGATCCTCGAATTGCATCTACTGCTCCGTTCAATATGCTCATTTATAAAAAATTAAATGAGAGCACAACACATGTGGGGCATATTATGCCAGAAGCTTTCCTTGATATGATAGGGATAGAAGATAAAAAAGTAAGAGAAACATTTATAGCTTCAATCAAACCTCTAGATGCCAAAGTAGAGGAAGAGTTTAGAGCCAAAGGCTTAAAGTATACTAAGTCATATAAGACCTATAAAAAACTTCCCAAAAACCGTATGCATAACTTTGAATATACATTTGAATCCCCAGAAGATTTAGATGAATTTATTGAAATGTTTCAAAATAAGTTTGAACTTGCCTTTATTGACAAGGGTTACCTCATTGCGGGCTACCATAACTTTATGGAAGGTAGAGATGATGCAGAAGAAATCCTTGAAGGCTATGATGCATTTTGGACTTACTCTCTTTGTCATTTAGAATTTTCATACAATGTATTTGATAATAAGGGCGCACATCCTGAAGCAGGTTTATTTGCACCCTGTACTATGTATGTGTATATCAAAAAAGGAAGCAATAAAATAGTCATTGGAATGTTAAGACTCGAAAACTGGTCGACAACATTAGATATCAGCGATGAAAAAAGAGTAGGACTTGTCAATAAACTGGACAAAGAGATTCCTGAGGTTCTTACTGCATTTGGTATGAAATCTATACCCAATACCAATACCCTTTTAGAAGAAAATATCATTAAACCAAAGAAAAGCCCTGTATTGACACAAAACAAAGAGGATATACAGAAAATTAAATTAGAACAGAGTGGAGTAAAGCAAGCTATAAAACAAGGTGTCAAAAGCGAAAAAAATGCTGTTGAAATTGCCATACCTGATTTACCGAAAGTACCAAAGGCAATTAGTTTTAAAAAAAATGAAGAAATGCTTGATAGGAGTATTAAGTTTTCAAAACGTGTACCACCAAATTATATACCGCATAGATTTGATCATCAAAAGAAGATTAAAACTAGCACAAATTTAAGAATTGGAGAGGTCAATCAAGGAAGAATCTCAGCACATCTTCGTGGAAAATTCATGGAGGTAAAAACGGTAGAGAAAAAACTCAAAACTGCCGGATTTGATGTCTTAGCCTCTGTACCGGTAGATAAGAAAGGTACACTGATCTCTGTAGTATTTACAGACAAATCCTTAGTCTCAATGGCCAGTAAAGAAAATAGAGGCTTTATGGCATCATTACGTGCGCTTGTTGATACAAAAGAAAAGACTTTTAGTATTCTCAACCCACTGTACATGGCAAAAGGATATTTACAGGATGAGTTTAATGAAAAAACAGCCAAAAGAGTTTTAGACAAGCTAATTACTGAATTTCCAAGTTTAAAAAATTCAAAAGATGCATTGAAATTCCAACTTTTACCTAAATATCAGTTTATGAACGGTATGCCTCATTATAAAAACATGATTGAAGTCGCTTCAGGAGATGACCTGCTAGAAAAAATAAAAGATAACGATAAAGTAGTTTTCACGCAAAAATTAGAAAATGGTTCTACACTCATTGGGGTTACACTTTCAAAAAGAACCCGTAGATTTACAAAAAGAATTGGTAGAAAAAATGCGGCAATGCTTCCTTATCCTATTCTGATCGAAAATGGTAAAGCCAAAATACTTGACCCTAAATATTATATTGCTTATATGTATCCTCTGTTACAAATGTCTGAATTTATGACCATCGCTACAACACCTGATGCAATGATAAAAGATTGTGAAAAAGTATTTAAGAAGAAAAAGAAAAAATAGCTTATCTCAGATAAGCTATTCCAAAGACAATATCTTTAGGCAAGGTCTCTTTGAAAACCTATTACTATTTGGCTTTCTCCAAATATTTACCTTCAACAGTATCCACCTTGATCATCTCACCCTCAAGCACATGAAAAGGGACCTGTACCACAGCTCCACTTTCAAGTGTCGCAGGTTTTTTCCCACCTTGAGAATCACCTTTAAAGTTAGGTGGCGTTTCTACAATTTTCAATACAACTGTTTGTGGTATCTCTACAGAAATCGCTTTACCCCCATGAAATAAAATGTCTGCTTCCATGCCGTCTATCATAAAATCAAAAGTATCTTTACCCACTTGTTCATGTGTAAGACCTATCTGTTCAAATGTGGTTGTGTCCATAAACTGAAGCATTTCACCATCATCATAAAGATATTGCATTGTTTTTTGTTCAAGTTCGGGTACTTCAAATTTATCGCCTGCATGTACAGTCTTTTCAATTGTTTTACCGGTAGCAAGATTTTTGATCTTCATACGTACAAACGCTGCACCTTTACCTGGTTTCACATGTTGAAAATCTGTAACCTTATAAGGGTTTCCCGTAATTTCGAGTCTCGTACCTTTTTTGATATCACCCATTCCAATTGTAGCCATTTTAGCTCCTTAAAAATTATGAGTGATTATAGCGAATGCTTGATAAAAGGTTATAGGAACACCCCTAAAAGGGTGCTCCTTAAAGAAGATTACTTAGTGATGGAGATATTATGATGTTCTTCAGGGTCATCTATTTTTTCGAAATTCATAGCTTTTGCATTATCCATAAGTACAGGGATAAAAAGAAGTGACACAAAGACTGCTGCAACCGTACCAGAAATAAGTGCGACACCCAGTCCACCAAACACAGGGTCACCTGCAAGTAACGCAGAACCCAATATAATGGCCACTGCAGTCAAGGCAATAGGTTTTGCTCTAGTCGCTGCAGCAATAGCAATGGCTCTACGCTTTTGTATACCGTCAACCTCCATTAAAGATTGGGCGAAGTCTATAAGCAACAATGAATTACGTGAACTAATCCCAATAAGTGCAATAAATCCAATAAGAGAAGTTGCAGTTAAAAAGAATGTCTCAGAAGTAAACCAATTGGCTACCCAATGTCCTACAATAACTCCTATAAGTGAAAGGAATGATCCTAAGAGAACAATACCACTGATAGAAAAACTCTTATAATAAATAACCAACAATAAAAAGATAAGTATCAGCGCAGCGATAAATGCAGCACCTAAGTCTCTAAAAGTATCAAGTGTTACCTTCATTTCACCATCCCAACGTATGAGAAATTTTTCATGTGTTTTTTTATCTTCTAAAGTAAAATCAAACATATAGGTTGATATACCTGCTTTCGTAATAATATAATCTTTTTCAAACTTTTCAAGCATCGTACTACGTGCCTCCAAAAGAGGATACACTTGTGAAACCATATCTGTTTCTGCAATCACATTGACCATACGTGAAAGGTTTTTATGCATGATCATAGGGTTTGACTTGACTTTACGAATAGCCACCACCTCACTTAAAGGAACCATCATTCCTTGCATATTCATTAAATTCAGTGATGAAAGCTTGCTTTGCAATGCATCTTCATTAGATACAGGCAGTTTCTTACTCTCACTGTCCAATACTAAAAATATAGGTATTTGATCAGGTGAGTTTTGTGAATTCTTATGCGCTATGACCATACCTTCAAAGGCAACATATAAAATATTATTTACCTGGTCAACACCCAATCCACTTCTGGAAATTTTTTCTTTGTCGGGGACAAGCTCATATTTTTCATAATTTTCATCTGCCATAAGGTCAAGATCAACCAGTCCTTCCGTATCAGATAACACATCTGCAACATCGACAGAGAGACGTCTGATTCTTTCTAAATTTTCACCATGTACTTCAACAACAATTGAAGCCAAAGTAGGAGGTCCTGATGGTTGTTCTATAAACTTAATATTGGTACCTCTAGTTAAAGGGATACATCCTTCCTTAATCATAGGTCTTAAGCGTTGTACCATCAAAAATGATGGCTCCTCACGATAATGCTTATCTGTTAAATTAACAGAAATTTCAGCAACATTTTCAGTTCGTTTCATACTCGCACCTTTTACAAGACCAGCATAATCCAGAGGGATACCTTGACCTAGAAAAAGCTCTATGTTCATCACTTCATCTTCTTTCTTCAGAAAATCGATCACACAGTCACTTACAGCTTTAGTTTGCTCTATAGATGAACCCGTAGGCGTATCAATATAAATAGAAAATGTATTATCACTTTTCCCTGGTAACATTTTTGCCAATACCATTTTTGTCGGAAACATCAAAAGAGAAAGAAAAAATGCTGCTGCAGTTAACACAATTACCAAGTTTTTCTTTGACTTACTATCAAGAATACTATAAATAAAACTTTCAAGATTTTTCATTATTTAGTTCCTTCATTATTATGTTCTGTGTTATCATGACTATGTTCCGGTTTTTTGAGTAATTTTAAACTTAAGTATGGTGTAAATATATAGGCTACAAAAAGTGATGCTATGAGTGCTACAGGTACATTATATGGTATAGGTTTCATAAATGAACCCATCATTCCACCAACAAATACCATAGGAACCATTGTTAAGATAATGGCTAAAGTAGCTATATTAGTTGGTGCACCAATCTCATCTGTTGCTTCAATTAACAGTTCACCCATCTCTTTATCTTTAACTCCATGACTATGTAAATGTCGATGAATGTTTTCAATAACGATAATCGCAGCATCTACAAGTAAACCTAAAGAAAGCAAGAGAGCAAAGAGTGTAATCCTGTTCATCGTCTGACCGGTCATCCAAGCTGTAAAAAGTGTGACTGCCAAAATCGCTGGTACCGTAAAGGTAACAATAATTGATTCTCTCCATCCCAAAGCGAAAACCAACATCAAAGCAATGATCACAATCGTAATAACTAAATGATGCATCAACTCATTCACTGCTTCATTTGCACGGACACCATAGTTTCTTGTAATTAAATATCCAATACCTTGTTTTTCAAATTCAGCTTCATAGCCTTTGAGGACTTCAAGAACATCTTCAGAAACAAATACAGCATTTGTCCCCGCAAGCTTTGCAACAGTTAATGTGATTTGATTTTTCTCCTCACCCAAAGTCGTTTTAACTGCTGTAGCATTATCATTTCCCACTTTCGGATGGACAGCGTCTTCTTTCATTAAAATCTTTGCTGTTTGAAAATTCTGTATATCAATACCCTCTGCTACATTAGCAACATCTTTTAGGTAAATAGGTGATCCCATGTACTGTGCAACAATGACATTTCCAACATCTTCTACACTTTCAATAGCATTTTTTACACCAAAAATCACCAGATGATTATCTTTAGTTCTACCCTTTACCTCTGGTACAGAAACAGCCAAAGATTGTACTGATTGCATGATCTGACCCAAGGAGAGATGATATGCTGAAAGTTTTCCCATATCTACTTCTATATTATACTGTGCTTTACGTGCCCCTTTAAGTGTCGTTTTCGCGACATTATCAACAGCATTGATTTTTTGTTGGACTCTTCTAACCATTTCAAAAAGCGCAACATCATCAATTTTACTTTTTGTTTTTGGATAAAAAGCAACTGTTACAATAGGAATATCAATATCAATATCAAAAGGTTTTACAATTGGCTCCATAACACCTTTTGGCATTACATCCATATTTTGCATTACTTTGTCATACAGTTTTAAATTTGAATCTTCTCTATTTTCACCAATATAGTACATCACATTAACGATACCTACATTATCCATAGCCATGCCGTACACATGTTCTATACCACGTACTTCACGCAATTTACGCTCCAGTGGCTTGACAATAATATTTTCCACCTCTTTAGGTGTGGCACCGGGCATGGCAACAATCACAGCACCACCGGATATTGCAATTTGAGGATCTTCTTCTCTTGGCATTGTATTCAGCGCAATATACCCAAGGAGCAATAACATTGCACCCAATACAATCGTTAGAGGATTACGCAAAAAACCTTTTGCAAGCTTCCCCGCTACGTTTACTATCTGATATTCTTTTTTATTTTCCATTACTACCTACCTAATCATAATTTTTGCATACATACCCGGATAAACGGATGAACTTCCACTACTATCAAAGTTCATCTTAATCTTAAACTTATGTGTCATTGGATTTGAATTTGGGATGATAGAACTAATGCTTCCTGTAGTCTTAAAGCCAATTGAGGGTATTTCAATCTCAATTTTTTTACCTAAATTGATATACCTTAGTTGCGTTTCACTCAGTTCAGCCACAATTTTTAACTTACTCAAGTCTGTTAAAACAACCCCTGGCATACCNGGGATAGCCATTTCACCTTCATTCAGACGTTTATCTACAATGACACCATCATTGGGTGCAGTAATCTTCAGATAATTATACTGATTTAACACTTCATCTTTTTTAGCTAACGCCTGCCTCACCTGTTGCTCAGAAATTTCAACCATATCTTCAAGATTTTTAGCTGCAAGTTGTAACATTTCAAACTCATACTTCGAAACCATCTTCTTTTGATACAATCTTTCATGTCTTGCAAGGTTCGTTAATACATTATTGTATTGGTTTTTATTCATTTGAAGTGCCAGTCTGGCTTGAGAAATAGCTAAATCAACCTGTCTTTCTGCAGACTCTATCTCTTTTGAATCGATTTCATAAAGAAGTTGTCCTTTTTTGACTATATCACCCTCTGATACAGCCATATTTCTTACATATCCCATATAACGGCTGGTTATCATCTTTTGATTATCAGAAACCACGGAACCGCTTAAATCTATTTCTGCTGCATGCA
>JGI10211J34971_10004740_pt1 | contig 10759 bp, 9 predicted proteins | sample Etolagsediment_FD_34971 | JGI IMG/M metagenome (IMG submission 34971)
ACTGGCTTTTGATTTATTTGAAAAATGAGGAATCGGCAACGATTATATTTGAAAGAATGGGAAGCCATTCAGACCTGTTTAAATGAATTATTTTAAATTCTATAACGCTATGATATTATTTATAAAGACCGCATCAGCAGTAATCCATTTTTCATTTTTTAAAAAATGCAGGTACTGTATCCAACAATAAATACTGCTGCAAAACACAGATCCAAAACGCCAGAAATAACAGGAGGGACCACCCCCCGGAAAAGGTCTGCAATAGTTAAGTGTATTTTTTTGTAACTCACTGATATATAGGAGAGCTGGCTAGGGTAGGTTGGACAGTCGCCAGCTTAAGATCTTCCGACTGTATATATCCATGATAGCCACCAGGTAATGAAAGCCACGGGCCATGGGAATGTCGGTGATATCCGTCGCCCACACCTGATTGGGACGAACAATTTGCAGGTCTTTGAGCAGGTAGGGATAGATCTTGTGTCCCTTGGCTTTCTTACTGGTTCGGGGCTTTGGATAGGTCGCCTCGATGCCCTGGATATTCATCAGGGTCTTTGTTCGGGCTCGGCTGATCGTATAGCCCTTCAGCCGAAGCTGATCCCGAAGACGGCGAGCTCCGAAGCTGGGATATTTCATATGCAGCTCATCCAGATCTCTTAAAAGCTGTACATACGCAGTATCAAAGACAAGCGGCTTCAGTTTGTAATGATACGTGCTTTCCGGAACCTGTAAAAGGTCACATTTGCGGACGAGTTTTAAAGTGCTGTTGTTGCGGATCATTTCTCTGCGCTCTCCAAGGCTCAGCGACCTAGCGCTTTCGATAAAAAATCACGCTCCATGGTCAGTTCACCGACCTTTTCACGTAAATCCTTGATCTCTTTTTCAGATCCGTCTTTTATAGAGTTTCCTTTAGTGAATAGGTCTGCAGCACTCTCACGTAATTCCTTTTTCCAGTTCTGGAAAAGATTTATATGAATTTCATATTTGTCTGCGATCTGCTGCATCGTCATTTCTTCCTGCAAGGCTTCCAAGGCTACTCTTGCCTTGAATTCCGGTTTGTGATTCGTTCGTTTTCGCTTTGCCAACGTGTTTCTCATTTTGTTATTGATTTTAACAATTTCAAAACACCTAAGCTATACTCCAGTTTTCCCTAGCCGGCTCTTCCTGTCCAATCCGTTCACCGATTCCGGTCAGAATCAGTACCTTGCTTTTTATCAAAAGCAAGGAGAAAGGATTGAGACAGAGACTACCTATGATACGTATACGCACCATTCTAAAATTATCATTCGTTGATGACCTGAGCCTTCGAGCCATTGGAATGGCAGAATGGCATTAGTCAGAGCATGTTCGGCAAGATAGGCATGCCAGTCTTTGACGTCCAGCTGTGATGTGATAATGAAGGATCCGACCTGTACCCGATCTTCAGAATCGGCGGAGAGTGGAAAAGTGATAAATATTTCTGGCAGTCACTGATTTTTATGCTATTTATTTCGTCGCTTTTAACAGTTTTTAACATGATATTCGGAAATTATGGTAATAATATCACAACATTAAGAATTATACAGGGGAATTCTGATATGGAATTACACAAAGGGACCTATATATTAAGGCAAATGTTCCGGACCAGAGTGATAGTGATCTGCCTTTTTTCTGCAGCTGCAATTGTTTCAACATCCTGTGAACAGGAGGGTATCCTTTATACGGACAGTGGAGCGGATATTGAGAGCAGGGTGGAGGATCTGCTGAAGAGAATGACCCTGGAGGAAAAGGTTTGGCAGATGGATCAGAGGGTGTACGGGACCAATGCCAACCCCAACAATATTGATCTTATGGAGCAGGAGGTCCGGCCGGAGATCGGGTCCCTGCTGTACCGCAGTACAAGTCCGCAGTACAGGAATCAGATACAGCGCAAGGCCGTGGAGGAGAGCAGGCTGGGAATTCCGATCATTTTCGGTTTTGATGTGATCCACGGTTACAGGACGATTTTCCCCATACCACTGGCCCAGTCCTGTTCCTGGAATACGGATCTGGTTCGGAAGAGCAGTGAGATTGCTGCTATGGAGGCAGTACATACCGGGCTGGACTGGACCTTTTCGCCCATGATCGATGTGGCCAGAGATCCGCGTTGGGGGCGGGTTGCAGAATCCTACGGTGAAGATCCCTACGCGAATTCACGTTTCTGTGTGGCGGCTGTCGAGGGCTATCAGGGCGGCGATCTGTCTGACCCGTACAGCATTGCGGCCTGTCTGAAGCATTATGTGGGCTACAGTCTGTCGGAAGGCGGGCGGGACTATGTCTATTCTGATGTATCCCGGCAGACACTCTGGGAAAGCTTCATGCCGCCCTATGAGGCAGGTGTGAAAGCCGGAGCTGCGACACTCATGAGCGGTTTTAATGATATCACAGGCATTCCGGCGACAGCAAATTATTATACGCTCACGGAAATACTGAAAAAGCGCTGGCAGCATGAGGGTTTTGTCATCTCCGACTGGGGTTCGGTGGCCAATCTTGTGGATCAGGGTGTCGCGGAAAACGGGCGGGAAGCGGCAAAGAAATCTCTGCTGGCCGGTGTGGAAATGGACATGGTGGACAATCTGTACACGGAACATCTGGAGGATCTGGTGGAAAGCGGGGAGATCCCGGAATCCGTCATCGATGAGGCTGTGCGGCGTATTCTGCGTGTAAAATTCCGTCTGGGGCTCTTCGATGAACCCTATGTGGACATTATTCCTGAAGAGGAGCGTTTTCTGAGGCCGGAATTTCTGAACATTGCGCAGGAACTGGCGGCAGAGTCCATGGTGCTGCTGAAAAACGAGCAAAAGACCCTTCCTCTGAGTGATGACATCAGAAATATTGCTGTGATCGGGCCCTTTGCCATGGATTCTGTGAACCTGCTGGGCTCCTGGGCGGCCTACGGTCGTGCTTCTGATGTGGAAACAATTTATGCAGGCCTTGAGAAGGAAGTGTCGGAAGGACAGAGACTGCACTATGCCAGGGGCTGTGAGCTGGACGGCAGTGACCGATCGGGTTTTGCCGAGGCCGTGGCTGCAGCGGCGGCTTCGGATCTGGTCGTCCTGTGTCTGGGGGAGAACAGGGGCTGGAGCGGGGAGAATGCCTCCCGGGCTTCTCTGGCTCTGCCGGAAATACAGCAGCAGCTCCTGGAGACCCTGAGCCGGAGCGGAAAACCCATCGTTCTTCTGCTGAGCAGCGGACGGCCTGTGGAACTGGCCCGGATACAGGAGAAAGCGGAAGCTGTTCTGGCCATCTGGCAGCCCGGCCTTAGCGCTGGATCAGCGGTGGCCGGTATCCTCACAGGCAGGATCAATCCCTCGGGAAAACTGTCCATCAGCTTTCCTCACAGCAGCGGACAGATCCCTGTTCACTACAATCAGAGACCCTCGGCCAGACCGAATATCGGCCATTATCAGGATATCCCGAGGGAGCCTACCTATTCCTTCGGACACGGCCTGAGCTACTCTGAATTTGAGTACTCCGACCTGCAGCTCTCAGACAGTCTCATCTCTGAGAACGGAACAGTTCTGGCTAGTGTGAAGGTGACGAATCACAGTGACCGTGACGGCAAGGAAGTTCTTCACTGGTTCATCTCCGATCCGGTCGCCTCCATATCCCGGCCGGTGAAGGAACTGAAATACTTTGAAAAAAAGCTTATCGCTGCCAAAGAGACGGCTGTGTTCAGCTTTGAAATCGATGCTGCGAGAGATCTCAGCTACAGTGATCCTGATGGAAATAAAATTCTGGAACCCGGGGACTTTATACTGAGTGTGGGTTCTTCCTCAGTCCGATTCAGGCTCAACGATTAAGAGCGGCCTGGGGCACTTGAGCTCGTATAGGTGCCTTCAGTCAATGAATTTTCAAATTTTACACAGAAAGGGAGAGGACAGATATGAAGACAAAACACAGAATGGGGGGCTGGGTTCTGATGATATTTGGAACAGTACTGGCTTCCACGGCCTTATTTTCTGCTGAAATGAGCTCACTGGGACTGTTTGAGAAAGCCGTAGATGTGGGTGAGGCGCCGATTGCCGGACGGACAGTCTATGACGCTGAGAAACAGGAATATACCCTGACGGGAGCCGGTGAAAACATGTGGTTTGGTAAGGATGCCTTTCATTTCCTCTGGAAAAAGATGAGCGGCGATTTCATACTGCAGTTTGAATTTGAATTCATCGGTGAGGCGAAAAACGAGCATCGTAAAGTGGGCTGGATGCTGAGAAATGAATTGACGGAAGATTCTGAACATATCAACGGGACCATACACAACGACGGTCTGACCTCCATACAGTACCGGCCGGCCCCCGGGGCCAACACCTTTGAGATCAAGTCGCCGGCGGTGGGTCCGAATATCATTCAGCTGGAGCGCCGGGGAGATCTCTATATTTTATCCACAGCCAAAAGCGGCGGGGAACTGACATCCATTGAATTCCGGGACAGTGAACACTTTTTGAAGGATGAAGTGTATGCGGGAATGTTCATCTGTTCCCATGAAAAGGATCATGCTGAGACAGCCGTTATGCGCAATGTACGCATTGTTGTACCGGCTGAGGACAATTTCAGACCCTACCAGGATTATATCGGCAGCCATCTGGAGATCATGGATATTGAGAGTGGACAGCGGAAGATCGTGTACAGCAGTCCTGCGTCCATACAGGCACCGAACTGGACACTGGACGGCAGATATCTGATCTACAACCGGGAGGGAAAGCTTTACAGATTTGACATAAAGAAAGGGAGTACCCGGGAGATCAACACCAAATTTGCGGTAAATAACAACAATGATCATGTCCTGTCCTTTGACGGTAAGAAGATCGGCATCAGCCATCACAGTGCGGAAGATGAGAACACATCCCTGATCTATATCCTGCCGCTGCGGGGGGGCAAACCGAAAAAAATCACGGAAATGGGGCCTTCCTATCTGCACGGCTGGTCACCGGACGGAAAGAATCTGATATTTACAGGCGAAAGAGACGGAGACTATGAGATATATTCCATCAATATCAAAAGCAGGGAAGAAACCCGCCTGACCCGCTCTCCCGGGCTGGATGACGGTTCGGAATATTCTCCGGACGGCAGATATATTTATTTCAATTCTGTGCGTTCCGGCGCCATGCAGATCTGGCGAATGGCACCCGACGGCAGCAATCCCGAGCGAATAACACAGGATGACCTGAATCACTGGTTTCCCCATGTTTCACCGGATGGCAAACGTATTGTGTATCTGACTTTCGGAAAGGACGTGGCTCCCGGAGATCACCCCTTTTATAAACATGTCTCGATTCGGCTGATGGATCTGGAAAGCCGGAAGGTCACAGTACTGGCCCATCTCTATGGCGGACAGGGCACGATCAATGTGCCCAGCTGGTCTCCGGACGGGACAAAAATCGCCTTTGTCAGCAATACACAGATGCCGGAATAAGCGAGATCAGCGTCTGGACAGTATTGAGTGACGGGTCAGGCGCAGATTTGTAAAACAGGGAGCAAATGATGACACATTCTATAAATAAAACACTTTCGCGAAGGGATTTTATCAAACGCAGTGCGATGGCCGGAACGGCATTGATGGCCATTCCGGGGCTCTTTACTGCCTGTTCGCAGAAGCCCCTTCGTCTGGGCTTTATCGGTTTGGGCAGACAGGGCATCTATCTGGTGGAATCCTTTGTCAAAATACCCAATGTGCTGGTTTCGGCCGGTTCTGACGTCTATGATCTGAAGCGAAGCCGTTTTCAGAAGCGGATGAATGATTATTACACAGAGAAGGGACTTCCGCATCGGACACAGGTGTATGAGGATTACCGGGACATGCTGAAGGACCCCTCAGTGGATGCAGTGGTGATCGCCACGCCGGATCACTGGCATGCATTGGCGGCCATCGATGCTGCTGAAGCCGGAAAACATGTGTATCTGGAAAAGCCGCTGACCTTCACAATTTATGAGGGTATCCGCCTGGTGGAGACCGTGCGCAGAAAGCGAATTGTACTGGCCGTAGGCAGCATGCAGCGTTCGGAACCCCTTTTTCGGCATGCCGTGGAGCTGGTTCAGGATCGTCAGATCGGAGATATCGAAAAGGTCGCTGTGTGGCTGGGGGGACATCCGCATCCGAAACCCTATGATCTGGCTGGGGAGACTGTACCAGAGGGGCTTAACTGGGATGCATGGTGCGGTCCCATCCGCCCGCTTGCCTTTAACCATCAGCTGAATCCGCCCATATCCCTGGATCCTGAGCAGGATGAAACCCTCTGGGGAGCCTGGCGCTGGTACAAAGAGATGGGCGGCGGTCTGATGACGGACTGGGGTGCCCACATGATCGATATTGCCCAATGGGGACTGGGTATGGACGGCAGTGCCCCCACGAAGATCATTCCGGCGGGCCTGGAGGGGCGTAAACATCTGAGCTATATCTATGAAAGCGGGCTGGAAATGACTTTGGAACCTATTCAGGGGGATTTTCAGGCAGTCAAATTCTTTGGAAAAAAGGGCTGGATCGAAGTGGGTCGGGACCATTTCAAGGCGTCATCCGCTGATTGGCAGCCTGACTTTGAGATCGGCGGGGGGGCCGGCTACTGGCCGGACCATCATCTGAATTTTGTTGAGGCCGTTCTCTCAGGAAAGGACCCGCTGGTACCGGTGGAAAGCGGTCACAGCAGCTGTACCGTCTGTACGCTCGGGAATATTGCCTATGAACTGCAGGAAGTGCTGATCTGGGATCCTGCAGGACAGTCCTTTGTGAATAATGCCCGGGCTGAGAAACAGATGCATTATGACTATCGCAGCGGATATCCCAAACTCTGAGGGAGGTCGCTGTATTAATCGCTATGATCACTCTGGAGACCCAATGAAACAGTGTATAAAACTTGTGGCAGTAATCATTCTGATAAACCTGTTCAATTCAGCTTCTGCACAGCCGGATAACCGATTTCGGCAGCCACACAGCATGAATCAGTTTGAAATCCTGATCTACACCATGCCGGATCACTGGCACGATCTGACGAAACCTGTGGCGCTGCAGGCCTTTCAGACAATGGCCCAGAAGCATGCCTTCGGCTTGACCTGGACCACCCTGCATGAAAAATTCAATGATGAGGACCTGTCCGGATATGATGCCGTTGTTTTTCTGCATGCATCATCGAAATACCTCAACCGGGATCAGCTCAACAGTCTGAAGACCTTTATCAGAAAGGGCGGCGGATTTGTGGGCATCCATGGATCCTCCTACTGCAACGGAGAGGAGGAATGGTATCAGAAACTCATCGGGCGAATACTGCTGAAGCATCCTCAGGAGCAGACAGCCGTGCTGACGGTCATTGATCAAGGCCACCCTTCGACACTGCATCTCAGAGAAAAATGGCTCTGGACGGATGAATGGTACTCCTTTTCCGAAGCACTTACAAAGGATCTGAAAGATCTCATCACAGTGGATGAATCCACTTATGACCCTGCGTTATGCTGGGGCAATGAAGAGGATACAAGCATGGGGCCTTATCACCCCATTGCCTGGTACCAGAATTATGAGGGCGGGAGATCCTTTTACAGCTCTCTGGGACACATGCCCTCCCACTTTGAGGACCCGGTATTTCTGAACCATCTCTACGGCGGGATCTACTGGGCTGCCACCGGTCTGGGATACTGATCTCAGTCCGTATTCAGCAAGATTTAAATGAAACATGAACCCATCAAAAAAGGCTTAAGACTTATGACACAATCCATACTCAGGATATTCATCCTTTTCCTCTGCTGCAGTTTCAGTTTAAACGCGCAGTTTGACAACCTGATCTGGTCGGATGAATTCGATGGAGAGACCATCAGTACAGAGAACTGGAATTACGACATCGGCGGTCATGGCTGGGGCAATGAGGAGCTGCAGTACTATACCAACCGGCGGGAGAACTCACAGATACAGGACGGCAATCTGCTGATCATCGCCCGGAAGGAGAATTACGGAGGCCGGAACTACACATCCGCCAGACTGAAGACACTGGGTAAATTCAGTTTCACCTACGGAAAGGTGGAGGCCCGCATGAAAATGCCTCTGGGTCAGGGATACTGGCCTGCCTTCTGGCTGCTGGGAGAAAATTTTCCCACGGCGGGCTGGCCGGTCTGCGGTGAGATCGATATCATGGAGCATATCAGCAATTCGGATCAGGTCCATGCCACGGCCCACTGGGACAACGACGGTCACCGGGGTCAGGGAAACACGAAGTACTGTGATGTGACCAAATACCATGTGTACACAGTGGAGTGGAGTGAGTACGCCATCACCTGGTACATTGACGGAGTGCAGTATTATCAGCTGATCATTTACAAGGGCAGAGACGGGACAGAAGAATTTCACAATCCCTTTTTCATCATCCTGAATATGGCGGTGGGCGGCGGCTGGCCCGGCAATCCTGATGAAAGCACGGTATTCCCCGATACGACCTTTATCGACTGGGTCCGGGTCTATCAGCAGGCCACAGGACTTGAGGAAGGCGGCGACGAACGCTTCGGGGATGCCATACTGCTTCTGAACAATTATCCCAACCCCTTTAACCCGAGAACGACCATAAGCTATGAAATTCCGAAAGTCTCTGATGTCAGGATCGCTGTCTATGATCTTGCGGGAACTGAGATCCGGCACTGGACGAGGCCCTCACAGGCGGCAGGACGGCATGAAATAGAATGGGACGGACTCAATGCTGTGCGGATGCCGGTGGCGTCAGGAATCTATGTTTACCGGATGGAGGCCGGACAGTCCTCTATGACAAAAAAGATGGTCTTCATGAAATAGATCCTCATGTGAACAGCGGTGAACAGCGGTGAACAACGGCGAACATCGGTAAACATCCCTGAGAATGCCTGAGGGGACAGATTTCGACGGGACATACTTTCATCAAAGCGCCCTCGGCCAATTTCTGACGGAGGGCGCTTCAATAATTGCTTGACATTTCCGATGGGTCATGATAATTTCGTGATATGACGAAATATAGACAAATAAGGGACCTGACGGAGATCTTCCGGGCTCTGTCCGATCCCGGGCGTTTCCGCATCGTGAAAATGCTGGAGCAGAAGGCTCTGTGTGTCTGTGAAATCACGGCCATTCTGGGGCTGGCGGCGTCTACGGTGTCCAGACACCTGTCTATACTGAGGGACGCTGGCATTATTCTGGATGAAAAGAAGGGTAAATGGGTGAATTACCGATTGAATCCTGATCTGGATGACGCTGAACTGCGACTGCTGCTGCCGATGATCCGGGGCTGGGGCAATGAAGATGAGCAGGTGCTGAGTGACACGGCTTCGCTGGGTAGCTGTTCCAGGGATATTCTCTGTGGCTTGGAATAAACAATTCGATGAATGTAGAAATGAAATGATCAGATGAATATCAGGGACGAACTGCGGCCGCTGCTTTGGATCCTCGGGGTCTTTGCGCTGATCTGGTATCTGCCTCTGTCCCTGCCGCTATTTCAGGAGGCGCTGCTGTCGGCCTTTGAACTGGGTCAGTGGTATGCCCGGGAGCATGTGATCCTCTGTCTGATCCCGGCCTTTTTCATAGCGGGCGTGATTGCGGTATTCATCAGAAAGGATTCCGTGATCCGGTATTTCGGAGCTGAGAGCAGCCCCTGGATTGCCTACAGCATTGCGTCTGTCTCTGGGTCTGTTCTGGCGGTCTGCAGCTGCACGATCCTGCCGCTTTTCGGAGGAATATACAGGCGGGGAGCGGGGATCGGACCTGCGAGTGCATTTCTGTACAGCGGTCCGGCCATCAACATTCTTGCCGTCATTCTCACGGCGAGGGTTCTGGGCTGGCAGCTGGGTCTGGCCCGGGTCATTTTCGCTGTTCTGTTCTCTGTCATCATCGGACGACTGATGCAGTTCATCTTCAGAAAAGACGACAACACCGGTTCTGGTGGGTCCATGACTGTGGGGAGCGGGGAGGTGGAGCAGCCTCTGCATCAGGTCAGTCTGCATTTTATCATGCTGACAGGCATTCTGGTCTTCGCCAACTGGGGATCGGTCGGCGGGGACAGCGGGATCTGGTCAGGGATCTATTCTGCCAAATGGCTGATCACAGGCTTCTTCTCTCTGGGCTTGGTTTTCACATTGATCCGGGTGGTGGGTTTGAATAGCAGCACTGTCCTGCCGGGTGCCGCGGCTGTGGCCGGAACGGCCTTCATATTTCAGAGTCCGGTTCTCAGTTTTGCCGCGGGCACGATGGTTCTCAGTCTCATCCTGGCCTACGGTACAGAGAGGGCCCAGGAATGGCTGGCGGAAAGCTGGGGATTTGCCAAACAGATCCTTCCTCTGCTGGCGGCGGGAGTCCTGGCGGCCGGTTTTCTGCTGGGGTCGCAGACTGGGGGCAGGGGCATGATCCCGGAATCCCTGATTGCTTCGCTGCTGGGCGGCAACAGTTTCGGTGCGAATCTTTTTGCTTCTGTGGCCGGTGCCTTCATGTATTTTGCCACACTGACGGAAATTCCGATTCTGCAGGGGCTTCTGAAGGCGGGCATGGGTCAGGGGCCGGCACTGGCGCTGCTGCTTGCAGGGCCTGCGCTGAGCCTGCCGAGCATACTGGTGATGCACAGCATCATGGGAACGAAGAAAAGCGCTGTATTCATCGTCCTGGTCATCGGGATGGCGACACTCAGCGGGAGTTTATACGGATATATCGTACAGTGAAAAAAGAGATAACATACAGTGGTAAAAGAGATATCATATAGAAACAGAAAAATGACAGGATGGATATGGAAAAGAAAATACTGATCCTCTGCAC
>JGI10211J34971_10004741_pt1 | contig 10757 bp, 12 predicted proteins | sample Etolagsediment_FD_34971 | JGI IMG/M metagenome (IMG submission 34971)
GTTAGTAATCTTAAAGTATTAGATATGCTACTTCTACTTTTTGAAACAACTTGAGCTAACTCTTCATGGGTAATATTGTAATCATTTATAAGCCCTGCATATGAGTATGCAATCTCTATTATATTAAGNTCATCTCTTTGTATGTTTTCTATTAAAGCAAGTTCTCTTAACTTATCATTATCAACATTTAGAATAATCGCTTTGATCTGATCNAAACCTGCTAATTTAGTAGCTCTAAGTCTTCTTTCACCTGCAATTAAAAGGTATCTATCTTCATTTTTAGTTACAACAATAGGTTGAAGCAAACCATTTCTGAGTATAGAATCACTTAACTCTTTTAATTTTTCCTCGTTAAATATTTTTCTAGGTTGATATGGGTTTGTATCTATCTTATCAATATCGATTTGAGACTGGCTGTCTGTATTATTTTCATTGCTATTTTCATATGCAGTTTCAATTTCACCTAAAAGCTCCCCCAATCCTCTACCTAGTGCCATAATATTTCCTTATTTTAAAATTGCTTTTGCAAGATTTACATATGCTTTTGTACCACTTGCACTTGGATCATAAAGCATAATTGGTTTACCAAAACTTGGAGACTCTGCTAGTTTAATATTTCTTGGGATAACTACATATGATGAATCATTTATCTTAAAAAGTTTTGACTCAAAATGTTTTGCAAGGTCTGCAAATACTTGTTTTGATAAGTTGTTTTGAGCNCTATACATAGTTGGTAAGAAACCTTTTATCTCTAACTGTCTATTGATAGTTTGTCTTATAAGTTTAATTGTATTTAGTAGTTGCGCNAACCCCTCTAGTGCAAAAAACTCACANTGGATTGGTATCATCACTGAATTTGCAGCACTTAGTGTATTTATAGTAATTGGTCCTAATGCTGGTGGTGAATCTATAATAATAAAATCAAAATCGTTTCTAATTTTATCTATTCTCCTTTTTAGTACTAACTCCCTATCTTGATTGTTTTTATAAAACTCTTTTTCAATACCTACAAGTCCTATATTTGATGGTGCTACAAATAAACTCTCTATCTCTTTTGACTGCAATATTATATCAGCCATCTCTTTAGTCCCTAACATTACATGGTAAAGGTTATATTCATACGAGTCTCTATGGAAACCCAAACTTGTTGTTGCATTAGATTGTGGATCAGCATCTATTAGAAGTACTTTTTTACCCTCTAGGGCAAGTGCTGCACTTAAATTAACAGCTGTTGTTGTTTTGCCAACTCCACCTTTTTGATTTGCAATTGTAATTACTTGACTCATCTTAAACTATAAACCTTTTTATTTGCTATTAAAATACTTCCATCTTCACTTAATGATGCATCTTGAAGTGATACTTTTTGAGAATTAACTGTAGTTAAAAAATTTTTACTTTTTTTGAATTCTAGCGAATATTTACTAAATATATCCTTCCATATTGGCTTTGATAAAATTTGGTCAAAATATTTATTTAGTAATTTTTCTATATCAATGTTTATATCTAAATAACCATATTCAGTTGATACTTCAATCAAGTTCAATCCAATTCCACATAGTAATATATCACCTTTTAAGCTTGTGATTGTCCCACCTATTTTTTTACCTTTTATATAAAAATCATTTGGCCATTTTAACCATATTTTTGATCCTAAATAGTTTAAAATATCTTTTAATATAAAACTAAAATAGATAGATGCAGATTGAATTGGTAGGTCACTTGGTAATATATCTTTACTAATAGCAAATGAGAAAAAAAGATTTCCTTTTTTCCCACACCATCCATTATCTCTACTACCAATACCATCTGTTTGATTTTGTGTTATAACAGCAATTGGATTTTTATATTGATGGATCTTTAGATAATCTTTTAGATATCTATGGGTTGAGTCTACACTATTAAGATAAAATATCTCCAACTTCCAACCTTGCACCTCTAATATAATCAACTACACCCATCTCTTTTTTTGATTTTGCTTGAACTTTGAAAATCTCTATTGATCCACACTTACATCCAACTAAAATACTATTTTTATCTATAGATAATATCTCTTTTTCTAAATTATTTGATTTTGTTTCATTGAGTTTACACTCTTTTATTTTAAGTCCATTTTCAATGTAGATATCTGGCCATGTTTTATATGCTCTATATTTATTATAGAGTAACTTAGCATCAGAAAAATCAACCAATCCATCTGTTTTTTTTATCTTTAGACAGTGTGAGACATCTGATAGTATCTGTTTTTTTGGTTTTAAAGAATCAAAGTTACTTAATACCTCTATAGTTAATTTAGCTGCAACTTGCGACAATATATCAAATAACTCTTTTACTACCATATCATTCTCTATTTTTAGATATTTTAATCCAATAATATCACCACTATCTAATCCTACATCCATTAACATAGCAGTAACACCTGTATATTGATCATCATTTAATAGTGATTGTTGAATTGGACTAGCACCTCTATACTTAGGTAAAAGTGATGCGTGCAAATTAATACAAGGTGCTATATCTAAAATAGATTTTGGTAGTATCTGCCCATATGCAGCTACTATTATAATATCTGGTTTTAGATCTTTTATTGTATTTTCAGTAGCTAATTCTTTTAAAGAATTTGGTTGATATATAGGGAGACTTAGACCATTGTCTAAGCAAAACTTTTTAATATGGGGAGGTGTTAGCTCTTGNTTTCTCCCTACAGGCTTATCAGGTTGGGTAAATAGNGCTACAATATCNTAATCTTTTTCTAAAAGCTTCTCAAATATAATTGTAGCATAATCAGGTGTACCCATAAAAACTATTCTCATCATCTTCCTTTAACTTTAAATAATGTTCCATTTTTGTGATTGTTATCAAGTAGGTATTGTTTTGCAAATAGAAGATCAAAACCACTAGTAAGGTACATCTGTTTACTTTTTTTTAGTAAAAAATCTGCAGCTTTTAATTTTGTCACTATACCACCTGTTGCAAATTCACTATTTGCACTAGGCTTCTGCTGTAATGTTGACTGTTCAATATCATAGATATATTTAATAAGCTTAGCATCTTTAAAATCTTTTGGGTTTTTATCATAATATCCATCAATATCAGTTAGTATTGTTAATAGATCAGCTTCAAAATAGTATGTTACATATGCTGCAAGTTGATCATTGTCTCCAAATACCAACTCCTCTACAGCTGTTACATCATTTTCATTTATAATAGGAACAACACCTAAGTACAAAAGATTATCTATAGCTTCTTTTGCGTGAGCCAATCTTTTGCTATCTTCAAATACACTAGCTTCTAATAAAACTTGGGAACATCTAACGTCATATTTTTTAAACTCTGTAGAGTAAGTGTTTATCAATAAAGGTTGACCAATAGAGGCTAATGCTTGTTTATTTTTTAATAGTTTTTTATCAAGCTGCAATAGTGTATATCCAGCTGCAACAGCACCTGAGCTTACAAGTATAACTTCGTATTTTTCCCTTAGCATTACAATTAGTTCAACTAAATTATCAAGTCTTTTGTGTGCAATCTTACCATCTTGTGTTAAAACAGCACTTCCAACTTTTAAAACTAATCTTTTCATCTTATCCTCTATTTGTCTAAATGAACCAAATCATATAGTGCGAATTTAATACTTTTTATATTTGTGTGTGTAGAAGATGAAATTGGCAATACAAAATATGGTTTTGTTTCATCATATTTGTTATAAGTTAAATCTTGAATAAAATATTTTTTATCTTTATCAAACCCAAAACTGTTCTCTTGGGTTATATCTAAACCGATCCCATCTATAAAATTTTCAATCTTTTCATTTAACTCTTCTGGTTGTATAGCATCTATCTTAGTTAATGCAATAGTAAATTTTCTACTTGCAAGTTCTGGTGAAAACTTTTTAACTTCCTCTTTTAATACTCTATACTGATCTAGCATCTCTCTATAATTTGAGACATCTATCATATATAAAAGTGTTTTAGTTCTCTCAATATGTTTTAAAAACTCTAAACCTAAACCTCTCCCCTCTGCTGCCCCATCTATTATACCTGGGATATCAGCTGCTACAAATGAGGTATATTCATTAATATCAACAACACCCAGTTTTGGAGTTAATGTAGTAAACTCATAGTTTGCAACTTGTGGCTTTGCATTTGATATAGTTGAGATCAATGTTGATTTTCCAACATTTGGATAACCAACTAATCCAACATCGGCAATAAGCTTAAGCTCCAACCTGATCTCTTTTTTTACACCCATAAGTCCTGGTTGAGCATATGATGGTGTTTGGTTTCTTGAATTTTTAAAGTGGACATTTCCTAATCCACCTTTACCACCTTCAAGAAACAATACTTTATCACCATGATTCATAAGATCAAGTAAAACTTCACCTGTTTCATCATCAAGAACTTGTGTACCTGGAGGTACTTTTAATGTTAAGTGTTCACCTGATTTACCAGTTTTCATTCTACCCATACCTGGGTTTCCATTGTCAGCTTTCATAAGGTATCTACCCTTATAGTATGAAAGTGTATCTGTGTTGTTATCTACTTCAAAATAGATATTACCACCTTTTCCACCATCACCACCATCTGGCCCACCTTTTATTACAAATTTTTCCCTTCTAAATGAGACACAACCTGCACCACCTTTTCCAGATTGAACAGTAAAACTAGCACTATCTATAAACATATAAAACCTCCTGGTTTCTAGTGTTAAGTATTGAGTGCTAAGTGTTAAGAAAATCCTTAACGCTTAGCACTTAGCACTTAGCACTTTTAAAATTAAAAAAGGGTATTAAGGAAAAAACCTCAATACCCTTTAAATTCAATAAGTCAAAAAGCTTGATTACGAAGCGTAAACAGAAACTTTCTTTCTTTTTTTATCTTTTTGCTCGAACTTAACAACACCATCAATTAAAGAGTATATTGTATGATCTTTACCAATACCTACGTTATTACCTACGTGTACTTTTGTACCTCTTTGTCTTAATATAATGTTACCAGCGATAACTTGTTCACCACCAAATTTTTTAACTCCTAGTCTTCTACCAGCTGAGTCTCTATTATTATTAGTACTTCCTTGACCTTTCTTGTGAGCCATCTTTTACTTCCTTATGCAGCTATTTTAGTAATTCTAACTTTTGTGAAGCTTCTTCTGAAACCTCTTTTTAGCTTACTATCTTTTCTTCTTCTTTTTTTGTAGATGATAACTTTCTTATCTCTTCCTTCTACAATAACCTCTGCTGTAACTTTAGCATTTGCAACAGCATCACCTGTTTGTAATGCTTCACCGTTGTTAACAGCAATTACTTCTGTAAACTCAACAGTGTCTTGTGGTGCTTTGCTTAGTTTGTCAACATTTAAAATATCACCTTCAGATACTTTGTATTGCTTTCCACCTGTTTTGATAATTGCGTACATTTGCACATCCTCTAAAAATTTATGAAGCGAATTATATCTAAACTTAGTTTAAAGATTCTTTAAGTGTTAAGCTTTTTTATAATTCTTTTAATTTGATTAATGATAATCTAAAACTTGAGCTATAACATCCATCTCTATCATTGCATTTTTTGGTAAACCTTTTACCTCAATTGTACTTCTTACAGGTTTATGATCACCAAATGCTTCTGCCATAAGAACATTAACTACACCAAAGTCATTCATATCAGTTAAAAATATATTAACTTTTACTACATGCTCTAGGTTACTATCATTATCTTCAAGTATAGCTTTTATATTTGAAAATATTTGTCTTGTTTGCTTTTTTATATCATTTTCACACATCTCACCTTTTGGTGTTAGTGCTATTTGACCAGAAGTATATAATAAACCATTTATCTTAACTGCTTGTGAATATGGACCTATTGCTGCTGGAGCATTGTCTGTATGTAAAAATTCCATCATCTTCCTTTAAAAATTTTTGCGATTATACTATATTGATAATTAAATATAAAAGTTAAAAACTTATTAATTTACCTTTTTTTAAATTTTCCAATTTCATTTTAAGTGATCTTACCTGTTTTGTTTTCTCTTTAAAATTTATATTTGGATCATAATTTATCTGTTGAAGCATCTTACTATAGTATGGCATCATTATCAATATCATCTGCTTTACTAAATCATCTTTTGAAAATATTTTTAATTGTTCATTTAAAACTATATTTACTAAGCTTGGATTATTTTTATCAATTANTAATTGCTCAAACTCCATTTTATGTGTTTGGAACATATCTGATGCAAGAGATTGCTTTATTAGTGTATATAGATCTTCATCTTCGATAGCTGTTTTTATTATGTTTAATTCAGCTATATCAATTGATGTTAATGAGACATTTCCAACACGTTGATTTTGGTGATGTTTAACTTGAACCATATTTTGATTTATGTTTAGTTTTCTAGATATATATGAAGCATACTCCTCTTGTAGTATAGGAGCTAAAGTTTTTAGATACTCATTAGATTCTTGTAGTGCTTTTTGTTTCTGATTTGGATCATTGAGGTTATATTGAGTGATTATATAGTTTATAACAAATGGGACAAACTGTTGAGGAGAATTTAACATACTGTTTAATCTATCTATTTGTTTATTTTTAACCATATCTGCAGGATCTAGTCCATCTTCAAATATAACAACACCACCTTCAAATTGACTATGGCTTAATAATAAGCTTGCTTTATAAGCGGCATTTAATCCAGCTTTATCTCCATCATATGCAATAATAACATCTGGTTCACCCCTTTTTAAAAGTGGTAGATGATCTTGGGTTAGTGCTGTTCCTAATGTTGCTACGCTATTAGTAAAGCCAGCTTGATGCAGCATAACTACATCAAGATACCCTTCAGTTACTATAAGCTTTTTCTTTTTATAAATAGACTCTTTTGCTATATGATATCCATATAAAAGTCTTGATTTATTAAATAGTTTTGTTTGTGGAGAGTTGATATATTTTGCATTGTGACCTGTTATTGTTCTACCACCAAAGCCAACTATATGACCTGTGATTGTATATATTGGGAATGTTATACGCTCAATAAATCTTGCATATAGACCATTTTGACCACTATCGATTAGTCCAAACTCTTTCGCATCTGCTAAATTTAAAAATTTATTTTTTAAATAGTTTATAGTTTCATTTGATGTTGGTGCATATCCTATCTCAAATTTTTCTATTGAAAAATCAGATATCCCTCTCTGTTTTAGATAGTTTAATGCTGTTTGATTTTTATATAATAGTTTTTGATAATATTCATTTAGTTTTGTGATTATTTTCGTATCTTGTTTTTTCTGAGTATTATCATATGATAATGAAATATTATACATCGAAGCTAGTTTTTCTATTGCTTCAGGATATGTTAGCTTCTCATACTCCATTACAAACTTAATAGAGTCTCCACCAACACCACATCCAAAACAATGGTATATCTGTTTTTGAGGACTTACAACAAATGATGGTGTCTCTTCACCATGAAATGGGCAACATGCTTTAAAATTTGCCCCAGTTTTTTTTAATTCTATAAATTGCGATATAACATCTACTATCTCGAGATTTGTTTTTAAATATTCTATAGAATTTTTTGATATCATATTGTTTAATTTTCCTTTACAAGTAGCTAAGTGCTAACTGTTCACCCTCTAGATATATCTCTGCATTGAAAATATTACCTTGTTTTGATTTAAGATTTTTTAAAAAAAGTGATTCACCTTTGAAAAGTTGCTTTACTTCGTATGGTTTTAAAACTCTATTAACAAATTTTTCCCAAACAATTTTCTCACATGATTGACACTTGTACCCTTTTGGGATCTTATTTACCTCTCCACCACAACTACAATTACAAATTTTTGTAGATTTTGTATCTTGATCAAATATAAGTTTTAATTCACCATTGTTTAAATGAACTTTTGTATCATATAAAGTTCCACTTGAAGATTTTATACCTTTTAGTATAATAATTTTATCATTTAATAAAGATACAGCATCTTTAATTTTAAGCTCTTTTGAAAAAAAGTATCTCCAAACTTTTGATTGACAATTTTCACAAATAAAAAGCTTGTCCAATTCTAAAATAGTACCGCCACATCTACATTTTGTACTCATCATAAATCCTTTTTGAAAATTTATGATGAGATTATATTATCTATTTTTGATAACAATTAAAAATATTGCAAAATGCAATTATTTTGTAGTTAGTTCATATCCCATACCGTAATTTGAGTTAACTATATCATGAGATAATTTTTTGTTTAATCTATAAACTAAAACTCTAACTTTATTTAGATCAAACTCATTTTTATAGTTATCTTCCCAAACATATTTTAGTATATCTTCATTTGATACAGCATAATTTGGTTTATTTAACAGAAGTTTTAAAAGTTTAATCTCATTTCTAGTTAATTTAACCTGTTTTTTAGAATCAATCATCACCATATTTTTTCTATCTAAAGAGATTGATCTGCTTATTTTTAATAGGTCTTTTTTATCATTTTCATTATCTAGCTCTTCTATAGCTTGATTTAAAACTGAGTCTAGCTGTGAGAAAGTTATTGGTTTTATTATATATTTTAGTAGGTGTAGCTCACAAGCCTCTAGTAACATCTCTTTTTCAGAAAATGCAGAAACAATAATAATCTTAGTTTTTTTATCTGTTTCTCTTATCTTTCTAGCTACCTCTATACCAGTTCTTTTTGGCATCCTAACATCTAGTAGTACTACATCTGGAGATTTTTCAAGATACATATCATAAGCTTCTTTACCATCTTTTGCACCAACTACATCTTTAAAATACTCTCTTAACATCTCATGATAAGAGTCCCTTATACTCTCTTCATCATCAGCAAATAAAATTTTATAATCACTTTTCATTTTTTTCTCCTACAATATTTTAACCACTAAAATCTAATAATTTATAGATTTCAATTTGATTTTAAAAATATTACCACATATTTATTAAATTTTACTTTAATTTTATCTCAAATTACATTTTTTTTACAGGTATTTTAATTTTAAAACTAGCGCCTTTGTATTCTCTACCTTTATATTCAAATCTTTCGTTAGATACCTCAATAGTTCCATTTAAATGTTTTGTAATAATACCATGTGTCATATATAAGCCAATCCCAGTACCAACTGACTTATTTTTAGTGGTAAAATATGGTTCAAACACCTTTTCGATAGCTTCATCTTTAATCCCACCAGCTGTATCTTTAAATGTTATTATTGCATCATCTGAATCTTTTGATATAGATAAAAAAAGATATTTATCACCAGTTTTAGTATCACTTTCTTTAAATGCATCTTTTGCATTATTACATATATTTATCAATGCTTGTATTAAAAGATTTTCATTTAGTTCCACATCTATCTCATCTTTTATATCAATAATACACTCTATATAATTATTCTCATATGAATTAATAACTAAATCTTTTAGTTTATAAATAATATTTTTTAAATTGTATATTTTTTTAGTTTCCTCATCTGACTTGAAAAATTCCCTAAAATCATCTATTGTTTTTGATAGATATAAAGACTGCTTAACAACACCATCTCCACACTCTTTTATCATCTCTTCACTTATTTTATCTCCAAAATCTATAGACACCATAAGAGAGGTTACGTTTGTAGTTATTATATTTAATGGTTGTCTCCATTGATGAGCTATATTTCCTAACATCTCACCAATTGCTGCTACTTTTGATTGGGTTAGTAGTATCTTTTGTTGTTTTAGTTGCTCATCTTGTAAGATCTCTAACTCTTTAGTTTTCTTCTTTATTATTAACTCTAACTCTTTTTGAGTGATGATCAATTTTTTTTGATTTATATAAAAAAGTATAAATATAATTAAAAACAGTATCAATAACACTATTAATAGTAGTTGTTCATAACTTAATTCTATATCTTGATGCTGAATAAACCATTTTGCATATATCTTATCAAATTCACCATTTGATCTCATTTTTAATAACTGATCTTCAAAAAGCTCAAGTAGATGGATCTCATTTTTTGAAACACCAATTCCTCTAGGTACTTCATCTATGGAGTTTCCATATGGGGTTATATTTTCTAAGTTCAACTCTTTAATTACATTTTGCATTAAAGGTTTTGGATAACACAAAAGATCTATCTCTTTATTTCTTAATGCAGCTATAGATTTATAAAAGCTTTGGTATGTTACTTTATAATTGGTAGTTTCATCTGTTATAAGTTTTTCACATATATTTTTTAATACAACCCCTACGGCTAAATCTTTTATGGGTTGTTTATCTTTTATATTTAACTCCCCTCTTTTAAACAATCCAATTTCAAAAAAATCTGTTGGTTCTGTAAAACTAAATATATCTTCTCTCATTTTATCTATACCAATATTTGGTACTATTTGAGCTTTGTTTGATTCTATTAGTTTATGTGCATCTTTCCATGAGTCTACTATAACATATTGATAATTTAAACCTATGTTGTTAGCAATCTTTTCAAATAGGTCTATGCTATAACCAGATGGTTTACCTTTATCATCTAAAAAATAGTACGGCTTCCAGTTTTTTAAAACTACAACTTTATGTACTTTATTTAACTCTTTTGCATAAACCCCTAAGATCATCAAACTTATTATTAAAAATATCTTCATCTATTATCACTTTATGTTTTTAAAATCTATATCTAAATTGTTTTTATCTATCAATTTTTCTATTTTTTTTATATTTTTATCTGTTACTATCTCTATTTGGTTCAGTGAAGATAAAAACTCATCTTTACATATATCGGTTATATAGAT
>JGI10211J34971_10004742_pt1 | contig 10757 bp, 8 predicted proteins | sample Etolagsediment_FD_34971 | JGI IMG/M metagenome (IMG submission 34971)
GGCCGGGGCTTTCCCTTTGGCGGCGGAAACTGTCGCCCGCAGGTTGTCCTGCCAGTCCTTCCTAGGAACGGTCTCGACGTACGGTTTGTCGACCTGCCCGTACTCCGGGATGGTCCGGTCGGGCGCCGCCGTCTCGATGTAGTCGGGCCGGAAAACAGGTCCGTGCAGGTCCTCTTCGGTCAAGGCACGCGCAAGCGGCAGTGCGAGCATCGCACACAGGGCGAAGCCGCACACACGGCTCGCCGGAAGCCACAGTCTATTCTTCATCATCGCCAATCTCCAAGGCTATGCCAAACGTTTGTAGAAGCAGATCAAGATACCGGTAACACTGCCGACGGTCAAACTGAACAACACTTGAAACGCGTCCCCTCACTGCCATATTGGCAAAGGGATACAATCGTTTGGCATAGTGCTCTGGAGGACGCGTGAAGTCTGGTCAGTGCAGCATCCGAGACATCGCGGCCGCGGCAGGCGTCGACCCGTCCACGGTGTCGCGCGCGCTCAAGGGCAGCTCGCGCGTGGCGACAGCGACGCGCGACACGATCCTCGCCCTGGCCCGCGAGATGAACTACACGCCGAATGTGTTGGCTCAGGCCCTCAAGGGGCAGGGAACGCAGACGGTCGGCATTCTGGTCGCCTCTCTCGAACTCCCCTTCTTCGTCGATCTGCTACGCGCCCAGGAGCGTTGGCTGTACCGGAACGGGTACGCGACAGTCGTATCGGTGTCCCACGGGGCGCCACGGCGCGAGCAGGCGGATATCATCGCCCGAATGCAGTCCCGGGCCGTCGAGGGTGTGTGTATTGGTTTCCCGGACGCCAACACCGTTGACGCCTACCGCTCACTGGCCGACGCAAGCGTGCCCATGTCGGCTTACTGCGAGAAGTCGTATCTGCACCACGTCGATGCTGTCCCCATGGACTTCGCCGTGTGCGACCTCTCTCGCGGCCTCTTCCTCCTCGTCGACCACCTGGCCGGGCTCGGGCACGAGCGGATCGCGTTCGTCGGCTACCTTCCGGTCAGACATGGCGAATTCCAGCAGGCGATGCAGGAGCGCGGCCTCCCCGTGTCGCCGGAACACGTCGTTTCACCACGTAACGACACGAACCAGGCCATTGCCGAAGCCTGCGGGCAACTGCTCCGGCTCTCTCCTCCTCCGAGCGCCGTAGTTGTGCAATCTGACGAGATGGCCGTGCGGTTGCTCAGAGAATTGGCTACCGCTGGCGTCGACGTTCCTCGCGAGATGTCCGTCGTCGGCATCAACAACAACCCCGTCGGCGAGTTGGTCCAACCCTCTCTCACAACCCTTGCTCTGCCCACAGGCCCGATCGGAGAGTGGATGGCCGAGGCCGTGGTCCGCCGCATCAAAGAGCCGGCGCTCCCGCCCGAGACACGCTACTTTCCCACCGAAGTGATCGTCCGCGGCTCGTCCGGGACGTACTGACAGACGGCCACCGTTTTGGCGAAAGCGCTCTTGAGCCGCTCGATGATGGGCAGGTCGTAGGGGCACTTCTCCTCGCAGGCGCCGCACTCGGTGCAGGCATCAGCCTGTCAGCCGACACGTCAAGTCCTGTCTTGCCGAGGATCACACTACGCACAGGGCCTCTCCTGTTCGTTTTGCCTCAGGCCGACGCCTGCTGACGGAGTTTGCGGACGAGTTCGAGGTCTTTGAGTGGGGCGCGCTTCCGTCGGTAGCGGCCTTCGACGCGCTCCTCCAGGTCGGCCCAGTCTTCCGCGGTCGGGGGCGAGTCATAATCCCACTCCGCTCGGTCGGCACGTTTGAATTGCCATTTCAGTCCCCCGCCGTGGAACGTCACGCGCGTCTCGCGTTTCACGCCGTCTTCCATTCTCTCGGTCCAGCAAATCTGACGTCTCATCGACTCATACCTCAATCTCGGATCAAGAGCGCCGCATACGCGCCGTCGTGTGTTTTGCAGGGGAGCAGCTCCCGTTCGGTCACCAGTCGCAACGGCGTGCCGCCCTCGGTCAGCCAGCGGACCTGCTCGCCGTTCTCCTCCGGCTCGATGCTGCAAGTACTGTAGACGATCCGACCGCCCGGGCGGAGCAGCCCCGCGGATTCCGCAAGAATGCGGCGCTGCAGGTCCACGAGTTCGCGCAGTTGCCTGGTCGAGAACCGCCAGCGGACATCGGGTCTGCGGCGGATCACGCCGGTGTTGCTGCACGGAACGTCGAGGAGTACGGCATCGAAGCTCCCACGCTCAAACGGTGCCCGTGCAGCGTCGGCAACAATCAGGCACGCGTCGTCTCCGGCCAGGTTTTCACGGACACGACGCATGCGCCTGCAGGAGCGATCCGCGCAGGCGAGCATCCCCGCCCGGCCGAGGGCTTCCGCGAGCATCACCGATTTGCCGCCTGGCGCGGCACAGAGATCCGCCACCCGTTCGCCGGGCTGGACGTCGAGCATCCTCGGGGCCATGGCGGTTGAAGGGTCCTGCACGTAGAAGTCGCCGCGTGCGAACTCCGCGGAACGGAAAAGGGCATGGGCATCGGTAGAGATGTAGAAGCTGGCATCACCGGCCCAGTCCGGAAGTCGAAGGCAAGCGAGGGAGTCGGGATCGCTCGGAACCGGCGCACCGGCCCGGAGTCGCACGGTCAACGGCGCGTTCTGCTGGAGCACACCTGCAAGGTCCGCAAGCTCGTCGGGAGGGAAGCGTTTCTCCCATCTGCGTACGAGCTCGGGCCCAAGTCCAAGACGCACATGCAGCGGCGCAGCGGCCAGCAACGGCTCCACCGAGCCGGCCCGGATCACGGCTGTGATGTTGCGCAGCACGGCGTTCACGTACGCCCCCTGATGTCTGCCGAAACGCCGCCGCGCGTAGCGCACGCACACATCGACAGCAGCGGCATCGGGGAGCCCCTGCATGTACAGAGCCTGACATGTCCCCCAACGCAGCACGGGACGCAGTCGCTTCCGTACTTTCCCGGCAGAAGCCGAGTCGATCAGAACGTCGAGCGACGCCAGCGTTCTGAGGATGGTAAGAACGGTGTTGTGAACGATTCGATCCCCACCGATGTCGGGGAGAAGGTCCGCGAGGGACGCCCCCTGTTCCCAGCGCTCCAACAGCCCAACAGTAGCACGCAGTGCCTTGTCCGGGACAGACATGTGGCGGCCGGGCACGGGTCTCTCGCTACTTCGGTTCACAAAGAAGGTCCGACTATGGACCGTTGTGAATTCAGACCGGTCCGTTGATACGTACGCAACACCGGCTAATTTAGTCGCTCGGAAATGGTACGGTCCGTCGCCTTTGGAGGATGAGCCCATGCAGTTCCCCGTGTTACGCACGACTCTGCTCTGTGCGGTCGCCGCGTTGACCTCGCAGTCCGTCTGCGCCCAAGAACGAATCAGCCCTGAACGTCGCGAGATCGCCGCGCTCAGAGCGGACATGCAGGTGCAGAATGAAAACGTCCACAAACTTGTCGCTGCCATCGAGACGCTCGGCAAGCAGAACGCGACGTTGGTGAACGAAATCAACGGGCTGAAGGCATCATACGCCAAAGTCGTCGCGGAGAACCGCGACCTGACCGGTCAGGTCGCCGAGTTGCGCCAGGCATTGGACGCTGAACGCCGCGATCGGGCCAAGATGATCGACAGCGTCATTGCCACGGTCAAGGACGAGATGAACAAGATTGTGAGCAAGCTCCCCGCGCGCGGCACATCGGGACCTGCCGCCCAAGGCGAGTATACCGTTGCGCGAGGCGACACGCTGGGCGCGATCGCCCAAGCCTTCAACGTCTCTGTTAAGGCCCTGAAAGACGCCAACAAGCTGAAAAACGACCTCATTCGCGAGGGACAGAAGCTGACGATCCCGGCCGCGGGACAGTAGTCAGACTGAACACGCCATCGCATCACCCAGGAGGACGAGCCCCATGGACGAGAGCAAACTGAACGCCAGTATCTTGCATCTCCTCGAACAGAACGCCCGGATCGCGGTCGACGAGATAGCAGCCCGCCTGGAGGTCGATGCCCCCGCCGTTGACGCGGCCATCGACCAGATGAAGAAGGACCAGGTCATCATGGGCTACACCACGCTGCTCAACGAGGACAGACTCGCATCACCTCCCGTACGAGCGCTGATCGAGGTGGAGGTCGTGCCCGATCGCGAGGGGGGGTTCGACCGGGTGGCGCGCCGACTGAGCCGGTTCCCGGAAGTGAGGGCCGTCTCGCTGCTTTCGGGGAGTTACGATCTGTCTCTCGAAGTGGTGGGCAGCACGCTACACGAAGTTGCCTATTTCGTGTCGAACAAGCTGTCGGTCATGGATGGAGTCAAAGCCACACGAACCCATTTCCTGCTCAAGAAGTACAAGCAGGCAGGGATCATTCTTCACGAGGTGGATGAGCATGAGCGTCTCAAAGTCGTCCCGTAGCCGCGTCGCGGAACACATTGCGCGACTGCCGCGGAGCGGGATTCGCGATTTCTTCGAGCTCGTCAACGCCATGGACGACGTGATCTCGCTCGGCATCGGCGAGCCCGATTTCGTAACGCCGTGGTGTATCCGGGAGGCCACGATCAAGGCCCTCGACCGCGGGTTCACGAGTTACACCTCGAATCTGGGCATGCTGTCGGCGCGCAAGGCCGTCTGCAAGCACATCCAGCGCATCTTCGATCTGTCCTACGATCCCACGTGCGAGTGCATCATGACGGTCGGCGTGAGCGAGGGCATGGACTTGATCCTGCGCGCCCTGCTCAATCCGGGCGACGAGGTCATCTACCACGAGCCGTGCTACGTCTCATACATGCCGTCCATCGCCATGACGCACGCCGTACCCGTGGCGGTGGAGACGCATGAAGAGGACGAGTTCGCGCTCGATCCCACCGAAGTGGCCAAGAAGGTGACGCCACGGACAAAGGTCCTGCTCCTCAACTTCCCGAACAACCCTACTGGCGCCAACCTCAGTTTGGAGCAAAAGCGGGAGTTGGCCAGGATCGCGGTCGAGAACGACCTGCTGGTGATTGCGGACGAGATCTACTCCGACCTCACATACGGAGAGCGAGTCCCGTGCATCGCGTCCATGGACGGTATGCGCGAGCGGACGATCGTTCTGCACGGGTTCAGCAAGTCGTACGCCATGACCGGGTTCCGGATCGGCTACGCGTGTGGCCCACGCGACCTGATCGAGGCAATGATGAAAGTGCACCAATACTCCATGCTGTGTGCCTCCAGTATTGCCCAGGTCGCCGCTGTGGAGGCCCTCGAGAATGGAGAGGCCGAGATGTTCGCCATGCGCGACGAATACGAACAGCGCCGCAACGTCATCGTGGCCCGCCTGAACGCGATGGGATTGCCGTGCTGCCGCCCGCAAGGGGCGTTCTACGTCTTCCCCCGTGTCTCCGGCACCGGCATGACATCCAAAGAGTTTGCCACAAAACTCCTGGAGGAGATGAACGTGGCCGTCGTTCCCGGGTCGGGGTTCGGTGCCTGCGGCGAGGGGTTTGTCCGGTGCTCCTACGCGACCGGGATGGACGACATCCAGATCGCCATGGACCGCATGGCCGACTTTGTCGCCGCCCACGCCTCTCGGTAGTGGGGCTGTCGTCCACGGCCGCCAGTTCCGAGCGTCGGGTTCCAGAACAGCCCGAACATGACGAGCCGAGCACGGAACGAGACTGGAAATGTGAGTCTTTCGTGTGATGCGGGAGCGAACATCACTACCCTCGCCCAACGGATCGACGGGGAGCTGACCGTTCGTCGGGAACGGGATCGCTGGCCCGTGGTTGGCCGATAGCCGGGATTCTGTCGGCTGTGGACAGCCGAGCCACTGGGGAGCCAGTCCGAAGCCCGCTATGGGGCGCGCGTGACCGTGACTTGCCCGTTGGTGGCGTCGCTGAGACGGGCGATCAGGGCATCGGCGCGGTTCGCGGCGATCGCAAGAGGAATCGTCACACGGTCGCAGTAGGAAACGTCTCCCGGAGCCAGGCCCTCGTCGGCGAGGAGACGGCGGACGGCATCCTCGCAGGCGTAGGGCAGGTCGAGACGGAGGGTGACGAGATCGACCTTCTCCATCAGACGAAGCTTGTCGAGGGCGGCCTGGACGCTGGCGGAGTAGGCGCGTACGAGGCCGCCCGTGCCGAGCTTCGTACCGCCAAAGTAGCGGGTGACCACGGCGACGATTTCGGCAATACCGCTGTGGGTGAGGATGCTCAGCATTGGCTTCCCCGCTGTTCCGTGGGGCTCGCCGTCGTCGCTCATGCCCATGTCGCCGGTGCTGCCGGGGATGCCGGCAATGAAAGCGTAGCAGTGATGCGTCGCATCCGGGTAGGTCTCGCGGGCGCGCTGGATAAAGGCCAGGGCTTCGTCGCGACTCGTGGCTCGGGCGACTTCGCCGATGAAACGGCTGCGTCGGACAATCAGGTCGACGGCAACCGTGTCGGCTGGAACTTGGATGGGGGCGTCGTCTGCCATGGCGTCAGAAGGCGAACTCGAGTTGCTGGCTCTGCGGACGACGTTTGCGGGGCTTCACGTCCGTTACGCGGAACAGGCCGTCGGGGAGGTCGTCGAGGAAAGGGGACGGGTCGGCGTCGCGGGATTCGCCAAAGAGGGTGCGCTTGCGGGAACGCGTGAGGTAGAGCACGCGTTCGGCACGAGTCATGCCGACGTAGAACAGGCGGCGCTCTTCCTCGATGTCCGGCTCGTCGCCGGGACGGGCGAAGGGCATCAGGCTGTCCTCGCAGCCGGCGATGAAGACGATGGGGAATTCGAGGCCTTTGGCGGCATGCAAGGTCAGCACGGAAATCCGTTCGGCGTCGGCATCGTAGCGCTCCGCGTCCGTGCCGAGGAGCAGACCATCCGCGAAGGCCCGCAACGTCCCACCGTGGCGGACGGCGAGTTCGACTGCCTCGTCGCGGACAGCGTCGTCGATGTCGAGAGCCAGTGCCTTCAGCACGTCAGCGGCCGGTTTCAGGGCGTCGTCCGGCGGCAGCTCCTTCAGGGCACGGATCAGCTTCTTCATGCCGGGTTGTTCACACAGCCGGTCGTCGCCTACGCATTGCACGGGCAGGCCGAGCCGGCGGATCGCGTCGGCGATCGGTTTGATGAGTGTGCGAAGGCGGACGAGGACGGCGATGTCGCGCAAGCCCACCTGCTGATCGCTGGCAGCGCCGACGCGGTCGGAATCCACGGAGAACATGGCGCTGCCGCCGATCCACTTCTCGATCTCGTGCGTGATGTATTCGGCTTCGGCCGCCACCGTGGGGGCCGCGTGAACGACCAGGCTGACGCCGTCCGTTCGTGCGGACTCCGCGCACACCGACATGGCGGAACGACCGGGCATGATCACGCCGCCGGCCGCACCGACGATGGTGTTGGACGACCGGAAGTTGGTGGAGAGTTGGTGGCGCACGGCGTCGGGGAAGTCGCGCTGGAATTGCAGGAAGTAGCCCACGTCCGCGCCGCGGAATCCGTATATCGCCTGGTCGGGGTCGCCGATCACGTACAGCCCGCGGCCGGTCGGCGAGAGTCGGCGGACAAGCTCGACCTGGGGCCGATTTACATCCTGGTACTCGTCGACGCAGACGTGCGAGAACCGCAGGTCGGCGAGAGCCTCGGGATGCGTGTCCAGAAGGTCGAGGCACAGCGGGATGATGGCGTCGAGATCGACGGCGTTGCACTGTTTCAGTGCCTCGGTCAGCTCGGGGGCACCGGGAAGGGAGTCGATGGCTTCGCCGGCCGCGCGGGCGGCGGCGATGCGGTCGAGCATCTCGGCTGCATCGCGCTTCGGGACCTCCAGGCGCTCTCTGAGAATCGCGAGGGTGTCGTCCTGATCGACCAGCGCGAACCCGTCTTCCAGGCCGACATGTGCACCGTGTCTGCGCAGGACGTCCAGGCAGAACGAGTGGAAGGTCGATACCGTGAGAGCGGTGGCCCGAGGTCCGAGGAGGTCTTCGAGCCGTTCACGCATCTCGCGGGCGGCGCGGTTCGTGAAGGTGACTGCGAGAATTTGCCGCGGATCGACGCCGCGTTCCGCGATCAGGTAAGCAATGCGCCGCGTCAACGTCCGTGTCTTGCCAGTGCCCGGGCCGGCCACGATGACCGTGGGTGCGGAGTCCGCAGACGCCGCGTCGGCCTGTTCGGGGGTCAGTCCGTCGAGGGATGGGGGCGTCAGAGAGAAGAGCTCGAACTGTCCGTTGTTGTCCGACGAGTAGGAACGACCGCCTGGCTTGCGGAGTTCGCAACTGCTGAACGCCGCGTCATATATGCCCTCGCTTTCAGCCACGGTCGACGTCCGCGGCCCGGGTGGCGGTTCAGGTGTTGACGGTGCCATGCCTGCGAGTTCCGCAGCGGAGAAGAACACGCCCTGGTTCCGGAGCCTATCGATCTCGCCGTCGCCAAACACGCTTATCACGCCATACTCGCCATCGTACCCGCCCTGGCGTGTAACCTGCCCCGCACGGACGCGGCGGATGGCTTCCCCCATCAGAGGGACAGTCCTCTCGATCTCCTCGATCGGGCCCTCGCGCAGGATGGCGAGCTCCGGACCGTGGGCCGCGAGAAGCCGTTCGTAGGGTTTGCTGACTTTCTTTGTCTTCGTCCCGCACCCATTGATTTCGGCAAGCAGCTCGCGCACGGGAATGATGTACTCGCACGGAAGCGCGTCCGCCGGTCTGCCGCCCTTCGGCCTGTCGGCCAAGGCCACGGCGCGGTGCAACACGCCGAGGACCAAGGGCTTCCCGCACACCGGACACAAGCAATCGAGCGCGAGCGATTCCTCGGGTTCGAGGCAGACATCGCACTTGCGGTGACCGTCGAGATGGTACTTGCCTTCCTCGGGGTAGAGCTCGATCGTGCCGCCGCACCGTGTCGGGTCTTTGGCACGCAGGCCGTCACGCATCGCGAAGTAGTCCGGCTCGCAGTGGAACACGTTGGCGTTACGCCCCATGTTGTCCGGCGAGTGCAGGTCGGAGTTCGACACCAGCGCGAACCTGTCCAAGCTGCTCACGCGCCAGTTCATTGGCGGATCGGACGACAGCCCGGTTTCGACGGCGAAGATGTGTTCCTCCAAGTCGCCGAAACACTCCGTTGCGGAGTCGAATCCCGACTTCGAGCCCAGCATGGAAAACCAAGGCGTCCAGATATGCGCGGGGATCATGACGGTGTCGGGGTTGGCTTCCAGCGCGATCTCAAGCAGGATGCGGGGATCGAGTCCCAGGATGGGGCGTCCATCGGACTTTATGTTGCCCAAGGCGTCGAGCCGTCTGTTGATCTCGCGCACAGAATCCAGGTCCGGGGCGAGGAGCAGGGAGTGGACCTTGCGACAGCTCCCGTCGCGTTTGTAGATGCTGCTGATCTCTCCGGTGAGCATGAAGTGGACCGGCCCACGACAGCTCGCCGGCACGCGCGCGTCCACTTCAGCAGCCAGCTCGGGCTTCAGTCGGAAAAGACCGGGGGCCGAGGGTTCAAGCTTCTCCTTGATCTCCGCAAACCACTCCGGATGTGTGAAGTCGCCTGTGCCGACAACCGTGATGCCCTTGCGTTGAGCGTGATCGTGCAACCCCTCCAGATTGCACTGCTTACTGGTCGCACGCGACAGGTGTGAATGAACATGCAGGTCAGCGATCACCGGGAGTTCTCCGAGTGAGACGGGAGCCGGTCGTTACGTTATTCGGCATCGTGCTTGGTTCAACGGCACCGATGGGGATTGTTGAACGTAGATTCGGCAGTAGGGAACCACAGATGGACACGGATAGACACAGATGACGGAGTGCTCCCGCTTGAGCGACGGAAGCGGGGTGTTGCCGACACGAGAACGTCGTTTCGCCCGTTTGGTGACCGGCCCACGTTCTCCAAGCCCTGCAGATCCGTGTGCATCCGTGTCCATCCGGGGTTCAAATGCTCTTTCCTGGTTGAACAGAGAGGGCGGGGAGAGCGGTAAGGCCTGGCAACGGAGGAATCAGAGGCAACGGAGAGGAGAGGCGGGAAGGCCTGGCAACGGAGGAATCAGAGGCAACGGAGAGGAGAGGCGGGAAGGCCTGGCAACGGAGGAATCAGAGGCAACGGAGAGGAAGCGGGGAAGATGTACAGTCACATCATGAAGACCGTGACTTGTGCGGCCGGCCCCAAGTCCAACGGCGCACAGCCCGGTCGTATCGGCGCCAGCATGGTAGCTCCACGCTCCGCGGTGGAGTGGTCCCGCGTCGCCATATCCCGCCGTTCGGGCTTTCCTCACAAAACGCCTGCCGACAGATTTGGCCCTCCCGTGCAGCGACGTTCTGCGACTCCGCCGCGGAGCGTCGGAGCTACTGTCGGACGGTGAAGCTGGCGCGGGAACGGGCCCGGAATGGGCAGAAGGACACCGTGGTTCGCCAGTTTTCCCGAGATGATGGGATTGGGCCTGAGGAGGGCTGAGGCCTGTAGGGCTTCGTCAACGGCGTCGCGGCAAGGTGACTCCCTCGAGTATCTTCTCGGCACTCCCTCGGCCGATGCCGAAACGGGTCGCGCCGGCGTCGTACATCGCCAGCAGCGTGGACATGTCGCGGATGCCGCCAGCGGCTTTCACCTCGCAACGGTCGCCGACCACGCGTTTCATGAGGGAGACATTCTCGAGCGTCGCGCTGGTCGGGGCCCAGCCTGTCCCGGTCTTCACAAACGCAACGCCAGCGTCGGCAGCGATGTCGCAGGCTCGGGCAATCTCCTCCTCGGTCAGGTAGTGGCATTCGAGAATGACCTTGACCGGCAGTCCGTCGGTTGCGTCGATCACGGCCCGGATGTCGTCGCGGTAGAGGTCGTACTTCCCGGCCTTGAG
>JGI10211J34971_10004743_pt1 | contig 10757 bp, 9 predicted proteins | sample Etolagsediment_FD_34971 | JGI IMG/M metagenome (IMG submission 34971)
GAGCCGATTCGATTGTTCAGTACCGGCGTCCAGAGATTTTCCAATCCGCCTTCTATTCCGCCGGGCTGGATTACGTTCGTCGGACATATCCGCATACATTGGCCGCACTTGATACATCGCTTCAGAAATTCTTCCTCCGGCAGCGCACCGGGCGGCCGAATGACTTTATGATACCAATTGCTGCCCAGTTTGTTGCTCAGTCTAACCGCTGGCACCGCAAAGACACCACTGACGAGTGAAAGCACAAAGCCCCTGCGGGAAATGTCTGGATTCGTTTGCTCGCCTGCCAGTGATGGTCTCGTTTGGTAAGCGATTACCTGGTCTTTGCAATCCTGGCGGCAGTTAAAGCAGAGTACACATTCGCTAATCTTTATATTGCCGCTCGGCTCGCAGCCGCCTTCACAGGAGCGTTCGCACAATTTGCAATCGCTGCATTGTTCTACGTTCTTGCCAATCCGCCAGATAGCGAATCTGCCGATGATGCCAAACAATGCTCCGAGCGGACAGATGAATCTACAATAAAATCGCGGGATAACCAGATTAAGCAAAAGCGCTGTCAAAAATATCGCAAACACCAGCCACGCACCTTCATAAAATCGCCCCGTTACTGAAGTGACGTCGAAAGCCCTGTCAACTACAGCTAGTACTGCCAGGTTGAAAGAGCGGGTTATCAGCGGTATTGGGTCGAGCAGACCCGTTTGCAAAGTAGCTCCAAAGGATGGAAATGCAGCCATAAACAGGAAGAAAACGAGAACGATGTACTTTATGCACTGGGCCTTTCGATATTTGTTGAGTTGTATTCTTTGTGACAGGGTTTTTTCCCGATTGCCTAAAAATCCCACAAAGTGGTGTAGCGAGCCGAAGGGGCAAACCCAACTGCAGAAGAACCGTCCAAATATTATTGTCAATATGACCGTAGCCAATGCCCATAAAAGAGGCCGGTAAAGTGTATGTGTAGTTAATATTGTGCCGATTGGCACCAGCGGGTCGAGTTGCAGGAACCAGTTGACCGGCCAGCCACGCAACTGCCAGAATTTTTCTCCTACCGTGGAGACAATACAGAACCAGACAAACAGTAAAAAAAAGAAAACCTGGCTTATTCGTCTTGTCTGTACAATTCTCATAATTGCACTTTCAGCTTACCGTCGTAACAATTGGTTTTAGTGAGTCGTAGTCGGTTGTTCCGACACCGGCTTTCTCGGCCTTGGCAAGGTAAGGTAAATCCGAGGGCTTCAGGTCCAAAAACGTGCAGCCGTAGGAGTCTGCCGCCACCTGGTCGCAGCTTGCAATCAAAGTATTTGTGCGTTTTAAGTCCGAGAGCGAACCTCCAGTGGGGCCGTTAGTCATCATAACCTCGGTTCCGTCCAGTATAACCAGCGTCGGCTTTACCATCATAGCCAGCTCAGCGATGATTGTATTGATGTCCTGATGAAAAATATTGCGTCCTTCACCCAGCAGTCCGTACCAGTTTTTCATCGACATTGAAGCACCGGCCCTGTGATGGTCCTTGATGGGGCTAATACCGATTAGTTTGTCTATTTTCGCGAACGGCTGATAGAAAATGGGGAAATTCTTAATGAGTTTGCCGCCTTCAAGAGTGGTACGCTTAAAAAGATGGGTTTTTGGCAATACAACTTTAGCACCGGCCTGACTTGCCGCTTTACCTATACCACTTAGTAAAAAACAACTGGCGGAGTCGTATATCGGGTTGTCGGCGACGTACACCTTTTTAGCTTTGCCTCTGTTGTAGCACAGCCGGACCACCTCGGCCACGAGCTCAGGGTGCGCTGTTGCTCCTAATATTGGCGGCGATGCGAATGCAACATTTGGCTTTATTGCAACTGTTTCGCCCGGCTTGACAAATCGCTCTATTCCCCCGAGTAATTCTATTGCCTTGTCAATGGTTTTTACCCTGTCGGCTCCTTTGACGACGCTCATTGTTTGGCCGGTTCGATGTGGCACGGAAAAATCGGCGAGCGTCACAAGCTCCCCGGTCCCAATACCCGCCTTTGGCCCTGTGGCATCATAAAGCAAATATGAAAGACCTGCCGCAGCGGCAATCGAAATTCCCGCCTTGCCTGCCCGTGCCAGGAATTCTCTGCGACAAAGTTTACTTTCGTCTTTTTCGGCCATTATTGGTTTGCTGCCTTACTGAGTTTGTTGACAAGTCTCAATGCCAGTTTTTCAGCGAGCTCCTGACTTTCAGCCTCGTGGACACCAGTAACAAAGGCGCCTATCGAGAGCACAATTTCGAATGTGTTAAAGGTTTCGTGATGGAAAACGATGATATTGCCTTCCAAGATTTTATCGGTTGCAGGTTTGGCGGCGCCGCCGTTATCAATCAGGAATTTACAATAACTTTCGGCGACATTCCGGGCCTCTTCGGCACCGGCTCGCTTGCTCAAGAATGCGGTAACGATTTGGTCGCCGACCTTGTACCGGGCGGTAAAAGTGTCTGTCAAGCCTTCAAATGCAAGGCCATTTGTCAGATACAATTTAACACTGCCCTGAACAAAATTTTCTGTTGGAAATAAACTCAGCTCAGCTATCTCAGTGTCACTATCAGCGGCCAAATTTGCCTGAATCTTTTGAGCTGTTTCTATCATTGCTCCAAGCAATTCGGCGGATTCAGAAAAACCTACCAACTCGATATAATATTTGCCGTGGACAAGATACAGGGCGTTGCTGGTTCTGTAAGCGTATGAAACAGGGAAAGCAGGAAGGGCATTCACGTCCGCTCTTCTCTGAACACCATAAACTGAAAATGCGCCTCTTACATTACCCATATCATAAAGATAAAGCTCCATTATCAAATTCTTGTCGTCTTTGCTTACAAACCGCTGAGCAAATAATTTCTTAAATCCTGAATCGAGATAAAGGGCGGCTCTGCCATCGATTTTTTCGTAGAGATTTTCAGAATCGTAGATTTCAGTTTCTGAAATTGCTTCAACACCGACGGGCACGAAAGAAGCTAAATCAGGAGGAATTTCGAGTTCTGGTTCAGTGCCCGGCCCTATTCCGAAACGGCTCATATCTACATCGAATTGCTTCAGAAATACCCCAACGCCGATGAGAAGGAGGATTGCCAGTAGGCAGGTGCTCACAGCGGATTCAAGCCGTCTTGCTCGGCCGGGTATCGAACTCATTGGCCAACCCCGATAATGATAATTTACTTGACCTTAAAACTTAGACAGATTATTATAGTTTTTAGTGGCGTCTTTGTCAATACTCGGTCCGCATCTATGCTGTGTTGCTTGTTGACAAACCAGCCGGAGTCGTGTTATAATGCTTTTCTGAAGAAAATTGGAGACTGAAATGACTGAGCATATGCGATATATTTTGGGTTGGGGCGGAATCCCCGGCGGATGGGAGTGGCTGATTATCCTCGTTGTTGCCCTACTTATATTCGGCCGACGACTGCCGGAGGTTGCCCGCAACATAGGCAAAAGTCTGACCGAGTTCAAGAAAGGTATCAACGAAGCCAAAGAAGGCAAGGATGAATTGGCGGACGACGTGAAGCAAGTCAAAGATGACGTTGTAAAGAACGCCAAGGATGCTGCCGGGATGAACAACTTAGACGAAAACGACTAACAACTCGAGTTCACAGCTTTTCCAGACTCGACCTTACCGATTCAAATGGGCAAAACCAAAAAGAAACAAGACACTCAAAATACCACTATGAGTCTGGGAGACCACCTTGAGGAACTGCGTGCGCGGCTGCTTCTTGCGCTATCCGGTATGTTGGTGGCAGTCATTATCTGTCTCATTCCTTTCTTCTTTCAGCACATAAAATCACTCATTTATTACCCTCTTGGCAAGGTACCCGAAAAAGTCTCTCTGATAGCACTTGCACCGGCTGACCCTTTTGTCGTGTACATGAAAATAGCGATGATTTCAGGTCTGATTATTTCGTCCCCCTGGGTCTTCTATCATTTATGGATGTTCGTGTCATCTGGGCTTTATGTGAGGGAAAAACGATATATACACCTCGCAGTACCTTTTTCAGCGGCGCTATTTGTGATAGGGGCTTTGTTCTTTCTCTTCGTAGTAGCGCCGATTTCCCTCCGTTTCTTCCTGGGGTTTGGCAAGTTCATTGGCGTCGAACCCAACTGGACCTTGCAGAAATATGTGTCTTTTGTAACTATGCTAATGCTGGTCTTTGGCATTGCCTTTCAGACCCCGATAGCCATTTTCTTTCTGAACAAAACCGGCCTGGTTTCGATCCGGGCACTGCACAGGTCAAGAAAGTTTGTTCTGCTCGGCGTCTTTATAGTAGCGGCTATGGCCACTCCGCCTGATGTGATTTCTCAAGTAACTTTGGCAATACCATTGTATGCGCTGTTCGAGCTGGGTATACTTCTGAGCTACCTTGCAGGACGCAGAAAGAAATTGTAGCCGGTATTCAGCCACCCCGCCGTTTTGCTTCGCAAAAGCGAAGCAGCGGGGGGGGGCTTACACTCATCCATCCAAGATAGTATGATAGATATATGTTAACACTCATTAACACAAACGTAATGCTCCCTCCCATAGGGCCCGTCGGCCTGGATTATATTGCAGGGGCCGCTAAGCAAATCGGAGTCGAGGTGGATGTAGTCGATTTATGCCTGGCCGACGATGCATTAAAAACTCTCCGCAGCTATTTCGATAACCATAGCCCACAATTAGTAGGAATTTCATTTCGCAACGCGGACGATTGTTTTTGGCCGAGCGCCCAGTGGTTTGTCCCGGACTGCGCCGAGACTATACGTGCAATACGAGAAATGAGTGATGCCCCAATCGTAATCGGCGGGGTCGGCTTTTCAATCTTTGCCCAGCGCATTGTCGAATACACCGATGCCGACTTCGGAATTCGTGGCGACGGCGAGTGGGCGATAGTTTCGCTATTTAAGGAACTGCAGCACTCAAGACGCTTTGAACTCGTAAACGGGCTAATTTGGCGAAATGACGGAGAGATTTACAGCAACCAACCGGCCTGGCCCGAACAGCTTTCTCTGCCTACCAGTCGCAGCACAATTGACAATCTGGCTTACTTTGAGAGAGGAGGTCAGTGCGGCCTGGAGACTAAACGCGGCTGTGACCGCCGGTGCATATATTGTGCCGACCCTTTGGCCAAGGGACCAAAAGTCAGACTGCGAAACCCGTCAGAAGTCGCCGATGAGGCTCAGACCCTATTAGGAAAAGGAATAGACGTGTTACATCTGTGCGACTGCGAATTCAACATTCCTCGAAGTCACGCCTATGCGGTCTGTGAAGAGTTCTCGCGCCGCTCATTCCGAAAAAGCCTGCGGTGGTACACATATATGGCCGTCGTACCTTTCGATGCCGAGCTTGCAGAAGCTATGGCAAGAGCCGGCTGTGTCGGTATTGACTTCACGGGGGACGCCGCCTGCTCTTCGATGCTGAATACTTATCGTCAACCGCATCTTAAAGAGGACCTTGCTTCGGCGGTGCGTCTGTGCCGCGCCAATGGGATAAAGGTTATGATAGACCTTATGTTGGGCGGGCCGGGTGAAACCCCCGAAACTCTTGCAGAAACAATCGACTTTATTAAGCAAATCGACCCCGATTGCGCCGGGGCGCCGCTTGGTGTCAGGGTTTACCCCGGTACCGAAATGGCCGGAATAGTGACAGCCGAAGGCGCTGCTGAGGAAAATGCTAACATAAGAAGAAAGTATTCCGGCCCCGTGGACTTCTTCAAACCGACGTTCTACATATCTGCCGCACTGGGCAAGCACCCAGCCGAACTCGTCCAGGATTTAATCGCGTCTGATAAAAGGTTCTTCGGCCCGATGGTCGAATCTGCCTTGGAAGCTGCTGAAACCAATTTGTCCGCCGACCACAACTACAATGACAATACTGAACTCGTGGAAGCAATCAAGAAAGGCGCTCGCGGGGCGTACTGGCACATCCTCCGCCGGCTTCGCGGAAACTAATCGAGGAGAGCTTCATCTTGATAGTCGGGAACGGTCACCTCCCAGCCCGTTCTTTTTCTGACGTAATTACCGAACGCCTTTGCGCTTTCGGCCTCACCATGCACAACAAAGACACCTCTGGGGGCGGCTTGCAGTTCCCTTAACCAGTTGAGCAGCTCATTCCTGTCTGCATGGGCTGAAAAACCGTGTACCCGGACCACCTTTGCTTTGACCTTATACTTTTGGCCGAGTATCCTGACTTTCCTGGCGCCATCAACAATTTGTCTGCCCAAAGTGCCGACTGCCTGGTATCCCACAAACATTATTGTACTCTCCGGGCGTGTGATGTTATTGACTAAGTGGTGTTTTATTCTGCCGCCGGTGCACATACCGGACCCGGCTATGACGATAACTGTTCCTTTGATATGGTTAATTGTCTTTGACTCCCCGGAAGAGCTGACCACTTTTAGACCCGGCAGATTAAATGGCGATTCATGTTGTTTGACGAATTCGGTCATCTCCTCATCAAACAATTCGGGATGATGTTGGAAAACCTTGGTAACTCTTGCAGCCATTGGGCTGTCCAGAAAAACCATCAGGCGCGGTATTATGTTTTCGAGCAGTAATTCGTTTATGTAGTATAAAACCTCCTGAGACCGTTCGAGTGCGAAGCTTGGGATGATGATATTGCCGCCGGCTTTTTTCGTCGAGTTTATGACGTTACCTATTAACTTTTTTATGTCTTCAGTATCCTTATGTACTCTGTCGCCGTAGGTGGACTCAATGAGAACATAGTCGGCCTTGTCAAAAACGGTCGGGTCGCACACGATGGGTCTGTCCGGCCGGCCGATGTCACCGGAGAACAAAATAATCCTTTCCTGTCCATCCTGGCGTACCTTCGCCCTTATTATCGAAGAACCGAGAATATGGCCTGCATCGTAGAAAGTCGCTTCCACGCCTTCGCCAACCTGTATTGCTTCTCTGTATCGCACAGGCGAAAAAAGGGGAAAGCAGGCTTCGGCATCAGCCGTAGTATAAAGCGGCACTTCCGGATAGGGACCTTTTCGACCCTCTCGTTCGTGTCTTCTGCGCTTATACTCGGCGTCTTCCTCCTGCAGGTGGGCAGAATCTAATAATATAATCTTAGCAATCTCCGCTGTGGCTGCGGTACAATATATTTTGCCTTTGAATCCCTCTCTGACCAGCTTCGGCAAAAAACCGCAGTGGTCCAAATGGGCATGAGTTAAAAGCACGGCGTCTATACTCTCGGCTGGTATCAGAAACGGGTCCCAGTTTCTTGCTCTCAACTGCCGTTCCTGATAAAGTCCACAGTCCACAAGAATCCTGGTGCCATTAGCTTCCATCAGGTGTCGCGAACCGGTAACATTTTGAGCCGCACCTAAAAACTTTAATCTTATCTGCATCCCTTACCTCATTGCAACCAAAGTGCGGCCTTTAGGTACCGGTTCTACAGCTACTGGTTCGCGTGAATCGTGGTTCGTGAATCGCCTGCTTCGGCTTGAAAGTTCTCAAACTCCTCTTTTTCTGACTCCAAATCCCTCGGTTCTAAATCCCTCGGCTCTGAACATCATGTAAACGACCTTGCCATCCATTAGCAAAAACTCCGAGCTTAGCTGGTCATATCTGAGCATAACGGCATTGCCTTGACCGGGTAGACCGGGTAACTGCTGTGTCGAAGACGCCTGCCCATATGCCGATATGACGTCCTTCTCACTGGAGCCCATACCGATACCTTTACTGGTGCGAACGCTGCACTTTTTTACCAGTGGCGAATCAGGGCGACGCCTGTCGCCGCACGCGATCATCGTAACGGTATTATTCTTTAGGGTCATAATGGCAAAGCCAAAGTCGCGGTATTCCTGGAGGACGCCTTTCGAACGCTGCGGCTCACCAAGAATTTCCTTCATCTGCTCAACCGTCATACCAAACCGAACCTTGTCGATACCAACCAGCGGCTCAACCACAAAAGTCTTCGCCGGACCAGGGGCTGTTACCTTTGGTTCTGTACCGGGGACTGTTACCTTTGGTTCTGTACCGGGGACTGTTACCTTTGGTTCTGTACCAGGGACTGTTACCTTTGGTTCTGCTGGTTCCTCCTCTTTCTTCTTGCAGCCGCTTGATGCAAAGACCAAAGCGATTCCGCAGGCAAGCAAAATTGCAATTGTTACACACTTTCTTGTGACCATAATAATCTCCTTAAAATTGCCCAAATGTGATTTACGCTGCCAATGCGCAGCAGTTTTACGCAATATTCTAAGTATTTTGACATACGTTTGCAATAATAGTTCCCATAATTTTTAGTTCATTGTTCATCGATGAACTACCAACTACGAACTATCAACTTATTTATCTCGATCCCAAATCTATTCTCCGAGATGCCGGATGATGCCGTATTTGCGAAACACAACAATATCCGCCTTTCTGGCAGGTTGGTCCTTGGGCCCAAGGTCTTCCTGCGCTTTATAATCAACGTCCATAATCTCGATAAACTCTGCTGTGTAGTCCTTCAGCACGCCTGAGTATTCAAAGAGCTTATCGCCCTTGAGCAACTCAAGTACAACCTTATGGCCAATATACCTTTCCAATAACGGCTCATAAGAAGTTCCCACCGAACCCATCAACTCCTGCTTCATCTTGGAGACGTACTTATCCTGCGAGGTCAGCATCGTCCCGGCTGGAGTGGCCTTCTTGGCCTGACTGATTAACAGGTTCACAACCTCCATCACCGAATCCCTTACCGTCTTGAATATATTCTGTATTTTTCTTTTAAGCCTTCTCAAAAATGTCGGATGATAGGTTTTTTCTAATTCCTGTTCCCTTGCCTTTTTATTGCTCTCACTTAGCTGGTCGTGGTAGCGGAGCAAGGCCGCGATATTGGCGTACTCGTATTTATATAGAATGTAGCTGGTCTCATAGTGTCCCTCTTTGTCTTTGTGCTTTTCAGGATAAACTAATTCCAGGCCGGTACTTTCCACGTTCAACTTACCCCAGATTGTTTTGCCGGCCGTGTTCTCCAGCGTCACCATATTATCGCGAAAATCTTTCAGGCATTTGTCCCTGCTTCTTCTCCTGACAAAAGCGCCAACACCAGTGGCAAGGACAATAAAAATTATGGTTATGGCAGTGTAAGGTATGGCTACGGCTGTATAGGGCATAATAGACTCCAGTTAAACGGTATGGGTACAAAGGTAGCCAAAATCCCAGCCCCCGTCAAATCAAAACTCTAACGCTCAAAGGCACTGCGAGGGCGCACGCTACCCTATCGGCACTATAGATGGGCCGATGACAACAAACAACCCGAGATTGGGCAGTCAAAGTTTGCTCAATGTGTGAAAATCCGTACCTTCTGGCGGAATTTGTCAAAATCTAATTCACCCTTCGAGAAAGCGTCCACATCTACCTTTTTGGCCCGAATGGTCATGACCGTCGGCGATGAGGGGCCTAAGCTCGCTGTGTAGGCTTCTTCACTGGGGTATAGCTTGGTTTCTTGACGGTCTCCGCTTTTACTGACAACAAGGACTTGACCGCTCTCTGGAATCATTTGGACTTTGACTTTGGTAGTAACCCGACTAGACTCGCCTCTTCCGGTGACACTAAGAATTACCTGCTCGTCCGGTTTCAAGTTCCGTATATTTGCAGCGTGTTTCAGCGTCCTGATAAGTTTTCTTTTGAGCTCCTCAACCTTCTCAGCATCATATTCTGCTTCTGAGCGAGTTTTGAGGATACGGCGACGTCTCGTATAGTATCGCTCACCTTTTTCCGGCTCAACTATTTTCTGTTTTGCCTCCTGCCAAACCGGGTCGACACCTTCTTCGAGTTTTTCCTCTTCCGGGGTTTCGGCTGGTGGTGAGAGCAGAAAATCCACCTTCATTACAAACAGCGCCCCGTAGCCGTCAAGGTAGATGCCCCGGGTTCCACGAGCATCGCGTGTAAGAAACGTTATATCACCGAGAAGGGCCGGAACCATGTGCACCTGACCAAGTTTCTCGTCAAAGATGTACAACATAACACTCATATCTTCAGTGATTGTAAGAAGCTCTTCTGCTGTACTCTGTGCTGCCGGAATCACCAGAACTCTCCCGCCTCCGCCGTGCTGTGATCTCGTGGCCAGTGCTCCAAACAATTCTCCGACCTCCTGATTGTATTCTTCAACTCCCGTGTCTGCCAGACGGCTTTCCAGCTCAGGACGGCCTTTAACCATGTATTCTTCAGTTTCCCGCTCCACCTCGCGGCTTTCCACCACTGTTCGGTCTTTAGCCAGAGCAAAACTTCCTATTACTAAATTAAGAACCACAACCACACTAATTGTTCGGATTAAAGATTTCATTTTTCACTCCTTATCATTTGAATTGTTTGAATTCTCGAATTCATTCGGAACCGTGCCGCCCGGCTGAGCATAGACCAGCAGTTTTGCAAAGTCCTGCCTGGTGCGAAGCAGCTCATTGTCCGTCTCGGCCGCTAACGTCTCCAGGCCGTTTATGAACTGGCTCTTGTCTCGCAGTCGATTCAATTCTGCTTGCCCAAGGGCAGCCGCAACCCACCGGCGGTCCTGGGCCTGGGCGGTATTGATTGCCCCAATCAGTTCCATCAAAAGTTCATTCGTGACCGCATTCGAAGTGGCCAACGTGTGCAGCGCGTACGCGTTTAACTCGCGGCGGAATTGGTCACTAAGCTCGTCTTTTAGCCGAAGGTAACTGCCTGCCAGAGCCAAACGCCAGTCGCGGCCGAGCTGTTCAACCACATTCTGCCGAATGGCCGGCTCCAAAGTTGATTTCAGTGAGGTTTCGAGCGCCTGATGGAGTTGCTCCACGTCCGGCGGTGCGC
>JGI10211J34971_10004744_pt1 | contig 10755 bp, 7 predicted proteins | sample Etolagsediment_FD_34971 | JGI IMG/M metagenome (IMG submission 34971)
CCAACGGGACTCGAACCCGTGTTACCGGCGTGAGAGGCCGGCGTCCTAGACCGCTAGACGATGGGACCAAAATGGCTGGGGGACAAGGATTCGAACCTTGGTTTGCAGGGCCAGAACCTGCCGTCCTGCCACTGAACGATCCCCCAACAATCTCTTATTTTCTTAATCTTTGATTTAATGTCAAGAAAAAAGTATTCGAAATTAATAGACCCTACCCTTCATTGCCATTGAGGAACGATGATTTTTGTTTGAGGTGATCTAACCTGTTCAAGCCATTAATGTATGCCTTGGCGCTGGAGACTATTATGTCAGGATCATTTCCCTTACCAAGTGTTTGGACTCCATCCTCTTCCAGTCGCACCGTCACACTCCCCTGGGCATCGGTTCCTCCAGTGAGAGAGTCAATAGAGAAGTGGAGTAGTTTTGATCGAGTTCCTGTCATTTTTGCAATAGCATTAAAGCTTGCATCAATGGGGCCTACGCCAAATCCTGAATCCTGCTGTATCCTTTTTCCAATCTCCAATTGTACCGTGGCTGTAGGAACCGTTGCCGTTCCGCTTGTTACGTTGAGATACTGTAATTTATAGGTATCCGGTACTCTCAGGATTTCCTCGGCAATAAGGACCTCTAAGTCCTCATCCACAATCTCCTTCCTCTTGTCTGCGAGCTCTTTGAATCTCCAAAAGAGATTGTCAATCTCGCTATCAGAAAAATCGTAACCGAATCTTCGCAGGCGATCTTTAAAGGCATGTCGCCCTGAATGTTTCCCTATAACCAGACGATTATCCTTGAGGCCAATCGTAGCAGGCTCCATTATTTCATAGGTAGTTTTATTTTTTAAGACACCATCTTGATGAATCCCTGCCTCATGTGCGAAGGCATTTGCCCCCACAATGGCCTTATTGGGCTGCACCGGGATGCCAGTAATCATGGCCAGTAAATGGCTTGAGGGATATATCTCTTTTGTGTTTATTTCAGTGAAACAATTAAGATAATTCCTTCGCGAATGAATGGCCATAACCACCTCTTCAAGAGATGTATTTCCTGCTCTCTCTCCGATGCCATTTACTGTAACCTCTACCTGTTGTGCTCCTGCGCCGATACTCGCCAGGGTGTTGGCTGTTGCCAAACCCAAGTCATTGTGACAATGAACGCTTAAAATTGCCTTGCCAATGTTTGGGGTGTTAGCTTTTATGTAGGCAATACAATCTGCAAACTCACTTGGTATTGCATATCCCACTGTGTCAGGAAGATTAACAGTGGTTGCTCCAGCTGAAATAACAGCTTCAAATATCCTGCATACAAAATTTCGGTCAGTACGGGAGCCATCTTCCGCTGAAAACTCTATGTTGTCTGTGAATTTTTTGGCATAGGTAACAGCCGCAACTGCCTTGGCAAGAACCTGATCTCTGTTTAATTGTAATTTGTGCTGGAGATGAATGTCTGAGGTGGCAATAAAGATGTGAAGGCGAGGGTGTGGCGCCTCCTTTATCGCGCCCCATGCGGTATCGATATCCTCCTGAGAGGTTCGAGCAAGTGCTGCGACCTCAACATTTCTCACCTTTTTAGCAATCATCTTAACTGCCTCGAAATCTCCCTCAGAGGAAGATGGAAATCCTGCTTCAAGTACGTCTACCCTTAGTTTTTCCAGCTGGGAAGCAAGATACATTTTCTCAGCAATATTCATGCTGTACCCTGGAGATTGCTCGCCGTCCCTCAAAGTAGTATCAAAGATAATAATCTTATCTGTCATGGAGACACTCCTTTCAATTCACTGTTCTCTATGGATTTACAGATTCAGATTGTGGTATTTTCACCTGGGAAACCAGCGCCCGCCGCAGGGACTTCTTTACAGAAGCCCCTGCGGCTTTTTTGACCTCTTTTACATCGATTTGGAACATGGCTTTTTTTGTTAATTGAACCGAGTTTCCTCGGCCTGATCCTTGCTTAACTTAAAATAAATGCTATCAATCAGGGCCTGCCAGCTGGCCTCAATGATATTTTCTGACACGCCCACGGTATTCCATATGTCTTTTCCATCCCTTGATTCAATGAGAACCCTCACCCTTGCTGCTGTTCCAGCGCTTCCTTCGAGTACTCTCACTTTAAAATCAACCAACTTCATTTCTTGTATTTTTGGATAAAATTTGCTCAATGCCTTACGAAGGGCATTATCGATAGCATTTACAGGTCCGTTTCCTTCAGCAGCTGTAAGCTCCTCTTCTTGCCTTGCAGATATCTTAATAGTAGCCTGAGATATGGACTGGCCATCTTTATTTTTTTCATTAATCACCCTCAAAGACAGCAATGAGAAAGGCTCTTTAAATTGGCCCGTTGATTTCTTTATCAGGAGTTCGAGTGAGCCTTCAGCTGCATCGAATTGATATCCCTGGTCCTCCATTTGTTTAATCTCTGTTACAATCTTGTGACTGTCATACCCATTGCCCCCTAATGCAAGACCCATCTCATTGGCCTTGTATTCTATATTGCTTTTTCCTGCGAGATCTGAAACAAGCACCCGGCGCTTATTTCCAACTGTATCGGGTTTGATATGTTCATAGGCAAGGGGATTTTTTAAGATTGCACTTGCATGGACTCCACCTTTATGAGCAAATGCGCTTCGCCCAACAAAAGGCCTTTCATTTAATGGTGGCATATTTGCTATCTCGCTGATATATCGGGAAATCTCGGTCAGATGTTTTATTTTGGAATCATTGATACATCTTTTTCCTAATTTTAACTGTAGATTGGCTATGACTGAAATAAGATCTGCATTTCCACAGCGCTCTCCATACCCATTTATAGTACCATGAATCATTTTAGCACCTGCTTGAACAGCGGCTATGGAGTTGGCCACAGCCAATCCACAATCATTGTGTGCATGGAAGCCAAAAAAAGTGCCGGGAAAGGATTCCTTGACAACTGTCATTGTCCTTTCTACATCACGTACCATGGTACCCCCATTGGTATCGCAGAGGACAATAATATCGGCCCCACCAGAGATTGCTGCCTGAATCGTTCGCAAGGTATATGGGGGATTACACGTATACGCGTCAAAAAAATGCTCAGCATCAAAAATAATATCTTTGTTTTTTGATTTGAGATACGTGATTGAGTCAACGATCATGTTGATATTTTCCTCCAATGAAACCCCTAATATCTCTGTTACATGGAGATCCCAGACCTTCCCAAAAATGGTAATTGTCTGAGTTTCAGCTTGCAGCAATGCCCTCAAATTAGGATCTTTTTCTGGCAGTATGTTTGCTCTTCTAGTGCTGCCAAAGGCAGTCAAACGGCTTTTTTTGAGACTTGCATTCTTTGCCATCTGAAAAAAGCGCATATCCTTCGGATTTGAACCAGGCCACCCACCTTCTATATACTGAATACCAAAATCAGCTAATTTTTGAGCAATACGTAGTTTTTCCTCAGCAGAGAAATTGATTTGTTCTCCCTGGGTTCCATCTCTGAGCGTGGTATCGTAGATTAAAACCTGCTTTTCCATTATTGTGCTCCTTTTCAAAACAAAAACCCGCTATCAGGCTGGCCTGATAGCGGGTTTTGAAAATTGATCGAACATCATGTCATTATCAGGCCCGGTAGTTTTAGGTTACCAAGCAGGAGGATAAGCAACAGGGAGATTATAATTATCCCTGTTGCCACCCCGATAATGCCTATAATGTTTTGAATTCCTAAAATCATTTTTTTAACGAATATTTAATAATGTTAATTATTAATACCTATATGAATAAAATCCTATTGTCAAGATATTTTCATTTTTGTCATACATCGATGTAATAGAGGTGTGATACGAGAAAAGTTTGCCAATCCCTTAATTGTATTGGTGCCGGAGGTCGGAATCGAACCCGTACAGCCACTAGAACCGAGGGATTTTAATCCCTTTTCTATGCCTTTATGGTGTTGTGTGATGTTAGTGTAAGCAATATAATCCTTGATAAATCAATATCTTTTCATTAGATTAATCCCTATGGTCTATGAGAGAATTTGATTTAATTTGCTTACATAATGCTTACATTTTAAAAACGGGGGATTAAATGAAGCTTACAAAAAATATCATAGAAAATAGCACTTTGCCTTTAAAGGATCAATAATTTTTATGGAATTTTCATTTTTCACAATGTTTCATATACATAGAAAGAGGGACGGATCAAAATATATCGAATAGTATTATTCTATACTATATATTCTTCGCCTGTATTTAGGACCTTCACTTCAATGTTGGGCGCTTCTTTTTCCATGATTTGAGCATATGATGAAGTATCCTTCTCTAAAATAGGAAAGGTTTTATAATGCATAGGGATAACCGTATCAACTTTTAGAAGTTTTGCTGCAAAAGCGGCCTGTTGTGGATCCATGGTAAATACGCCCCCGATAGGTAGCATGGCACAATTAATATTGAAAATTTCACCAAGGAGTTTCATCGATGAAAATATGCCAGTATCTCCGGCATGATAAAACGTAAATCCATTTTCTAGCTTGATGATGTAACCAGCAGGGCTCGCTGTTTCAGAGGAATGAAAGGCCTGGGTCATGGTTATTGAAATACCATCTGAGGTATATGTGCCGCCGATGTTCATACCCATACCAAAGACTATCTGGGAGTCAGGAATTGCTGCCTCCTCTTTCAACCTGCCGACGGTCTCAGGCATGCCAACCAAGATAGCGCCTGTTGCCTTTACGATTATAGCTGCATCTGCAATATGATCAAAGTGATCATGGGTTACAAGAACGAAGTCGGCTTTTGCAATATCTTTGGCCTGGCTGGTAGCCAGCGGATTATCTGTCAACCAGGGATCGATAATTATTATTTTCTCTTTCTCAGTTGTAATCTGAAAACCAGCATGTCCAAGCCACTTAATTTTTGTTTTTGCCATATTAGTGCACTCCTTTATTGAATGTTGGCATTCATGTAATCAATAAGGTTTTAAGATAACGTCTACTAAAATCCAGAGAAATGCACTCTATTCGTTTGGTTGCAATACAACAAGGGCATCTACAGCAACAGGGCGACTGCCAGATATGATAACAGGGTTAATGTCGATCTCCTTTATCTCATCATTTTCGATACCGATCCTTCCAACATTGATCAACATCTCTGACAATAGTTCTCTGTCAACAGGCTCCATTCCCCTGACTGCGCCAAGTATCTTGTGGGCCTTGATCTCATTCATCATCTCAAGGGCATCCCTTTTCTCTAAAGGTGCAAGGCGAAAAGATACATCTTTCAAGATTTCCGTAAATATACCCCCAAGACCAAACATGACACACGGCCCAAACTGGGGATCTCTGATGAGGCCTATCACTAATTCTCTTTTCCCTTTGATCATCTCCTGGATAAGAATAGAGCCGTGGCTGCCATTCATGCCAGCCATAATATCATTGAAGGTATCGAGTGCTTCCTTGTCATCTCTGATATCTGTTCGGATGAGACCTTTTTCTGTTTTGTGTGTTATCTCTGGAGAACATCCTTTCATTACGACAGGATAACCGATTTCATGGGCTGCAGAAATAACATCATTACTCTTTTGAATAATTATTTCATGTGTAACTGGAATATGATAGGAAGCCAAAACAAGCTTGGATTCATACTCCGAAAGTGTCTCCCTGCCTTCTTTTCGTGCCTTATCAAGAATATCCATGCAATCTCCTTTTTTACTAATTGTTCAAAATCTTGCTTGCCCTGTTAAATATGGTTCCCTTTGGCCCGCCCTAGCGCGACGTAAGCAGTTTAGTTTATGTATTATTATTAAGCCTCAGATGCTGGCTTCAGTTGCCAGGTACCCCTGAAATCAGGTCTGGGCCAGGGGAAATTTAGCAGGGTGAAAATTTAATTTTGCTGGTTCCTTGGGACATGGGTGTCCTTCCTTAAGCCTTTGAGTGGATACTTTTTTTAGACTATTCATCCCAAAAGGTTCCTCGCCATTATGATCTTTTCGATCTCTGTTGTCCCCTCATAAATCTCTGTAATTTTGGCATCTCGAAAGAGCCGCTGCACTTTATATTCAGCGAGGTAGCCGTATCCTCCATGCATCTGAAGGGCCATATCAGTACATTTAACTGCCATCTGGCCACAAAATGATTTAGCGGCAGCGATAAGCTTTTGGTCAATCCTGCCTGAATCAACTCTCCAGGCTGCTTCATAGACCAGGTTTCTGCCGGCCTGTATCCAAGAAAACATATCAGCTATCTTGAACTGGATGGACTGAAAAGAGGCTAAGGGGGCATTAAAGGCTGTCCTCTTTTTCACATGCTTTATACTTTCCTCCAAGGCTGCACGTGCCGTTCCAACCGCCTGGGCAGCCACAACAATCCTATCAAGATTAAAGAGGTGCATAGCCTCAATAAACCCATCCCCCAATTTTCCTACGAGGTTGGAAGCAGGCACCCATACATTATTGAAAGAAAGTTCAGCGGTATCAGAGGCTCGAATACCGAGCTTTCCGGTTAAATGATTTGCTTCAAAACCGTCTCGATCCGTCTCCACCATGATCATGCTATGTCGAGCATGTCTGTTTGGGTTATCCGGATCGGTTTGAACAAAACAAACGAGATAGTCTGCTCGATCTCCATTTGTAATGAACATCTTTGAGCCGTTAATGATATATTCATCACCTTCTCTCACGGCTGTTGTAAGGGTAGCACCTGCCAAATCGCTTCCGGCATCCGGTTCAGTAAAAGCAGCACCCATGACTGCTTCACCCTTTACCAGAGGGGGAAGATATTTCATTTTTTGTTCCTCAGTGCCAAAGTCCTGTATGATTTCTGCTCCATAGGATGAGATAAGAATTGCGATAGCTATACCTGGATCAACGGCAGAGAACTCTTCACATATCAGGCAATACTCCAACATACCCATGCCCGGCCCTTCATAGTCCTCTTTGATAAATGTTCCCACAAAACCTAAATCCGCTGCCTTCTTATAGATCGCCTCATCAAAGGACTCATCCCTGTCAAATTCTTCCGCCCTATCAGGAAATTCCCCTTCAGCAAACTCTTTGGCTGCGCTCACTATATCCTTTTGTTCTTTGCTGAGCTCAAAATCCATTCTCGTTATCCTTTCTTTACTTCCCGCACCTTATCTTTTAGAACAGGAACAATCTTAAATAGGTCATCGACAATACCATAATCGGCCGTCCTGAAAATAGGGGCCTTTGGATCTTTATTGACAGCGATGATTACTCCTGCCCCACTGGTCCCGGCCATGTGCTGGAAAGCCCCACTTATGCCAACTGCTATATAAACCTTGGGGCTGACTGATTTGCCGGAGGTGCCGACCTGTAAATATTTGGGCAACCAATTTTTATCAACTATGGGCCTGGAACATGAAATAACTCCACCGAGAGCCTCTGCAAATTCTTTGATAAGAGCAATGTTTTCCTCTTCTCCGATGCCCCTTCCAACAGAAATAAGAAGTTCTGCTTGAGTTATATCCACATCACCGGCTGCTGTTTCAACAAATTCTACAAAACTTTTTTTCACTGCTATATCTGTGGCAGGAAAGTCTTTTTGAATTATTTCAGCCTTCCTTTCGCCGATTTTGTCTTTGGGAAATACGCCTGCTCGTATGGTAATGAGACATCCTCCAGATTCGGCAAAAGAAACATTGGAAAAAATCTTTCCATTAAACATTTGCCTTTGGGCAATAAATGCATTGTCTTTCGGAAAAATATCTATGCAGTCAGTAGCCAAGGGGAGGCCGGTTTTAACCGAAAGACAAGGAGCAAGTTCCATTCCCCATGATGTACTCCCAATAAGTGTAAGTGCTGGTTTTGACTCTTCAATCAATGCATAAATGATTTCTTTAGAGATATCTGCGTTAAAATTTTTAAGCCTCTCATCATCAAATGTAATAATTTTATCAGCCCTGTCAGAAATATTTTCAACAAGGGGATTCACCTCATGGCCAAGAATAATAGCGGTAACGGTGTGTGACAGGTTTTGAGCAAGCTCACCGGCCTTCCATAGCATCTCATGGGTTATATCCCTTGTCTCACCAAGTCTATGTTCAACAATAACGAATATTTCACTCATTATTCCATCACTCCTTTCTTTGTTAGGATTTCAATAAAATCAGAAGCGATTGTTTCTGGGTCACCTGCTAACATTTGAGCTCCTTCAGTTTCTGGTGGCAAATATACCTCTTCAATAATAGTCTTGGGAGCTAGTTCCTCATCAGATAGGCCTAAATCAGCAAGGTTTATTATCTTTAGTTCTTTTTTGGCGGCCTTTCTAATGCCCAGAATAGAAACGTATCGCGGTTCGTTGATACCTGTTTGAATAGTTATTAAGGCGGGCAGCTCGACTACGGAGGCCTCACCAAGGCCACCTTCAAGCTCTGACGTTGTTCGGACCCTTCCATCCTCTATTTCAATGGCGGTAACCATACATGAGTGATTGAGCTGTAACTCCTCTGCCATCATCATTCCAACCACTCCACCATTATCGTCGTCCGCAAGCACGCCAGTAAATATGAGATCATGCGATAGATCCTTTACCACCCTTGCGAGAATTTTTGAGATTCCAGCGCTATCAAACCGGTTTATATCTCCTGCTTCTACCCTGATAGCCCTGTCAGCACCCATAGCCAAAGATCTTCGTAAGACCTCCTCATCATCCTCGCAACCTACTGTAACGGCAACAACTTCTCCACCGTACTTTTCTTTTAGGATAATAGCCTCTTCAATCGCGTAGTTATCCCAATCATTGAGAACAAATGCAAGCTGGTCTTGTTTAATCCCTTTTTTCTGCTCATCAATTACTAAATCTACCTCTTCAGTAAGAGGTACTCTTTTCACGCAAACAACAATATCCATGCTTTACACCTCCAAATTAGTTGTTATAAAATAGCATAATAATTATATATTCGTTCATAGGTTCAATGGTTCCCGGTTCAAAGATTCAGTTGGTCTTGAGTTTAGTATCTTTGCCGACATTCCGAGAATACGGCTCGCATCGGGCGACATGAAACTAACATCCGGAAACTTGTAAAACCCATTTTCTCGGTTTCCCCTAATAGGCTTTATAGTCGCTGTCAAATTATGTTCGCAGCCGCTGAACCTGCTAGCCATCCGGCAGGCGGGACTGATAAAAATCTCTAAACTTACAAACAGACAACCTGGAACGCTTACCCCTTTTTTAACCGTGAACGGCTACATATTTATTACCTATTGCTCAGATAGTAGTTCTAATAAATCGTTGAAATCAGAAGTTCCATCAAATCAACCACCTTCATCTGACCTTCTAATCCGCTTGTCTTGATAGCATCATCAAAATTGAGAAGACAAAAGGGGCAGGCCGTAACTATAACATTCGCACCTGCTTCATGGGCCATGGCAACTCTTTTTTCGCCCATTCTCATCTCTTCCTCCTCAATGTCATACCAGAGATTAATATCACCCCCACCACAGCAAAAGCTTCTATCCCTGTTTCGTTCCATCTCTACTATTTGGATACCAGGGATTGAGGCAAGGATCTTTCTTGGAGCCTCGTAGATACCATTATGCCGTCCTAGATAGCAGGGGTCATGGTAGGTATATATGTTGTTATTGTCAAGCAATTTAGCTGGCTTCAGTCGACCACTTTCGATAAGGGGAAGAAAAAAATCGGTATAATGTTTTACGACCAAATCGCCAGGATAGTCGTTTTTCAGTGTATTAAAGGCATGAGGGTCTGTGGTAACAATTTGTTTAAACGTGCAGGTTTTAAATGTTTCGATATTCTCTTCTACTAAAAATTGAAAAAGGCCTTCCTCACCGAGTCTTCTCACCTGATGGGCTGAATCCGATTCTCTGGGGCCAAGAATTCCAAATGGTACCCCTGCTTTATTGAGTCCTTTGACTATAGCCATGGCTACTTGTTGTATCTGGGGATCAAAAGAGGCATAGCTGTCAACAAAGTAAAGGACATCTACCTCATCTCCCTCTTCAAGTATCTTGACAGAGACATCATCTAACTCGTTAACCCAATCCGCCCTTTTACTCGGTGGTTTTCCAAAGGGATTACCTGTCTTCTCAAATCGTAGCAAGGCGTCCTGAAAATCCTTGGGAATCATGCCCGATTCAACCATATATCTCCTTAAATCTACCATTTTATCAATATATTCGATAAAGACGGGGCATTCCTCCTCACAGGCTCCACAGGTGGTGCATGACCAGATTTCATCAGGGGTAAGAACCTTTCCAATCAAGGGAAGGTTTTGATTGTGTGAATCGGTTTTTGCTTTGAAATTAAACAGAGGATTGTTTTGATAGGCGTAATCCCTGACCTTTAAGGTAACTTCCATAGGAGATAATGGCCGTCCTACGGTATTTGCCGGACAGTTATCGGAACATCGGCCACATTCCGTGCAGGTGTAAAAGTCAAGAATATGTTTCCAGGTAAAATCCTCTACCTTTTCCACCCCTAATGAATCCAATTCCTCAATATTTTCAATATCCCATCGTGGAGGTTTTATGGAGCCCTTTTTGAGCTTTCTAAAAAATACGTTGACGAGGCCTGTAATGATATGAAAGTGTTTTCCAAGGGGGAGGTAATTGAGAAAAACCATCAGTGTCAAAATATGAAGCCAATAATTCCACAAAAAGATCAATTTTAACGTATTTTGACCGAGACCAGTAAAGAGATACGCGGCAGTATTTGCTGCAGGCAGCCAGAAGGCATTTTTCTCTCCGAGTAGAATTCCGCTTCCATCCATAGCCATATCGGTTATCATGAGAAAACTAATCAGGCCAAGCACTA
>JGI10211J34971_10004745_pt1 | contig 10755 bp, 9 predicted proteins | sample Etolagsediment_FD_34971 | JGI IMG/M metagenome (IMG submission 34971)
CATTGGCGCGTTCATCATTTCGAACCCCGGCTCGGTCATCAAAGGTGTGCTGGGCAAGCTGGGGACCTTGATCAAAGGCGCCAAGTACAATCAAGCCAGTTATCTGGAACTGCTCAGCGTACAGTACGTGCTTTTTAAACTGGCCAAAAGCAAGGGCGATTTGGCGCTGGAAAGCCATATCGAAAATCCGCACGAAAGTTCGATATTCAACCAATATCCTGGATTTGCCGGTGATCATCATGCGTTGGAATTCATGTGCGATTATTTGCGCATGTTGACCTTGGGCACGTCGAACTCGCATGAAGTTGAAAACATCATGGACATCGAGTTGGAAAGCCATCATGAGTCTGATCACGCCATTCACGCGGCCATGAACGCGCTGGCGGATGGCCTGCCCGCATTGGGTATTGTGGCCGCCGTGTTGGGTATTATTCACACCATGGGTTCGATCACCGAACCGCCAGAAATTCTCGGTCACCTGATCGGTGCAGCCTTGGTCGGTACCTTTAGCGGTATTTTGTTTTCCTATGGGTTCGTCGGCCCAATGGCGGCATCCGTAGGGGCCACCATGAATGAAGAAGCCAGCTATTTCACCTGCATCAAGGCTGGCATCATCGCCCATATGCAGGGTTATGCCCCGCAAGTTTCGGTTGAATTTTCCCGCAAGACCATCCCGGCTCACCTGCGCCCCAGCTTCAAAGATCTTGAAGATTCATTGCAAAATGTCGGCAAGGCTGAATAATGTCGGCATTGCCCTTTGGGGCCGCTCACGTGTGTAGTGCACATTTGGGGGACACCGTCCCGCTGACCGGAGACGCCTAACGGCATGGACCAACAACCGATCATCATCAAAAAAATAAAAAAGGGCGGTGGCGGCCATCATGGTGGCGCATGGAAAATCGCCTATGCGGATTTCGTCACCGCGATGATGGCGTTCTTTTTGCTGTTGTGGCTGTTGAATGCGGTTTCCCAAGAACAACTGGAAGGCATCGCGGATTACTTCGCCCCGACCGTCAGTTCAACCTCACAAAGTGGTTCCGGGCAAATTTTGGGCGGCACCACGGTGGCCGTCGATGGGGCTTTGGAAGACACCGTCAGTCGCCCCACGGTGACCATGGACCTGCCTCCGCCTTCTGCCGGTTCGGGTGGCGAGGCCATGCAAGACACGCCCATCGAAGCCGAAGTGGACGCTGAAGAAACCAAAGCCAAAGCGGAACAAGAGCAGTTCGACAAGGCGGAAAAGGACCTTAAAGACAAGCTGGAAACCCTGCCCGAATTCCAGCAGATGGCGGAAAGCCTGATGATTGACAACACGCCGGAGGGCATGCGCATCCAGCTCATTGACCGAGACGGCTTGTCGATGTTTCCATCAGGCGGGGCCAGTATGTATGAGCACACCGAACGGGTCTTGGGTTTGGTCGCTGAAATCATCAAAAAGATGCCCCAAGACATCGCCATCAGCGGTCATACGGATGCCGTGCCCATGGGTGGCGGCAATCAAAGCTACACCAACTGGGAGCTGTCCGCCGACCGCGCCAACTCTGCGCGCCGCGCCCTGTTGAAGCTGGGCGTTCCCGAAACCAGAATGTCGCGCATTGTGGGCAAAGCGGCGACGGACCCGTTGCTGCCGGAAGCCCCCAGTGACGCCAAGAACCGACGCCTATCGATCATTTTGCTGCGCGGCACCGGCGAAGCTGCGCCTCCGCCCGGTCCGCCCCCCAGCATCATCAACCCCGAATGACCTTCATATGAAGGATTGCTCAATGTCTCTTTGTCTGGTCTCATAGAAACAATCAGATTTTGGACACCCTCGATGCGCTACGACACGGCCTCTAAAACCCATTTCTTTTTCACCACCACGCCTTTGCCGTGTCCGTATTTGGCCGACCGCATTGAGCGCAGGATGGTGACCGAACTGATGGGACCCGAGGCCAAGGCGTTTAATGACAAACTGTCGTTGGCCGGTTTCAGACGCAGCCACACCATCGCTTATGCACCCGTATGCGATGGCTGTTCCGCCTGTGTCTCTGTGCGCGTTCCAGTGCGTGACTTCGTCCCCAGTCGCACCCAACGGCGTATTCAGACGCGCAATGCCGACCTGGAGTTGGGCGAACGCGCCGCCGTGGCATCGCGCGAACAATATGATTTGTTCAAAGCCTACATCGACACCCGTCACGGCGACGGCGATATGGCACTTATGGGCCATTCCGACTACCGTGCCTTGGTCGAAGAAACCCCCGTGCATTCCAACCTGATCGAGTTTAGAAGCCCAACCGGTGAACTGCTGGCCGGATGCCTCGTCGACCGTCTGGGCGATGGCCTCAGCGCCGTTTATAGCTTTTTCTCTACAACGGACTCGAGCCGCAGTTTGGGGACGTTTGTTGTCTTGTGGTTGATTGAACGTGCGCGTGAATTGAACCTGGATTACGTCTATCTGGGCTATTGGGTTCAAGGCAGCCCTAAGATGGATTACAAGCGCAATTTCCGCCCCTTGGAAGCTTATACACCAGATGGATGGAAGCGCTTAGGCACCCCGCTGCACCGCAAACCATCCGAGACTTAAAGCCCCCTATTACATTTGCCTAATACATTTGAAGGACTCCCTGCGAGACCTGCAACAAATGTTCAAATAGACATTGCGAAGCATTCGTTATCCAAGATAGTGTTTCCCCGATGCAAGCCTGTCTCAGGGTTGAATATGCAACAAAAAGATTCCACGCTGCACCGCCTCAGTTGCAGGCCATATCCGGGAGGATCCATTCATTATGAAACGTCGTGATTTTGTTAAGGGCGCAGCCCTGGCCGCCGGTGCAGCCGCATTGGCCGCGTGCGGCAAAGAAGAACAAGCCGCCGCCCCCAAGGAGGCCGTACCCGCAGCACCTGCACTTTCCAAACAGATGCGTCAATTGAAGATGGTCACCACCTGGCCAAAAGGTTTTCCCGGCGTGGGCACGGGTGCGCAGCGTCTCGCAGATTCCATCAGCGCAATGACCGAAGGCCGTATCTCGGTGAAGCTTTACGGCGGCGGCGAACTGGTTCCGGCACTGGAATCCTTCAACGCCGTATCCAACGGCACGGCCGACATGTACCACGGCGCGGAGTATTACTGGCAGGGCAAGTCCAAGGCTTTCAACTTTTTCACCACCGTGCCGTTCGGCCTGACCGCCACGGAAATGGACGCCTGGCTGTATTACGGCGGCGGCCAAGACCTGTGGGACGAACTGGCGGCGGGCTTCAACGTCAAATCATTTGCTGCGGGCAACACCGGGGTACAGATGGGTGGTTGGTTCAACAAGGAAATCAACTCGGTCGAAGATTTCAAAGGTCTGAAAATGCGTATGCCGGGCCTGGGCGGTGAAGTGATCCGACAACTCGGCGGGCAATCCATCACCACCCCTGCCAGCGAAATTTTCTCCGCCCTGCAATCGGGCGCCATCGACGCCACCGAATGGGTCGGACCGTGGAACGACCTGGCCATGGGCTTTTATAAGGTCGCCAAATATTATTACTACCCAGGCTTTCACGAACCGGGCTCAACGCTGAGCTGCGGGATCAACACCACCGTGTGGAACAGCTTCAGCTCTCAAGACCAGGCCATTGTGGCGTTCGCCTGCGCGGCGGAAAACAACCGCATGTTGGCCGAGTTCAACGCCAACAACGGCGGTGCCTTAAAAACCCTGGTCGAAGAACATGGCGTGCAGTTGCGTCGCCAGTCGGACGACATCCTCAAAGCCTTGGGCGAAGCCTCAGGCATCGTGTTGGCAGAAATCGCGTCTTCCGACCCCATGACCCAGAAAGTTGCCGACAGTTTCATGAACTTCCGCAAGCAAGCCCTGGATTGGACGTCTAAGTCTGAAATGGCCTTCACCGCCGCCCGTGCGCTCGATTACACGTACGGCGGCTGACCGGGACCACTGATGAATCTGGGACGGCGGTGATTGCGCCGTCCCTTTTTTTCTCAAACCCTCATTCAAATTCAGCCTCCACGCGGGGCCAACCAAGCAGGCGATCATGAGGTTCCTCGAACAGCTGCACCTCGCCATAGACCGTTTCAGCAATCGGCTCGGGCGCATCATCTCGTGGACCGCCATCATTATGGTGTTGGCGCAGTTCCTGATCGTGGTGATGCGCTATGTCTTTAGCTTGGGGTTCATCTGGATGCAGGAATCGGTCATCTATCTGCATTCGATCTTGTTTTTGCTGGGGGCCAGCTACACGCTGCTGCACGAAGGTCATGTGCGCGTGGACATTTTCTACCGTGAACATTCCCCGTTTGGCAAAGCGATGGTCGATGCCATCGGTGCAGTGGTGTTTTTGCTGCCGGTGTGTGTATTGATGTGGTGGTGGTCGTGGCCGTATGTCGAACAATCGTGGGCCATTCAAGAAACGTCCCGTGAAACCAGCGGCATCCCCACCCTTTACGTCTTAAAAACGCTTATTTTAGCGTTTGCCGCGTTGATGGCGCTTCAAGGCGTGTCGATGTTTTTGCGGTCCCTCCTCACCTTGACCGGACACCGCACCCAACACGCCCGCGAAGACGGGGCGCACGTCTGATGGACATGATCCCGCTCAACGAGATCCTTGCCTTAGTGATGTTCTTCACCGTTTGCCTGGTGCTGCTGGGCGGGTTCCCGGTGGCCTTTTCCCTGGCCGGAACGGGTTTGGCGTTCGCCATCATCGGTTGGTCGTTCGACGTTTTTAGCTTTTCGGATTTCGGCGCGATCCCCTCGCGCATCTACGGTACCGCCATGGACAACAGCGTTTTGGTCGCCGTGCCGTTGTTCGTGTTCATGGGGGTGATGCTGGAACGCTCCAAGGTGGCGGAAGAGCTGCTTGACGCCATGGGCATGCTGTTTGGTTCGTTGCGCGGCGGGTTGGGCATCTCCGTCGCCGTGGTGGGGGCCCTGTTGGCGGCCAGCACCGGGATTGTCGGGGCCACCGTGGTCACCATGGGCTTATTGAGCCTGCCCACCATGCTCAAGCGGGGTTATGCGCCGTCTTTGTCGTGCGGGTCCATTTGCGCGGCCGGCACCTTGGGGCAAATCATTCCCCCGTCCATCGTGTTGGTGTTGTTGGGCGATCAAATCTCCAACGCCTATCAAGATGCTCAACGCGCCATCGGCAACTGGTCGCCTGACCCCGTGTCGGTGGGCGATTTGTTTGCCGGCGCGCTGCTGCCGGGCCTGATGCTGGTCGGCCTGTACATCGGCTACCAAATTCTCATGGCGTGGTTGAAGCCGGAAAGCTCCCCCGCCATTCCCCAGGAAGAACTCAACGTCGACGGCTTGATGAAGCGCATCTTGCGCGCGATGGTGCCGCCGATTGTGCTGATCATCTCGGTGTTGGGATCGATTTTGGCGGGGATTGCGACCCCCACCGAAGCCGCTGGCGTGGGCGCGATCGGATCGTTAATGCTGGCGGGACTGCGCATCAACGAAGGCCAAGGCCGAGCGATCATCGCGGGCGGCCTCGGCTTGGTGGCCATGTTGATTTTGGCCAACACCTTCGACCTGCGCATGAGCCGTGACGTCATCCCCACCACGGACAGGGTTGCAATTTTTGCCGCATGGGGGTGTGTGGGGCTGTTGCTGTGGGGGCTGGGCACCAGCTTGAAGCGCGTGCTGGAAACCAAGGTGGACGGCAGCGATGATCCGATCCTCTCCGAAGTCATGCGCACGACCATGGAAATCTCCGCCATGGTGTTTGTCATTTTGATTGGTGCCGGGGTGTTTTCATTGGTGTTTCGGGGCCTGGGCGGCGACGATCTGGTCCATGCCATGCTGGCCGATTTACCGGGCGGCAAGTGGGGAGCCATCTTTGTGGTGATGGTGGTGATGTTCTTCTTGGGTTTCATCCTCGATTTTATTGAAATCACCTTTGTCGTGGTGCCCATTGTCGCCCCGGTGTTGTTGCGCATGGACATCGATCCGGTGTGGTTGGGCATCATGATGGCGATGAACCTGCAAACCTCGTTCCTCACCCCACCGTTTGGTTTTGCGCTGTTTTACCTGCGCGGCGTGGCGCCCAGTTCCGTCACCACCGGCGACATCTATCGCGGCGTCATGCCTTATGTCGCCATTCAGGTGATCGGTTTGGGGCTTTTGGTGTTATTCCCGGCCTTGGCGACGTGGCTGCCAACGGTCATTTTCGGCTAAAATCGGTCCTTGGTATTAATTCGCCGTAACGCGCAAATAGCGGGTTGTGATGACTTGTGATTTTCTGGGGCCGATGATCCGCCACACCGACAGCCACACCCGCGGTTCCACCACCCGATAGATTCCGTGATAGGTATCGTCGCCGCACTGATGCTCGACCCGCACCATGCCTTTGGTCAAATCAAGGACGTGAAAAAAGCGCCCGTCGGAAAAGCGCACTTCCGCCATGGAGGGCGCGATAAATTTGTAGAGATACGTGCGCTCGGTCGAGACCACGATCTCGCCCATGGTCAACTCACCCTCTTCTTCATAATTGAGGGTGTTGCCATTGGCGTAAAACTGGGCGACGCCGATGCAGTCGCCTTCCTGGCCCAACAACGTGTCGTGAACTTTACGCTCAAACTGCCAGGTGCCTTCCAAGTAGCCATACAGATCTTCAACATTTAAAGGCGCACCTTGTGTAGAGCGTCCCATATCGATGCCGCGGTCCCCCCGGCCCTGATTATCACTCATACCGACGGCCTTTTTTCATGAAAACCATCGTGGCTGCGCTTGCCCATCACTTGCCACGCCAGCGGCAAAATCACCATGGCGAGACCAATCTTGATAACATCGCCCAAAATAAACGGCGTAAAGCCCCATTCAAAGATCGGCTTGTCCCAGCCGAACAGCCCCCCCAGCCAGATCAGGCCCGGAACATAAATAAGGGCATTGCCCACCAGCATCGCCAATGCGGTGCCCAAAAACGTGCGGTCCCAGCCTCGCTCAGCCAACCACCCAACGGCCATCGCCGCCAAGGTATAGCCCAACAAATAGCCGCCGGTGCTGCCCATCATATAAGCAAGGCCGATGCCTTTTTCCGGCGTGCCGGCAAAAACCGGCAAACCGATGGCGCCTTCGATCATGTACAACATCAACGTCGCCCCGGCCAAGCGCCAACCATAGGCCATGCCCAAGGTCAAAATCGCCAACGTGCCAAAGGTCATGGGCACGGGGAACAAGGGGACCTGAATTTTGGCCGACAAGGCCAGCAACAAAGATCCCACCATCGCCAACGCGGCCCCGCGCAATACGCTATTGGAGCGCCCACTGGTCGGCCACAAGGTGTCGATCAAGGTCGTGTAGGGGAGCGTTGGATGTGTCGTTGCGTGTCTCACGGCAGAGGATACTCCAAGAAAAACCTTAGGAAAACAGGGCGTAATGATGAAGCAAAGGGCCTTTGGGCTCAAGCTGGCACCGGATTACGCAAACTTATTCGACGTTGGGAAACCGCGCGGAGCCAAGGCCCCCGCACCGGCCCGTTTGCCTTGCCAGCGCAGCAAATCCGTTTCCGTACGCCAACCACTTCCAAATGGGAACGAAAGTCCCTCTGTCAAGGTAAACGCCTTGGCATCGCGCAAAACCGCCCCGCCGCCTTTTTTGTAGCGTTGCAAAATGACCCCTTTGCCGCGGGTCATTTCGGGAAGCTCAGATATGGGGAAGATGACGATTTTGCGGTTTGAACCGATGACCGCGATGCTGTCGGCCCCTTCGGGCACAATCGTGCACGACGTCGCCTCGGCCCCGGCGCTGACGTTTAGCACCACTTTACCGTTTTTGGTCTGCGCCAAAACGTCGTCTTCGGGCACGATAAAACCGTGCGCGCTGTCTGACGCCACCAACAACTTGCGCCCCGCCACATGGACCAGCATTTCGGTGATGTCGGCGTCATTGGGCAAGTCGATCATCAGGCGCAGAGGCTCGCCATGGCCGCGTCCGCCCGGCAACTTATCGCAGCCGAGCGTGTAAAAGCGTCCATTGGTGGCGAAGATCAAGATTTTGTCGGTGGTTTGGGCGGCAAGGGTATAACGCTCTTTGTCGCCCTCTTTGTACTTGATGTCCTTGACTTGCTCGTCGCTCAAATGGCCCTTAATGGCGCGGATCCAGCCTTTTTGCGAACACACCACCGTAATCGGTTCGCGTTCGATCATGGCTTCCAACGGCACAATAACGGCGGTCGGCGCATCACCAACCACCGTGCGGCGTTTGCCGATTTCGGTCTTTTGGCCAAATTTTTCTTTGATCTCGTTGATTTGCCCCGCAATCGACTTCCAGCGCAGCTCTTCATCGTTCAACAACGTATTGAGCGCGGTTTGCTCCCCCACCAAAGCGTCGTTTTCGGTGCGAATTTCCATTTCTTCCAATTTGCGCAATTGCCGCAAACGCATGTTCAAAATGGCTTCGGCCTGCACGTCGGTGAGCTTGAACGTCGCCATCATCACCTGTTTGGCGTTGTCTTCTTCGCGGATAATGCGGATGACTTCGTCCAGGTTCAGATACGCCACCAGCATACCGCTGAGAATTTCCAAGCGGCGCTCAATTTGCCCTAGGCGGAAATTGGACCCGCGCACCAAGACCACCATGCGGTGTTCCAAGAATGCGGCCAGGACTTCGCGCAAGTTCATCACACGCGGCGTGTTATAGGCATCCAGCACATTCATGTTCAGCGAAAAACGGCTTTCCAAATCGGTCATACGGAACATCTGTTCCATCAACATGGCCGCGTCGACTTTGCCGGTGCGTGGTTCCAAAACGACGCGAATATCCTCGGCGCTTTCGTCGCGCACGTCGGTCAAAATCGGCAACCGTTTGTCGTTGATGAGTTCGGCGATCTTTTCGATCAGCTTGGACTTTTGCACCTGGTAGGGAATTTCGGTGATGACGATCTGATAAGTGCCGCGCCCCAAGTCTTCAACTTCCCACTTGGCGCGCACGCGAAAACCACCGCGTCCGGTTTTGTAGGCCTCGACAATGGCGTCACGATTTTCCACCAATTCACCACCAGTGGGGAAATCGGGGCCGGGTACAAATTCAACCAACTTGTCGATGGTAGCATTTGGAAACTTGATCAAGTGTTTGAGCGCGTCGCACAGTTCGCCGACATTGTGGGGCGGAATGCTGGTCGCCATACCCACCGCAATGCCCGCCGCGCCATTGGCCAGCAGGTTGGGGAAGTTCGACGGCAAGACGATGGGTTCGCTTTCTTCGCCATCGTAGGTGGGGCGAAAATCGACCGTGTCTTGATCGATACCGTCCAGCAAAGCCATCGCGACTTCGGTCATGCGCGCTTCGGTGTAGCGCATGGCAGCGGCATTATCGCCGTCGATGTTGCCGAAGTTGCCTTGTCCATCTACTAGGGGGTAACGAACCGCGAATTCCTGAGACATTCTGACCATAGCGTCGTAAATCGATGCATCGCCGTGGGGGTGATATTTACCCATAACGTCACCGACCACGCGGGCGCATTTCTTAAAACCAGACTTGGGATCGAGCTTCAACTGCTGCATGGCAAACAGCAAACGACGATGCACGGGCTTCAAGCCATCGCGCACATCGGGCAGTGAGCGCGACATGATGGTCGACATGGCATAGGACAGATAACGCTCTGACAGCGCATCGGCTAAACGGGTATCGCGAATTTCCCCTTCCGGGGCGGGTTCTGACATGGATTTAGGCTCACTTCATCGAATCGGTTCTGAGAACGAATTATACCCGACAATCACGGTGTCAGCGCACTTCGATCTGGCGGGTGGCCGAAAACGTCTGCTCGCCCCCAGCCAAATTGCGTATCAGGCGCACATCGCCCCGGTAGGTTCCGCTGGACCACGCGGCGCGTTTCAAGCGCAAGCCACTGAAGGCCCAATAATAAGCTTTTTTGGCCTCGATCTTTAGGCTCTGGTCGTGAATTTTCACGCCGTCTGGATCGGTGATGGTGAACTGAAGGCTGTCCCCAGCCTGAACCCGAAACAGTTCCGCCCACACCACCAGGGCGGGCGCGGTTTTGGACAGATCAGGACCATTCAACGCCCCCGTCCTTATGGACGCACGGTCGGGCTTGCCCGGTGCAAAGCCCACGTTATAAACCGCCGTGGGCTGATACGGCAGCGCATCCAGCGTCTTTTGCGCCCACAAGGGGGCCTCACCAACGCCGCACGCGGCTTTGCGCGCCAAGCCTGCGAAGGGATCAATCACGGTTTTGCCCTGCTCCACCTGAAAATGCAGATGGGGGAACTGGGTTTGGCCGGAAAGCCCCACCAAGCCCAGTTGTTGGCCCTGGGCCACGTGGGCCCCCGCCGCCACTAAGACGCTGCCTTTGCGCAGGTGGCAGTATTGGGTGGTGATGCCGCCTGCGTGTTCGATGCGCACACCGTTGCCGCATTCCTTGCTTTGCACAGAACTGGCCTGGGTGGGATCATAAAAAGCGTCAACTTCCCCATCGCGAACGCCGAGCACCCGCCCCGCCGCCGCCGCCCGCACCGCCACGCCCGCCTGAACCGCCGCCAGATCGCGCACCGCAAAGTCCGTGCCCTTGTGGTGCGCTCCCGGTTCGGCGTCGTAGCTGGCGTCGCCGCAGGTGTAATCGAGCACCCCTTGACCGAGCTTTAAATCCACATAGTTGGGAATCCAACAGCTTTCGCCCAGCACACAATCCAGCGGCAGGGTTAGCCCCCCCGCTTCAAGCGCGCGGGCGCTTTGCGCAAAGAGCACAACCACCATCACCCAAAAGACATAAAAAATGCGCATCATCTAGGCCTTTCCTTATGATTCAACAGGCGTTCTA
>JGI10211J34971_10004747_pt1 | contig 10748 bp, 7 predicted proteins | sample Etolagsediment_FD_34971 | JGI IMG/M metagenome (IMG submission 34971)
GGATTCCGGTTCAGTTCATGAATAATAAACTGAGGAATAAAAGGCTTGCTTTTAAGCATCCTGATATACTGCCTGATAAATCCTTCCAAAAACTCTTCAAAGGAAGTTTGCTCAGATACAGCCTGTTCAAAGATGAAAAATATGTCTTTAAAAAGCATAGCGAAAACCTTCTCAAACAACTTATCCTTGGTTCTGAAATAATAGTGCAACAAGGCTTTATTAATTCCCGCTTCATCCGCAATATGCTGCATGCGCGCTCCGTCCATCCCTTTTTGCACGAAAACGGTTTTAGCAGCATCAACTATTTTGTCTTCTGTGTTTTGTTCTTTAGCCATAAGATTTAATCTTTTAATTTAACTATTTGGTTAAATCGAATGGACAAAAGTATTATTTTTTTGGAATAGACAAGTTTTTTTGGAAAATAATTTTGTTTAACGGATAAACCAGAAATAATTCATTCGATTGAAACGCATGGTATTGTAAAGGTTCCTGAACTATGCACTTATAATTCCAGGTACTTTTTTTTGGAAGGATGGATCAAAATCAAAGCGGAGCTTTCGCTGTAAATCCTCTAATAAGAAAAAGCCGGAAACATTGCTGTCCCGGCTTTTCGTTTTTCACATTTGATCGTTGAGCTATTTTACCACAAACATTTGTAATGTTGAACGCCCGGCGCTTTCCAACAAAAGGATGTAAACACCAGCTTGTAGATTACTAACATCTGCGGTGTAGGTATGGGCATTCAATATTTCATTACTTATTAGTTGTCCGGATTGGTTGAGGATACTCACTTTCGTCAGCTTTGTTTCAGCATTGATCTGAATAAAATCAGTGGCCGGATTTGGGTAGATGTTGGCTGTAATAGCTTGCTCATCTGAAATTCCGGTGATTTGATAAAGCACTTCGGTTTGATTGGACGGATCTGACATCCCACCATTGTAAACTGCGCTTACATAATAGGTTTGCATTCCGGTGCTTGCCAGGTTTTCGTGGACGAAGGCATTCGATTCAACAAAAGCCAACATTTCCCACGAACCATTTTCGGGCATGTGGTAAACATTGTATCCTTCCAGAGTGGCCATTGCCTCATCACCGGGCACTGGTTCGGCCCAGGTAAGCTCAATGTTTTCGCCCATCAGCATACTTTCGAGCTCCGTGGGAGCAGGAGTCATGAAATCGAGTGCTGCGATATTTGATGTGCTCGACACACCGCCTTCATAATTTGCCAAAGCATAGTATGCGTGCATCCCTGCCTCAAAAGTTCCATCATGGGTAAACAACATTTCTTCTGTAATGCCCAATATCTGGTATGAACCATTTGGTGATTGGTGATAAATTATGTAGCCTGTAACCGTTGCCGTTGGACTGCTTCCGGGTTGAGGAGCCTCCCAGGTCAGTTCAACACTGTTGTTGGTAAACATGCCCTGAAGTGATTCAGGTGGTGGAGTGAGGAAAATGACTTCGAGGCTGGCGGAAGGCTCAGATTCTCCTTCTTCATAAACTGCGCTTACAGCATATGAATGCAACCCGGCTTCAAACAAGCCTTCATGGTTAAAGGAGGTGGTTTCTGAAAATCCTAAAAGTTCAAAATCACTGGTTTCGGTTTGATGGTAAACATTGTAGCCCATAAGCTCAGTCAATTGACCATTACCGGGATCCGGCTCATTCCAGGTTAACATCACAGTATTGTCCATCCAATCATAAGCAGGTGCAGAAGGCGGAGGCATAACGGTAGCCCCTTCTTTCACCATGTAAATGGTTCCTACTTCCGGATGTGGCTCCGGATCATCCCAGTAATTGTAGTGCATTTCTACAACACCGTTTTCAAAATAAACCACTTCATAAAAGAAATGATCGTAAAAGTACTGCCCTCCCCAGGCAGTTCCAAGATACCACCAGTGCATGCGGTTGGTAGCAGTCTGGTATTCGCATTGCTGCGTATTTGGATATAGCGAGGGCATCAAAACACCGGAAGTTTCGGTGTAAAATCCATTCGCTTCAATGGTCATCGTTATCGGAACGGTTGATCCATTTGTTGAAGGGCTCATGATGGTGCCATTCCAGGTCCCTACAAAATCTTCGAAGGTGTAATTCTGCGCATGTAACGAAGTGGTGAATAGAATAAGGAAGGCGGCTACGAAAGTGTGTATTGACTTTTTCATTTTTAAAATGTGTTTTGATTAATAATGTCGCAAAATAAACTTTGAATTATCACGAAATTGTAACAGAAAACTCAAATTTTTCATTTTACCATATTTCGAGAAACAGAGTAGATGGTTTGATGGTTCGCAGGATTAACATAAATTAAATTTTCAGGAAAGTTGATTGTTAGTGAAGAAATGTGATTTTTGCAAGGAATAAATTTATCAGCTTAGTAATAATCAAACTATACGACTTATGAAAACCGTAATCAGAAACATTTTAGCAGTTCTTGCCGGAGTTATATTGGGCAGCATAGTAAACATGGGTATTATCATGATAAGTGGCTCCATTATCCCTCCACCGGAGGGTGTTGACCCATCGAGCATGGAAAGCCTGAAAGCCAACATGCATTTATTCGAAGCCCGTCATTTCATTTTTCCTTTTCTGGCTCATGCTTTGGGCACTTTGGCCGGTGCTTTTATTGTCGGTTTATTTGCTGTAAAACACAAATTGATCCTCCCTTTAATTATTGGAGCCTTCTTTTTAATTGGAGGAATAATGATGGTTGTATCAGTCCCTTCTCCTCTATGGTTTACAATAGTCGATCTTGGCCTGGCCTACCTGCCGATGGCCTGGCTGGGCGGAAAACTTGGTGGGCTTGTCGATAAAAAAAATAAGTAGCTCTAATTGCTCCCTTGTACCTTTTATGTTTAAATACTGATAGATGAAAGCACTTAAGACATCAGTTTTACCAATTCTTCTTGCCACTCTCTGGATCAGCATTTCCGAATTTGCGCGCAACGAATGGCTGCTCAAATCCTATTGGACCGATCATTATCAATCCCTCGACCTGGTTTTCCCATCCGAACCCATTAACGGAGCTGTATGGGGAATTTGGTCGCTTTTGTTTGCCGTCGCCATCTTTATTCTTTCGAAGAAATTTACACTGCTACAAACTACTTTATTGGCCTGGTTTGTGGGATTTGTTTTGATGTGGGTAGTTACCGGCAATATGGGTGTTTTACCACAGGGCATATTGTTGTGGGCAATACCACTCAGCTTGTTGGAGGCCTTTTTAGCGGCATTGATTATCAGGAAATTAAGCAATTAATACGTGTATTCCTTTCTGTTAGATTTTGCGTTTTCTACTTGATCTTATCCGGTATTAAATCAATATTTTACTGTCATCAGGTTTCCTAAAAACCACTACTTTAGCCGACTGTTTTACATATCTGTAACCAAAATTTTATACGAAATGAACTCTTTTACTACCTTTCTCAAAACAACACTTGCGCTTGCTCTAATTCTAATCCTTACTGTTTCACTGCAAGCCCAGGGATGGAGAGCCAATGAAATGGAAATCAAAGTTTTTTTAAACAATAAAATGGATGCCCAATCCCTTCATCAGCTCAAGCTCAATGGCGATATTTACAGATATTATGCCCTGATGTATGTTACCCCTGCAGAACTGGAAAGCGTTAAATCAACCGGCCTGCAGTATGACATCACCAAAGAAAACCTAAACATATACTACGAAGACTTTTGGGAAACCCGTGATGCCTACCACACTTACGATGAAATTATTACCATCATGGATAGTCTGGCTGAGGCCATGCCCGGACTGGTAATGAAAACCGTGTATGGAACTTCGGTTGGTGGCCGCGAATTATCAGCCCTCAAAATCAGTGACAATGTTACTATTGATGAACCCGAACCTGAAATTGGCTTTGATGGAAATATTCACGGCGACGAAATTGGCGGTGGAGAAAACATGATCCGCTTTGCGCGATGGCTTTGTCAGCAATACGGCAACAATCCGCAAATTACCGACCTGATCAATGACCGCGAAATTTGGATTTATCCCCTGGCAAATCCTGATGGAAGAGTAAATCTTACGCGTTACAACAACAACGGAATAGACCTTAACCGTGACTGGGGATACAACTGGAACGGCGAAGGCAGCAGCCCCGGGGCTTATTCACAGCCCGAATCAAAGGCACTTCGCCAAATGGTGCTCGACAACCAGTTTGCAATCCACATGACCCTGCACAGCGGCATAGAATTGTACCTGCACCCCTGGTATTTTTATGAAGTGCCTTGTCCTGATATTGATGAGGAAGAGACTCTGGCAGATATGTATGCATCAACCTCCGGCTATCCAAACCTTGAAACCGGCCCCGGAACCTCACTGTATCCTACCACCGGAAGCACGGCCGAATCCTATTACGGCGTAAAAGGTTCGCATGGCATTGTAATGGAACTCTCCAGCAACAAACAACCACCACCATCTCAAATTGGATACTATTTCGATATCAATCTGCAGCCTACCATTAACCTCATCGAATATGCCGGCTATGGTCTGCAGGGTATGGTAACAGATGCTCAAACCGGAGACCCCGTGCCCGCCGTTATTTATGTGGGAGATAAGATGACCTGTTACAACGATCCCGAAATTGGTGATTATCATAAATTCATTGTTGGCGGAACCTACACTGTGAAAGTAAAAGCCAATGGATATCAAACCCAATTAATCAGTAATGTTGTAGTTGAAGATTTGGCAACAACAACGCTTGATATTCAACTAGAGCCTGAGGCGCATCAAAGCATTTATCAAATATGTTCATCACAACGGCCAACGGCAAACTCGCTGCACGAACAACCCTCGTGGCAGGTTATCGGGCCACCCGACAACCTTTATTATTCGATGGGCAAAAATGGATGGATGGTTTTTGATATGCAGGAGCTTGTTCTGGATGGAGCCGGCAGCGATATCATCGTATTTGAAGGCGATGCCACTGCCGAAGGCTTTGAACTGTTTGCAGGCAGCTCCATCGACGGTCCCTGGGTTTCGCTGGGGCAAGGTAATGGAACTTCGGAGTTTGATCTGGCCAATTCAACCATAAGCGAAGCCCGCTATTTTAAACTTAAAGATGATGGCGATGGAGGCAATGAAGCTGATGCCGGATTTGATCTGGATGCCATGCAATCCATGAGCTCGATTTCGGGGCCTTACATTCTGATGGATGGATATGTAATTAATGATGCAAATGGCAATAACAACGGACTATTGGATCCCGGTGAAAGTGCTGAAATTACAATCACCTTAAAAAATATTGGCACCGATAATGCCAGCAATGTTTTCGGCTTGCTATACACAGAAGATCTTTATATTGCTATAAATACTTCGGAGCCCCAACTTTTGGGTGACTTGATAATTGGAGGAACCGCTTCTGCAACTTTTGAAATTTCTGCCGAAGAAATTACACCTGCCGGCCATGTAGGCACCTTGAATCTGGATTATTATGGCGACAATGAATTATCGGGCACGAAGTATATCGACCTGAGTTTTCCCGATTATTGTTATCCAACGGCCAACTGCTCATTTGGTGATGGTTTTACAGGTTTTGCCCTTGAAGAAATCAGTAACCTGAATAATGATTGCAGCAATGATAACGGAGTAAGTGGCTATGGAAACTTTATAGATATGAGCACTACACTCAGCGCCGGCGAAACCTATACCGTGCAGTGGGAAACGGGCTACGACGACCAGTATGCCTGCCTTTGGATTGATTTTAATGATGATAAAGATTTTGACAGTGGTGAATTGCTCATCGAAGATTTTCAGCTGATCAATGAAGGACAGTTGTATTCGACTGAATTTATGATTCCTGAAGCAGTGCCTCCGGGGGAGCATCGCCTGCGCATCAGGGCACACTGGTTAGAATCCGCTATTGATCCCTGTGGCTCATTCAGCTATGGCGAAACCGAAGATTACACCATCATAATTGAACAGGGAAATGCGATCACTCCCCAATTTTCAGCCGATATTGATGAAATGTGTCAGGAAGGAAGTGTGCAATTTACCGACCTTTCGCAAGGAACTGTTACTAGCTGGCAATGGGAATTTCCGGGTGGTGAGCCTGCCACTTCCGAAGAACAAAACCCCCAGGTTTATTACAATACGCCCGGAAGCTATGATGTAAGCCTCACGGTCTCCAACAGTGTAACTACAGAAAGCCTCACCATGGAAAATTATATTGCTGTGCATGAAAACCCGGAAGTTATTTTTGCTGCCGTTGAAATAATGTGCCTTGGATGGCCAGCCTATGAACTGACCGAAGGATGGCCGGAGGGAGGAGTTTATGCCGGAAATGGTATTTTGGATGGTTGGTTTTACCCTGAAATGGCCGGACTGGGAAATCATCAGATTACCTATACCTACGTCGATGAAAATGGCTGCGAAAACATGGCAGAGCAAAGCATTTATGTGGATGCATGTACGGGAATTTCTGAACTGGAAAATACGATCTCTGTTTCCCCAAATCCTTCAAACGGCAATTTTACAATCTCCTCGACTCAGGATTTGAATGCAACAGCTTTGAAAGTAATCGACATTTTCGGAAACATCATTTATTCAACAAATGAGTTAAACATAAATGCAAGCGAAAGCATTGTGATATCTCTTGACAACAATCCCTCAGGGGTTTATTACCTGTTCATTTCGGGGGAAAAGCAGATTGTGAAAAAGCTATTGATCAATTAAACAACTCAACGCGCCAGTCGCCGGGTTCGAATATGGTGAATTCGAAGATGCAATACACTGTCCGGGTTTGAAGCTTGTTGGGCGTAGTGTATTTTACCAAAAAAGTAACCGGGAAAGTAACTTCAATAAAGCCTTTTGAATTTCCCAGGGTGTATTCGTAGCCACTATCGGCTCCGATAAATAAATTGGTGATGTTTGGGTTTTTCCCGCCATTTTGCGAAAAATCAATGAGCACCCTGTTTTGTGCATCACTGTTTTTACGGAAATTATACCTGTCGATGGCAACGGATTGCATCACCTTTGGCTTTCTGGGTATTGGTCCGGTGTACACATCGTTTTTCCATAGGCCCTGGATAATTGAATCGTTCCCGTTATCAAAGAACCTGTAGATGCCTTCACCATCTTTAATCCCACTAATGAAATCACCTTCATAAACTTCTCCTGTCGACCAAGTGTAAACGCCATATCCATCAGGCCAACCCTTCTTGAATTTTCCCTCATAGGTGTCTTTACCAATGGCAAGACCCTCACCATGTGCAAGACCCTTTTTGCATTTTCCGGTGTAAACACTGTCTATTTCGGGAAGCAGCACCTTGCAATTACTTTGTGCTTTTATGATAACGGAAAGAAAAATCATCGTGATGATGAGGATGGTTGGCTTGTAAAGTTTCATACTTTGCTCCTAATTGAAATGAATTTATGTTTTTATGATAATTACCTCCAAAGGTACTCATTTCAAATTAGTAAAACTGAACGATTTGCAATTTGCAGGTTTACTTTTACAAACACCAATTCCCGATAAATACATTACCCGGCCAACATATAGTTACTGGTACTTAAAACCGGAATAAGAAGTTTGTTGGTAATCATTTGCTCCTTATCGCCATCAGCAAAATAAATATGTTCCTTTGCTGGTGATGACATGATAGCTATCAGTCCGGCCTGAATATTTTGAGCATATTGTAAGGTTTGTTTGGAATATCCTATTGAGAAGGAAAAAAGTTTTTCGTTTATTCTGATAAATTTTACATTTTCCTTTTCAAAGGTTGTTTCAGCCAGTGTGATATTATCGATGAGCTGCTGTGTCCATGGCATATTGGGTTTTTCGATGGAATAGAGATGTACTTCTGCATTAAACCATGTTGCAAATTTCACGGTGGCTTCCAATATTAAGTGAAAACTGGTATGCGAAGCTACAGGAAACAAGATTTTATCCATTCCGTTCGCAGGTAAAACGTAGCCTTTTTGAACTGTAAAAACCGGCACAGGCATCACCTTGAGCAATCTTAAAATATCTGCACCAAACATCACCTCTCTTAATCCCTTAAATCCATGGGTGCCAATTATCAATAATGAATACTCCGGATTTGATGCTTCCCTGGCAATCTCATTAAAAACACTGCCTGTTTTTATAATATAACTACAAGGCAGCTGTTGCAACCCAACAATTTCATCGTTGATAGTTTTGAGCTGTTGCTCAACATCAGGGCTGGATTTGATTTGTTTAATATGGATCAAGGATAGTGCCAACCCGGTTTTTTTGGCTAAACTTATCGCAACGCCAATAACCGTGGAGGTTATTTCACTAAGATCGATGGCTACAAGTATTTTTCGGGTATCCATGTTTGAACCAATTGCTAAAAAATCTGCATTATTGTGGTATTCCGGATCATTCGCAAATCACCATAAAATAGTTCTTTTTGCCTCGCTGGGCAAGAAGATATTTGCCAAATAGAAAATCTTCATGTTTGACGAGTAAGTCGCTTTTCACCTTCACTTTATTAAATGAAATGGCATTGTTTTTTAGAAATTCACGCGACTCGCGCTTTGACCCTGCAATGCCGTTTTCTTCCAAAAAGTCGACCACAGGAATGCCTGCTTTTACACGCTCAGCAGCTACAGTACTTTGTGGTAAAGTTTGAGAAATCCCTGACAACATTCTTTCGCCCAATGCTTCTAAATCTTCCGCTGTGGAATTACCAAAAAGAATTTCGGAGGCTTTAAGGGCATCTTCAAAATCCTGTCCCGAATGTATCATTGTGGATACTTCGCGGGCCAGAACTTTTTGTAACTGGCGCAAGTGAGGAGCCTGTTTGTGTTCCTCGATCAACTGCTCCATTTCGTCTTTCCCCAACAGGGTAAATATCTTGATGTATTTTTCGGCATCATCGTCGGATGTGTTTATCCAAAACTGGTAAAAGGAGTAGGGTGAAGTTTTTTCGGGATCGAGCCACACATTGCCGGTTTCGGTTTTTCCGAATTTTGTTCCGTCAGCCTTGGTAATGAGCGGGCAGGTTAGTGCAAATGCCTTTTCCTCGTGGCCTAATTTACGACGGATCAACTCGGTTCCGGTTACAATATTCCCCCATTGATCCGAGCCTCCCATTTGCAATTTACAATTGTGATCCCGGTAAAGGGTAAGAAAATCGGTCCCCTGAACCAGCTGGTAAGAGAATTCAGTAAACGACATCCCCTCTTTGGCTTCAGCACCAAGACGGGTTTTCACAGAATCCTTTGCCATCATATAATTTACTGTAAGATGCTTGCCAATTTCCCTGATAAAATTCAGGAAACTGTAATCCTTCATCCAGTCGTAATTATTAACCATGACGGCTCCGTTGGGACTTTCTTCTCCAAAGTCGAGAAACTTTGCCAGTTGGGCTTTTATAGCATTTTGATTGTGACGCAGTGTTTCTTCATCAAGCAAATTTCGCTCTTTTGATTTACCTGATGGATCGCCTATCATCCCTGTGGCTCCGCCAATTAACACGATAGGCTTATGACCATGCACCTGAAAATGTTTCAGCATCATTACCGAAACCAGATGGCCAATATGTAAGGAATCCGCCGTAGGGTCAATACCCACATAAGCGGATGTCATCTCACTTTCTAATTGTTTATCAAGTTCGGGGGTCATGTCGTGGACCATACCCCGCCATTTCATTTCTTCAATATAGTTCATATGCGAGAAAATTTTTGCAAATATAAAATTATCAAATCAATACATTCCCCTTCCTTACAACTCCTGATAAATAAAACAGATTGGAATAAATAGTGTTAATTGACCAACAACAATTACTTTTGCGCTATGATACTCGTTACAGGTGGTACAGGATTGGTCGGGTCACATTTGTTGCTTCAACTGGTGAAGCAGGGTAAGATAGTGCGCGCACTTAGGAGAAATGAGCAGAGTTTTGAGAAAATCCATAAAACCTTTTCCTGGTATGATTCGGATGCAGATCAATTGCTTGAAAAAATCGACTGGGTTGAAGGAGATGTTCTAGATTTATTCTCACTCGAAAAGGCCATGAAAGGTGTTGACTTTGTATATCACTGCGCAGGCAAAGTATCGTTCGACAAGCGAGATATGGGATCATTGCTTCAGGTGAACCAATCAGGGACTGCCAACCTGGTGAATGCAGCTTTGGAGGCCGGCGTAAAAAAGATCTGCCATGTTAGCTCTGTGTCAGCACTTGGAAAAACCCAACAGGGCGAAACCATCACCGAAAACCACTTTTGGAAAACTTCCAGGCAAAATTCAATTTATGCCATAAGCAAGTATGCTGCTGAGCGCGAAATTTGGAGAGGACATGAAGAAGGCCTTGAAACGGTAGTGATAAACCCATCCATCATCATTGGGCCCGGTGACTGGAAAAGTGGAAGCACGCGTTTGTTTTCAACCATCTGGAATGGCTTACCTGCATATACCAACGGGGTTGGCGGATATGTGGATGTGCGCGATGTTGCCGATATTATGGTCCGCCTGATGGAATCAGAAATTTCAGGGCAACGCTATATCGTCTCTTCCGAAAACTGGTCATTCGAAGACATCATTACAAGCATTGCAAAAGCGCTGTACAAAAAGCCTCCAAAACTGAGGCTTTATCCATGGATGGGTGAGCTGGGATGGATTGCAGAGCATGTTCTTCGCGTTTTTGGGCGTAGGCCTACCTTCACCAAAGAAATTGCCCGATCGGCATTTCACCAGTTTTATTATGATAATTCAAAAGTGAGGCAAGCACTCGATTTCAATTTTATACCAGTTGAAAAAGCAATTGCTGAA
>JGI10211J34971_10004749_pt1 | contig 10744 bp, 13 predicted proteins | sample Etolagsediment_FD_34971 | JGI IMG/M metagenome (IMG submission 34971)
TGTCGTATGATTTTTTAAACAAATTTGTAAAAGAAAATGTTGCTGTTTGTTATTTTAATAGAGATCCTAAATGGCCCGAGTGTGGTTGGTATAGTATGAATTTAAAAGATTCTGTTTGTAGAAATTTTATAGATAGATTTGAAGATGTTTGGAACAACGCCGAAGAAGGCATCTTTACTATGAAAGAATGGCATGATAGTTTTGTGTTCTATGAGATAGTAAAAGAATTCAGAAATATTCCGGGTTGGTCAGAGCACAGTTTAAGCAATGTTACCATTAGTGGAGAAGGACATCCTATTGTAAACAGCGACATAGGTGCGTATATAGATCATATGAAGGGTGATAGAAAACTACAAGGACATTCAAACAAAAAAGATTTGAAAATACAAAGAAATGAAGAGTACTGGAGGAATAAATGAAGCCTGTATTACTTACACCATATCATCAAATCTTTGATAGATGTAAACCAAAAACTATCTGTGAAATCGGAACACATGATGGAAAAAGTGCAGTACAATTTATAGATTATTGTTTAAAATATAATCCTAAATTAAGTTATACAGGATACGACATCTTTGACGATGTAGAAAATGATATTAAATTTCATGAGCAAGAAGTTAATGGAAAAGGTGCTGGAAAATATAAAAAAGCAAAATCAAATCTTGAACACAGACAAAGGAAAAATAAAAGATTTCAATTTAAACTGGTTAGAGGATTTACAACCGACACGTTAAATGAAAGCAAATATGATTTTGTTTACATAGATGGTGGACACAGTTACGAAACTGTAAAACATGATTATAGCAAATTAAAAGATAGTAGTGTAATTGTGTTTGACGATTATCAGATTTCAGGAGTTAAAAAATGCTTTGATGAAATAGTTGCTGAAGAAGAACTATTAGAATTAGAATGGGAGGAAGCACTTGAAAGCAAAGAAAGATGCTTTGCTTTTATGCCACACCAGCGTGACGGCATTACAAAGACACATGGTAAACGTGTTTCACACGTACAGCCTGTAATTTTTAATAGGTAAGTTATGCTTACAGTTGACAAAGTAATTAACCATGTAGGTCGAGACAAGATTGCTAAAACATTCCAACAAACGCAAAATAGATATGTTGGTTCGGCAGTTGAAAAATATATACGAGAGAAATTAAGTGTCGCCCATTACTTAAATTTACATCAATCTAAAAACAAAACGCTAATAGACATTGGTACAGGTGTTGGTTGGTTTCCATATATCTGTAAATTGTACGGTCATAAGTGTTTAGGAACCGACATCGAAAATAGAGAGGATTATGATCCTGTTTATAAATTGTTAGATATTGAAATTAAAGAAGTTTTAGTATATTCTAAACAAAAAATAGATATTAATGATAAGTTTGATTACATAGTGAGTTTGCGATCGTTTATAGGTTCGCGTCCAACAGCATTCAATTTAGAAGATTGGAAATTTTTTCTAACAGATATGAACGAACATATTTTAGGTAATGGTGGACTATATTTAGGTTGTAATAGCATAGACACCCGGGGCGAATGGAAAAGTTTAACACAAGATCAAAAAAGTCACTGGGGAGATAAAAAATTAAAAGATATTTTTAGTAATTTTATTGTAGAGCCTAGCAAGAAAAGTAAAATTAAGCCTAATACAATATACATACCAAAAGAAAATCTAGAAGAGGTAATAAATCAATTATGAAAATAGCAGTTTGTACAACTATCAACTCGGAAGGTTATAATCAATATGCAAAAGAAAACTTCGAAAGTTTTGTAAAATATTGGCCCAGTGATATAAAATTACATGCATTTATGGAGGGAGAATTTGATAAAGTACCGGGCGTTAATTATTACGATTTTTTACAAGTACAGCCAGACCTTGTTGCTTTTCTTAAACGTAATGAAGGACGTAAATGGTTTCCTGCTGATCGTGAAATGAAAATATATAAAAGAAATTGGAAAAAGTTTTGTTGGAAAGTTTTTGCTCAGTACACAGCAAGTAAACTTGTAGATGCCGATTACCTTATTTGGCTTGATGCTGATATTGTAACTAAAAAGATTTTACCTAAAAAAGTTATAGAACAATATATCCAATCAGATAAGTTTGTAAGTTTTCTAAATAGAGAAAACAATCCACGAAATAAAAAAATGGTTAAGCGTAAATGGCTATCAACAGAATCAGGATTTATAATTTATAATTTAAAACATCCTATGTCTGATGAATTTTTTGAAAGATATATTGATTATTACAGAAAGGACACTCTATTTGATTTGTTTGAGGTAGCAGACAACTATGTGTTTGACGTTTTAGTATCTCAAATGGAACAAGAAAGAAAGATAGAGTGTAATAGATTAACCGACGGAGTAAGTGAATCACCGTTAAAAATGTTAGAACTAGGCGAGTACTTATTTCATGTGATGGGAAGAAAGAAATGGGTTAAGGATTATAATCCAGAAGATTATAAAAACTTATAAACTATTTGATAATTGTCATATAAAGGTAATATATTTTTTTCTTTCAAATAATCATAAATTAATCTACCCTTACCCGTTCTAGTATTTGATTCTAATAGTTTTGTATTATCATCAATAGCAACGATACAACCTTTTAGATAAGGCTCAATTATTTTAAATTCATTTAAATGATGTTCAGCACTAAGTTGATCTTTGCCCCATTTACAATCGTAACTGTCTAAGTAAAATAAATCAACATTACTTAAATCCAATGTCTTTAGATATTCTAAACTATCACCTTGAGTAATAGTTACTTTTTTATTTTGTAAAACACGTCTTGCTGTATTACAAGCATCAGGGTTAATATCAACCGATAGTACTTCACCGCCTAGATGTTCAACTAAGTCAGAAAAAATTAAACAACTTTGTCCGTCACTCCAGTTATTTTCTTTTCTTAAAGTTCCTGTTTCAACAATAGTAAAATCGTTTTCTTTGATGCTAAAGAGTTCATTAAACATAAATCTAAAACCGTCACCGCGTTGCCAGAGGTTATCTATCACTCCTCTATCTGCGGGGGTTTTTAATTTTCCTTTTTTACGAACAATATTATCCGGATTTAATTTAGGATAGTAGTTTTTATTAAAATAATCTAACCATTGTGTATGGTTCATAAATTTTTACCTTCTCTTGTTTCCATAACAGTTTTTCCACGTGCTTTGTAGTGGTACATTTTTTGTCCGAGTATGCTTTTATTAAACGGACTTAATAAACGTAAGTCAGGATTAAGTTCGTTCCATATAGCACCACCTTTTTTAGCCATACTCATAGCATTACCATATACATCAGTATCAAACGGCTTTTTACAATTAGACCAATCTCTTTCTAAATACCTACGTCGATATTCTTCGTAAAATGTAGTTATATGTTTGTTACTTAAATTTATAATAAAAAATCCTGTTTCTGCTGAATATAGAGGGGTCTTTTCTTTACCTATATGTTGGTATTGACCTAGATGTGCTGAAATACAATTTGGCGGACAAACATCTATAATCCAATCTAATGTTACAGTGTTCTTTGTAACAACATCACAGTCTATCCAAATTAGAAATCCTTCCTTATTATTTTTTATTGTATCCATAATTGCCCATGCTTTATGAGCAAAGTTTTTGGCTCTAAACCAAATAGTTTCATCTTCTATAAACTTATTGTATTCCGTATCAATTGTTTTTAAGTCAACTATATTGACTCTTGTGTTATCGCTAGTTACTTTATTGAAATCTTCTGTATAAACTGTTATAGAACATTCTTCAGGCCAGTGCTTTAAAAAACTTTCTATGCTATACTTGCCATGAGAAGTCCATTGCTTATGGCTTTGGCTTGTGATTATTTTTAGTTTATTATAACCCATTTTTTGTTTTTTCCTCGTTCAGTATCAAACTCCATTTGATAGCCTTTTCCTATTTCATCTACTGCTTTTTTGACACCGCCTAAATTATAATCATCAAAAATTATTATTTTACTATCCTTTATCATACTATAATCATGTTTAACAGTTTCGTAACTATGACCTCCATCTATATATACAATACCAAACTTTCTAGGAGTTATAAGAGTTTGATTAGTGTACCCAACAACTAGTTCATATTTAAAATGTTTATATTTTCTTTGTAGCCAATTCAAGCGTTTGACTAATTTTATTTGATTTGGAGTTGATTTTCCGTTATGTTCTATTTTAGGAACTTCTTCGTAAGCATCATAGCCTACATAGGTTAACCGAGGATGGTATTCTAAAATTTTATGACAAAGAAGTCTAGCAGTTAATCCTTCGTGACTGCCTATTTCGGCAAAGGATTTTGGTTTGTGCTTTTCAATTAATTCAAACACATGAGGTAGTGCTTCTTTTATCATTATACATATTTTCTCATGTGCGACCAGCAAGTGCCATCTTTTAGTTCTTGTATGTTCCAGTGACTAGCACAGGTTTTCCATAGCCATTCCTCTCTCTCAGGATAAATTGGATTTTCTATTTTTGAAATATCTGTGTTAGCAACTGGTCCTGCTTGACAATCTACTGGATCTGTAACAAATACAGGAATTCCGTTCATAACACTTGCTACACTGGGACTACTATTATTGACAATCATTGCCCATGCTCCTTGTAGATCCTGTAGTAAAGATCTATGTTCGTGATTACTTACATGAACAGGTAGTTTTCTAATATCATTTATGTAACGTCTTGATTTACTATCGCCTGGGTGGCAACGTACTATAATCTCCCTGTCAGTGTGTTGTTTTATAATAGGAACCATTTCTGTCAACCATTCAACAACGTCTTTGCCCTTCATGCTCCATCCGCCATTTCTCTGTAAACAAATTAAAATATGATTTCCTGTTTTTTTCCAAGAATTCAGTTTTAGTCCGTAATTTTTTTGTAAACGTTGCCAATGTTCTGGACCCACGTCATGATTTGTGTAATCGCCTGTAGTAGGAAACACACCATCAAAACTATAACGGCACATACCGCTATCTCCTAGTTTTCCTGTATGGTAACTAAACATATTGCTGTCTATAATAACACAACGTTTAGGTTTGATTGTGTTTCTTTGGTGTACAAGTTTTCTAAAACTCAAATGCGGTGCTTGTTTACCATCTTCATGTACAAATCCTTGTATAACTGCTACATCACAATCTACATAATTTGTGCCTTCTACTACTTGTCCTACATCACCTACTGAGTTAACTCCTTCAATAAATGATTTAAGCATTATAGGTTTGTTTGGATTTTTATTTTTAGGAGGAATTCCCCCTAGAAAACTACATACTTTCATTATGCCATACCTTTAATATTATCCCAAAACTTTTCTGTAGCACTTATACATTCATTTAACGCATGAGGGTAAACATTACATTCATCCATATTTTCCCACCATTTTTTTGTGGACATTAAAAATGTAGGTTCATGTTTCATAAAATAAAATTTACTGCTCCATGGAGCAACTACAAAAACTCTTTTTCCTAATAGTATACCCCAATACGCACCATGGTAACTGTTCGTGATAATTGTTTCACTACTGCCTAATAACTCTATTGTTTGTTCAATGTTACCACCGCTGTTAACAAATCTTGGAATAGGGTCTGGACCAAACTCTGTTCCTTTAATTAGTTGCTTTTTATGTTCAAAAAATATTACTTTATTTTTTGTTGGATACTTTTTCTGTAGTGCTGGATGCATACAACTAGCACAAGGTGCCCAAGGGTAGTCGTTACTTGGTGTATAATCTCTAATGCCAACTTTATCAAATCTTACAAGGTATTTTGGGTATTTTACTACAGCATCTTTTGATTGTGGATTCCAATCTCTAATATTATGTCCTGCGCCCCATAGTACTTTAGGTGTGTTACTATTTTCTATTTTACTGCTATATTTTTGTACAAGTGTTGCTAATTCTTGATTAAATTCTGTTTGTAAATTTTCATATTTCCTATTAGACAGCATCCATCTTTCTTCGAATACATGTTCAATTGAATTTTTATCAGGATGACTTAATACTAGTTCAATGTTTTTACCAAAATATTCATTAGCGATTAACCCACCACCGCCGCAGATGGTTGGCAATGAATCATCATAAGTTTCCTTTGCAATAGTGTCAACATCGATTATATTGTATTCATTTTCTTTTAAAAAGTATTGTAGAGGATTGCTTGCTATATCTCCTACATTGTTGACATCATTTCTAAACACAACGTTCCATTTAGCCGACATTAGTTTCTCCCATTAGTATTTTTTTTGCTGTACCATTTTTTAATTCATTTATGTGAAACTGACCATATGCTAAGTGACAGGCCCATTTATAAACCAAATCGCTGTCAGCATAATATGGTTGTTCTATTTTAGTTATGTCATCAAGTGCTACTGGGGTACCAGCATTGGGTGCAAGACCAAAGGCAGGAACACCATATAACACTGCTTCTGTTGCCGCAATGCTTTGTAGTGTTACAACAGCATAAGCGTTATCTAATTCTTCATAAATTGTTTTTATAATACGTTCGGGTCTACTTGCTTTTTCTCTCACAACAATAGGACGATCAGTATGCTGTTTTAGTGTATTGATAACTTGCTCACGCCATTGTTCTATGTCAATACCATAAAACTTTGCTGGCTTCTCACTTGGCATTACAACTAGAATATTGCGGCCACTCTTTTTCCAACTAGGTATTTTATAACGTAATGCTTCCCATCTATCACTAGGACGATCAACTATTGTGTTATGTTGTAGGTCATTTTTGACAATACGATGAAACCACTTCCATCCGTTAGGATTAATTGGTGACTTATAGTTACCTAAATACCCACTATCCATATAATAGAAATCACGCTCATCTTCCCAACATTGTTTCATAATTTTGTGTTTGAGAATTCCACGGAGTACAATGGGTGCAGGAGCAGTTGCATCGTAGTCAAACTTTTTATCTGAAGTAGGCACAGCATTACTTCCATTTGCAAACATATTAATATATTCATCTGAGCCGTTTTTACTTAAAAAGATCATCTTCATAGTCTTTCCAAAACTCGTGATTTTTACAAGAGTTTCTAATTTCTGTTTCGTTATATCTCGGTAAACCGTCTTCCTCAGATGTAATAAATTCCAAAACTTCGTCTGTAAGTTTTGATTCATCTAAATCATTAGGATTATAAAAGAAAATATTAACACCGCTAGAACATAGTGTAAAAAACTTGTATCCCATATTTTCGAAGTATCTCTTATACTTTAAGTAACTTACACCGTGCCAAAATTTCCCTGTGTAGTGCATACAATCTTCAATATATGGCATAGAGCATTCTGCTTCATAGCCAAACTTTCTATTAATTTCAGCACAAACAATGCTAGGTCTAAATCCTAAATTAAATAATCCAGACATTATTTCAAAATCAAAACTATCTATATCTAAACTAAACAAATCAACTTTATTAGGAAATTTTTTAATTAATTGATTACACATATCAGGAGTAATTCTTCCTTTTTCAAAAATTACGTTATCAGGTATAGAATGTTGTCTTTTACCATCAAATGCATGACAAGTATATTGATGATGTTGAACTAAATTTTGTGTACAATTTTCTGCGTTTGAAATAATACGACCTTTTACAAGTATATCACTTCCCCAACCAATTTCTACACATTTTTTTGTTGGGTTATTTAACGCAAATATAAGATGTTCAATTATTCCGTCTTCGTCAAATTGTGAATAAGTTTTTTTACTATAACTTAATCTTGAATAATACTTATTTGCTTTCATTTATCAACACCGCCAGTTTCTTTTTACTTTTAAAATTAATTAAATTAATCGCTCCTATTTCATCACACAATTTTTTTACATCAGGAATATCATAATCATCAAAAAATATTACTTTACTTGTTTTTACCTTTTCATAATCATGTTTAACAGTACTATAACTGTGACCACCATCTATGAATACAAAATCAAATCTTTGTTTTTCTAGTGTTAAATTTGTATCACCTTTGTGCAGATCATATTTAAGATTGGAGAAGTGGTTTGTTTTTATGCTGTCTAGTCTTTTTTTGACACGGCTAAAACTTCCGCTTCCTTTGCCGTTTATTTCCTTTTTGTCTGTATCTTTATTTGCTAACTCAAATAAATCATAACCTGCAAAGTATAATTCGTCTGTGTGTTTAATTGCTTCTAAAACAAGAGCCTGTGTAGTTAATCCAACATGACAACCTATTTCACATATACTTTTAGGCTTTAGTGCTTTAATTGCCGCGAAAAAATAATCATTGCGCCAGCCTAGTTCTTGTGTTTCTTTTACTGGCCAAATTATATTCATTTGCTTAGTCGCTTTATATCTTCACTAACCATAGATGCAATCATTTCATCAAAAGTTGTTTTAGGTTCCCAACCTAATTTTTCTTTTGCTTTTGTACTGGTACCGATCAAACTGTGTACTTCAGCAGGACGCTTAAATCGTGGATCAGACTCAACGTAATCTTCCCAGTCTGTTATGCCGGCGGCGTTAAATGATTTCTCTAATAAATCTCTTATACTGTGTTGAACACCGGTACAAATAACAAAGTCGTCTGGTTCAGGCTGTTGTAGCATTAGATGCATAGCCTCAACATAATCACCAGCAAATCCCCAATCTCTTTTTGCTTCTAAATTACCTAATGTAATTTTATCTGCTAATCCTAGTTTAATTTTAGCAACACCGTCTGTAACTTTTCTGGTAACAAACTCTTTTCCTCTAAGTGGACTTTCATGATTAAAAAGGATGCCATTACACGCATACAAACTGTAACTTTCTCTAAAGTTAACTGTAATCCAGTAAGCATAAAGTTTTGCTACACCATAAGGACTGCGTGGCATAAACGGAGTGTTTTCATCCTGAATGCCATTTATATGACTGTTTCCGTACAATTCGCTAGTGCTTGCTTGATAAAATTTTGTTGAGGGACTGTGTGTTAGAATAGCATTTAAAATATTTAAAACACCAATAGCATTTACATCTGTAGTAACTTTGTTAATTTCCCAACTTGATCCTACAAAACTTTGAGCGGCAAGATTATAGAACTCTGTAGGCTTAATAGTTTTAAGCAGGTGATTCATATTGGCATCGTCTGTAATATCGCCTGTAATTAATTCAATATCATCTTCAATGCCTAAATACTCTAAATTACTTAAATTTGGATTGGAATATCTTTTGACAAGACCATAAACTTTATAATCATTTTCAATTAGATGCTTTGCAAGATACGGACCGTCTTGCCCAGTCATGCCAGTAACAAATGCTATTTTTTTCATTATTTCTCCTTTGTCCATTCTCTTGAAAAACTGAGATTAGGATCTTTTAAGTAATTATGTTTTTTGTGCTTCTTCTCAAGTCGATCAAGGTCCTTTGCTTCTGCTCCCTTTATAATTTTTTCGATATATTTTTCTTTGTTAGGATCGTTTTTTCTAGCGGCTTTAAAATGTCGAAAATATCTTCCTAATTTTGTTTCTTTTAAAGGACTATGTGCTTTGCGTTCTGGATGAAAGTCTACTACACTGTGTCCTAAATCTTTTGCCTTTAAAACACATTCAGTCCATGCCCATGTATCGTGTGGCTTAGGAAATCTTTCTCTGTCATCTATTTCTCTAGACTCGTATATATGTGTATAGTGTTCTACAAAATCTTTAGCATATTCGTGACTGTTGTTGAACCAAAAAATAGCAGTTTCAGCATTTTCTTTATTAGTTCCTGCCCACTTCCCTTTACTCATTGTTACACCCATATAAGCACAGAGTTCATTATTTGGTAATTGTTCAAGGATCCATTCTCGAGTAATAGGCCTATATGTAATTGAATCTGCGTCCAAATAAATTATAATGTCAGCATCCAGTGTTTTGGCGGCATGCATAAAAGTGTATGCCTTGTAGGAAAATCCTCTAGTAAAATGCTTTCCACGCCAGTCTAAAAATTCAGTTAAACCCGGGCACTCATATACATCATGTTGTTTTAAGTTATCTGCTTGGACGGGTATGTTAAAGTCTTCAGTCCATACGTGTAATTCAACTTCTTTAGGCCAAAAATGCAAAAAGGTTTCCACCATGCTTTTGGCCATATTGTTGTAATAAATTTCGTTAAAAGTTGTTATTGCCGCTATTTTCATAATTATTATCCTTGAATTTCTTGTGAGTACCCTTGAAATTTTCTTTTACCTTTAAGATGATCAAACCATTTACCATACAAGTATGCTTGAATATGTCCTCCTGGTACTTTAAAGTCAACTCCTAAATTTTTAAATTGTTTATTCTCTTTTTCATATTGTTCACGTATTGTATCAAATACTATACAATCTACTCTATTGTCCCAATTCCAAATATCATCTGAATCGTAAACATTTATTACATCATTTATATAATTTTTAACATCAGTGTTTTTTAAATTGAAATATAATACACCAGTTTCTGAATAGTTATTGTATCTGCCCATATAAGACATAATACCGTCGGTGTGTAGATATTTTAATATCCAATTTTGGTCAATTTTATCATAAAACTTTATATCAGCATCTAACCAAAGTACATTATCATAGTTTAGTTCATGTATTGCTTGCCACATAGTGTACACTTTATAACAGAATCTTTTAGCATCATGCCTAAAGTTTCCTGCTTTTTTAAAGTCGCCTGATTGTATACCTTTATTTTTTGCTCTTTCACAAAAATCTTTGTGTTTAGTAAGTCTTAGAATTTTTACTGAATATTTTTCTAAAAAACTTTTATCAAAATCATTTTC
>JGI10211J34971_10004751_pt1 | contig 10738 bp, 12 predicted proteins | sample Etolagsediment_FD_34971 | JGI IMG/M metagenome (IMG submission 34971)
AAGCAAAAGCCGCGGCAGAAGCCGAGACCGAGGGAAGTAAGGAATCAGAATCGAAGGGCTGACAGGAATTCTCAAAGTGGCGAAAAAAAGGTATTTGCCACTTTGAGAATTACTCAATCCGACGAGCATTGGCGCATATCCTTCGAAGTTTCGGTACGATTCTCGTTTTGGAGCCTTTGTAAGGCTTCAAAATGAGAATCGCTGAAGGGCTGATGCCTCTCCTTGACAATTCGCCGGGTTTATGTGATCCTCTGTCACTCTGTATTGTAAGTTGAGAAAACAAGATGAAAACAATATTCGCAAAAACGACGGAAGTCGAACGGAAATGGTATGTAATTGATGCGGAGGGGCAGCGGCTCGGTCGTGTTGCGGAAAAAGCGGCAACACTTCTCCGGGGNAAGCATAAACCGCAATTCGCGCCGCATCAGGAAATCGGTGATTACGTCGTAATAATCAACGCCGCGAAAGCCGAAGTAACCGGTCGAAAAGCGACGCAGAAGATGTATTACAAACACAGTGGATACCCGGGTGCCTTGAGTGCTACGTCGTATGAAACGATGCTCAGGAGAAAACCGGAGATGCCGATGGAACATGCGGTACGAGGAATGCTCCCGAAAAATCGACTCGGACGGAAGCTCTTCACGAACCTCAAGGTGTATGCCGGTTCAGACCATCCGCACGCCGCACAACAGCCCGAACCGATCGGGATTGAAGATTAAGGAGTTCTGACGAATGGACCAGCATATGGGTACCGGAAGAAGAAAAACGGCAGTTGCTCGTGTATATCTCCGACCTGGAAACGGGACAATCTCCATTAACGGGAAGACGGTAGACGAATATTTCAAGCGACCGGACCACCGGATCATCGTGCTTCAGCCGCTGGTAGTCCTCGAACGGGAAAAGCACTACGACATCGTTGTCCGTGCGCACGGCGGCGGAGAGTCGGGACAGGCAGAGGCGATCCGCCACGGTTTGTCACGCGCGCTCCTGAAGGAAGATGAATCCGTACATAAGACGCTCCGCGTCAGTGGCTTCCTTACCCGGGACGCACGAATGGTTGAACGAAAGAAGTTTGGTCAGCGCGGTGCGCGAAGAAAGTTCCAGTTCAGCAAACGCTGATTCACCGTTTACTATTCAGCGAATACGCCCGCATCACTCACTTGGTGCGGGCGTCGTTGTTTCCGGGTTCTCGGACGATACCAGGACTCTCCGGTTTCGGATATTGCGGAGCGCAGCGGCAGATGCGGGACTTGAACCCGGCGACTGCGTGCCGCTTTCGGTCCTGGCTTCGCTCAATCAGCAGGCGGAACCCCGGTTTGTCTACGCAGATGCGATTGCGTTCCTCCGACGACGCGAACATAGTGAACGGGAGTTGCACGAAAAGCTTGTCTTGCGCGATTATTCATTAGAGAATATCAGGAGCGTCATATGTGAGCTTCTGCAGGACGGCGTTCTGAACGACGAACGGTTTGCCGAGCAGCGCGTCTATTCCCGTATGAAGGGGAAGGGCCGGAGCCGTAGCGCGATAGTGGCCGATCTTCGGGCTCGGGGAGTCGCCACGGAGGTTATCGAAATGGTGCTCGATTCCTGGGAGCGCGAAAACCCCGGTTGTTTTGACGAGTCGTTGCGACGGGTAGTGGAATCGATGCCTGACAGAAACCGGGTTGATCGGGACCAGTTGGTCAGGCGTCTGCAGCGCCGGGGGTTTTCTTTAGCGCAAATCCTTAACACTTTGCCTTGATTTTATTGAGTTTTTTGGGTACAATATAAAGGAGAAAATGGAAAGGATGGAAAACATGGCTCGTACAAACAAGAAAGAACGCGTATTTTCTGCCCACGAAGTGGCGAATATTTGTGGCGTCGTGAATCAGACGGCCATTAACTGGATAGATAAAGGGTACCTTGACGCGTACACTACTCCCGGCGGTCAGTATCGCGTATACGCCGATGTGCTCGCGGCATTCCTGCAGCAGCGCGGAATGCGTATGCCGGAAGAATTGAAGCGTGTGCTCGCCGAGCAGGCAAAAATCGAGCAGGTGCTCGTTGTGGACGACGATAACGAACTCAATGACCTCATCAAACAGTATCTGGACAAACGCTACCCCGGATTCACGGTGAATCAGGCGTTCAACGGATATGAAGCAGGTCGGGCGGTTTCGGAACAGAAACCGGACGTCGTAATTCTGGATATCAACCTGCCGGGTGTGGACGGGTATGAATTATGCCGCCAGATCAAAAAAGATGAGAATCTTTCCCGACCGATCGTCATATCGATTTCCGGTATGGACGATGATGCGGTACGGGAAAAATCGATCGAGGCCGGCGCCGACGGTTTCATGAAAAAGCCGATTCGACTCGAAGACCTTCCCGGTCTGATCGAGCATCTCGCTGAAGAGCGCGCAAAACGACGCCCTTAACGGAAGCAAAAGGAACACTGAAGTGCCGGAACAGACGACCGTACTCCTTGTAGAGGACGAAGACGCAATTCGACTTACGTTGCGGGATTACCTCCAGCGGATGGGGTATACGGTTTTTGTTGCGTCCGATGGTGTCGGTGCAATCAAACAGATTCTGGATAACGAGATTGCCGTTGTAATTACCGACTTCAGGATGAAAAACCTTGGCGGTGATTACTGGATTCGCTTTCTGGAGCGATATTGCAGGGAAAAAATCATCTTCGTTACCAGTGGTTTTCTTCGTCCGGAGTTTCCGATTCCGTTCGAAGTACTGTATAAGCCATTTGATTATGGCGAGCTTGAAGAACTCATCGCACGTGAAGTAGCCGCTCGCAGCAAGGACTGACCGTGCGATGTACGGTAAGGCGACGCCGTTCGTTGCGATACAGGCCGTCGTACGCGGTCGCGTGCAGGGCGTAGGTTTCCGCTATTTTGCGCAACGCACCGCAACGAACCTGCACGTGAACGGCTGGGTACGAAACAACGGTGACGGGTCGGTAGAAGTTTTTGCTGAAGGACGGGAAACCGATGTGCGCGCGTTCGAAGACGCGTTGCGTGACGGTCCGGCGTACGCACACGTCACCTCGGTCCATACGAAGCGCTTCCCCTTTCAGGATTTGTATGACTCGTTTCGGGTGGTCTACTGAAGCGATCATTGACAGGGGATAGCACGGCTCCTATATTTTATATTACGAAATAAGTGGAGGTCGAAAATGAAGAAAGTTATGCTGGTGTCTATTGCGTTCTGTCTCGTTGCGGTTGCGGCGTTCTCACAGGATTGGAGCGAGCCGCCTACCTATGGAGACGTTGAACTGGAATGGGGTTTCAGCCCGGATCCGTTTACGGTGGACCTGGAAGCCGGCGGAAATGTCGACCTCGAGGGCCTGGGTTACTACGGGTACGTGAACAACGCTCCGGATTTTGACCTGCAGTACACCGCCGGCGATTATCCCCTGACAATACGGGTAGAGAGTAAAGCCGACACGGTATTGCTTATCAGCGATCCGTCCGGGGACTGGCTTTTCAGTGATGATGAGCAGGGCCTCAATCCGGGCGTCACGCTCAGAAAAGCACAATCGGGGCTTTATGATATCTGGGTTGGTACGGTGTACTCCGATGAGTTCCCTTCGGCCAGGCTGATCATAACCGAAATGGATTAGCACCCTGGCATACCGATAACCCGAACGGGTTACGAACGAGAACCAAAAAAAGGGCTGACCGGAAACCGGTACAGCCCTTTTTTATCTGTAATTGTGATCTACGAATCTATCGCTTGATCGAATAAAACGCTTTCATGCCGGGATATTCGGCGCTGCGTTCCAGCATTTCCTCGATCCGCAGCAATTGGTTGTACTTCGCAAGCCGGTCCGACCGGGAGAGTGAGCCGGTCTTGATCTGCCCCGTTTCCAGTGCAACGACCAGATCGGCAATGAAGTTGTCTTCCGTTTCGCCACTGCGGTGACTTACAATGGCGGTATACCCGGCTCGCTTTGCCATTTCAACCGCTTCGTACGTTTCGGTAAGAGTCCCGATCTGGTTCACTTTCACCAGAATCGAGTTTGCGATTCCCTGTTCGATTCCGGTTGCGAGGCGCTTGGTATTGGTAACGAAAAGGTCGTCACCGACGAGCTGAACGCGATCACCGATCTTGGCGGTCAATGCTTTCCAGCCGTCCCAGTCATTCTCATCCATACCGTCTTCGATCGAAATGATCGGGTATTTCGCCGCCCACTCGGCCCAGTATGAGGCCATCTCTTCGGAAGTAAGCTCGCGGCCGTCGCTCTTTTTGAAGACGTAGCGCTTTTTTGCTTTGTCGTAAAACTCGCTGCTCGCCGGATCGAGTGCGATCATGATGTCCTCTTCGGGTTTGTACCCGGCCGCTTTAATGGCCATGAGGATCGTCTCGACCGCTTCTTCGTTGCTTTTCAGATTCGGCGCAAATCCGCCTTCATCACCAACGGCAGTGGAATAGCCTTTGTCGTGCAGCGTTTTTTTCAGGTTGTGGAAAACCTCGGTAATCATCCGCAAACCGGCGGAGAAGGTCTCCGCGCCCACCGGCATAACCATGAACTCCTGGAAATCGACGGAGTTATCGGCGTGAGACCCGCCGTTGATGATGTTCGCCATCGGAACGGGTAGTACGCTCGAATGGTATGAACCCAGATACTTGAACAGCGGAAGTGCAAGGTGGTCCGCTGCCGCGCGAGCGACGGCCATCGAGACTCCGAGGATCGCGTTCGCACCCAGTCGGCTCTTGTTTTCGGTTCCGTCCAGTTCGATCATCGTGCGGTCTATCTCGACCTGATCCAGAGCATCGAGCCCTTCAATCTCGGGGGCGAGCTCGTTTCTGACGTTTTCGACCGCTTTCAGGACTCCTTTGCCCAAAAACCGGCTTTTGTCGCCGTCTCTGAGTTCGACCGCTTCATGTTCGCCGGTCGAAGCTCCGGAAGGAACGGCGGCACGCCCCATCGATCCGTCTTCAAGATATACGTCTACCTCTACGGTGGGGTTTCCGCGGGAATCCAGTATTTCCCTCGCCTCTACCGAGTCAATTACACTCATATTTTTCTCCTGTATTCAGTGGGATTCCTTAAACTATGTTCGACCGCCGGACCATTGTCAAGGCGCACAGAGCGTGCAACAATTTACTCCGTCATGCGATATTCGCGACTTTTTCCCAAGACCCTGCGGAACGTTCCTCGAGATATTACTTCAACCAGCTACCGGCTGCTGTTGCAGGCGGGGTACATCCGTACGCTCGGGCACGGGCTCTTTTCTCTTGCTCCGTTGGGCGTGCGGGTAATCGAACGGATCAAGGCGGTAATCCGGGAGGAAATGGAGGCGCTGGGCGCTCAGGAAGTACTGGTACCGCTGGTGAACCCCGCCGATCTCTGGAACCAGAGCGAACGCCGGACGCTGGTTGGCAGCGACATGGTCCACTTTCACGACCGGAACGGACGGGAGCTGGTTCTTGCGCCAACCCACGAAGAAGCGATGGTTGAGCTCTTGCGGTCGGGACTGGTTACCGCCCGGGATCTGCCCGTCTGTCTGTATCAGTTCCAGCTGAAATTCCGGGATGAGGAAAAGGTCCGGAACGGTCTTATCCGGAGCCGGGAATTCATCATGAAAGACGCCTATTCGTTTCACCGCAGCTTCGCCGACCTGAACGGGTTTTTGCCTCGTGTTGCTGCGGCATATAAGCGAGTTTTCACGCGCGTCGGACTCTCCTTTATCATGGCCGAGGCGGGCGTCGGGTATATGGGCGGCGATCGCAGCTACGAGTTTCTCATGCCGTGCGAAACCGGCGACGACGGTCTTATCCGATGCGACCGGTGCAGTTACGCGGCAAACGCCGAAGTAGCCGTCGGTGCGATAGAATCCGCGTGGGAATCCCCGAAAGCGCTGCAAACCGAATCGGCCGGCGGGTATCGGAGTATCACGGAGCTGGTAGCCGGTAACGGGTACCGGCGCGAGCGGCTTCTGAAATCGATGGTTTTTACCACAAGAAACCGGCTTGTAATGGCGCTCGTTCGTGGTGACCATGCGGTCAGTCTGGAAAAGCTGAGCCGGGTGCTCGAAGAACCGGTTCTTGGTACCGCATCGCCGGAGCAGATCGCAGAACTCGGACTACCGGTCGAATTTCTCTCTCCAATCGATCTGCCTGATGCGGCGCGGGAGAAACTGACGATTGTCGCCGACGACACCCTCTCCCAGACGCCAAACCTGATCGCCGGCGCGAACAACCGGGAGATGGTGTATCGGAACGTGAACTTCGGACGGGATTTCGACGCCGGGAGTATCGCCGATCTCGTTCGTGTGCCACCCGGAAGCCGATGTCGCCATTGCGAAGAGGGGCGGCTCTACGAGCAACGGGCGGTCGAACTGGGCAACATCTTTCGGTTAGGGGAATATTACTCGCGAACGATGGATGTACGGGTTCGCGGCGAGCGCGGCAACGACCATTACGTCCACATGGGGAGTTACGGTATCGGGGTCGGCCGATTGCTTGCGGCGGTTGTGGAACAACACCACGATGAACGCGGTATCATCTGGCCGGCGGTTATCGCGCCGTTTCCGGCGTTTCTCATGTCAATCGGAAAATCGCTACCCGTGCGTGACCTGGTACGGAATGTCCATGAGAGCCTGGGGAATCTGGCGCTCTTTGACGACCGGCACACGTCGATAAGCGGCAAGATGAAGGACGCCGATTTGTTGGGGATCCCGCTGCTTATCATCGTCGCGCGCGAATCGATTGAAGATCAGTGCGTTGAGGTACGGGATCGCGCCCGCGGGACGGTAGAACGGATCCCGGTTTCCGGGCTACGGAAAAAGATTCAGGATTCAATGGAAGCGCGCGATGTTTGATCTGACCGAAGAGTGCATCAGGCAGATCATTTTTGCCGTTGAGAATCAGAAAACGCGCTACGCTGTAGCCACGGAGACGGGAACCGTTTTCCGGGAGGACCGCGTTCCGGAGACACTGCGCCCCGAGCCCGGGGAAATTGATCCGGAAGCCGAGTATATTTCTCTTCCGCAGTGGACGAGTGCCGACGGTTTTCAGCTGATGGAGTCGTTTACCGCGCACGTCAGGAATCCCGTCGTGCAGGATGAACTGCGTACCGTGCTCTCCGGCGGAACCGGCGTATTTCGCGGGTTCAAAAACATCCTTGGTGCTCACCCCGAAATCGAGCGGCGCTGGCACCGGTTCAAGTTCCGGGTTATGCGCTCCCGTATCACCGACTGGTACAATATGCATCGGGAGGTTTTTGGCCTGGAAGCGGTAGAGCAGGGCGCTGATGAGGAGCTGGACGACCTGGCCCTGCAGAGTTTCCAGATTGAAGTGCTCTCTTTGCCGCCGGAAACGCTGCTACTCGAACTGGACCGGAATGCATACTCGGAAGCGCGCTCCGGAATCGCGGCCGGGCTCGTCTCTCACCTCTATCGGGAAAGCCGCTTGCATCTCCCGTCGTTATCCGACCCGCGCAGTATCATCTGGGGCGCGGTAACACCGATGAACGATCTGTCCGGATTCCTCTGGGCGGTCTGCTCGACGACTGCCGAAGGCGCGCAGATTATCTCCCTGGAGCAAATTTACGTCGTTCCCGAGTTTCGGGGACTCGGAATCGGTTCTTCGATGGTCGACCGCTTTTATCGCGCGTACAGAGAGGGTGAATACGCATGGGCGCTGTTGAATCCGGGAGTCGCGTGCGACCATTTTCGTCGGCGGATTTCAGATTTTGGCGCCCGTCGGTGCGGGTGCATGGACGTGATTGACCGTTGAACGCAGGCGGTCAGGAAAGCGGTCAGCTTCCGTCGGGCAACTCAACCTGGATCGGTTTGAAACCCTGTGATTCCAGTTGTTCCAGCCGCTGTTTCCGGATCTCTTCCGCATCGCGGTGCAGGAGGTCAAGCTCGGTACCGACCGCGTCGGCCACAATCCGTTTCGCGTCTTCACCGTCGGCTTCCGACCCTTCAAGCGCCCGGGCGCGGAACTCGTCACAGTTCAGGACCGGACTCGCCTGGTAGATAACCACATCCTGCTTCGGCAGATCCTGGTTCATCAGTCCGGACGGATTCACTTCGAGCGTATTCCCGGCGATACCGACCATAACCATATGGTCGAACCCGCGAAGATACGACTCGACCTGGGTCAGCATCTGTTTCGAGTTCGGTTTCGCCGGATGGTACCGGGTTCCCGCCGGGAACAGAAGGATAATGTGCCCTTCGTGTTTGAGCCTGATCATCTGGTGGAGTGCTTTTCTGTTGACCTGCCGGCTTCGCCTCTGTTCCTGCTCGTATTCGGGTTTCCCTTCCAGTGAAACGAGTGCCCGGGGCGGGTAAATCACCAGACGCGTGTACGCTTCGGTAAATGCAAGGACGAATTTGCTCTCTTCATTGAGCTTCATCCCCGCCATCGCAACGATCGTTTCCAGAAACTCCGTTCCGAGCGAGTTCTCTTTGGCAAGGAAAAAAAGATTCGGGATATCGAAATTGCTGTAATGCTCCATGAGAAGAATACACGATTCGCCCGCCTGCGACCGTTGGTAAAGGTCGACGAGGTGTTCGAATCCAACGACTTCGCTGCCGGGGAGGAGCAGTTTTTCGATAATCTGTTCCACCAGAACCTGGTTTTTCCGGTTCGCGGGGCGTAAAAGCTCGTCATCCGAAATGAATTGTGGTTCGGTTGAGTTCGCCAATAATTCGTCGGTTATATGGCGGAAAAACGAGTCAATATGAATCATTGTAACTCCGTCGGGAGGGCTGACATATCATTTGTTATCGAATTTAACGATAATCACGCGATTCAGCTTTGTCAATAAACCTTTACCTTGCCTGCTCGCGTCTATTTGGTATATTCTCATTTTCAAAGTTACGTTCTACAAAAGGAGGAACAGACATGAAAAAAGCGTATGCCGTACTCGGATTGCTTATCGTTTCTGCGGCGCTCTTGTTCGCCGGCGGCGAAGCGGAGCCCGCACCCAGTGGCGGAGAGTTCATTATCGCAAATGGAACAGAGCCCGAAGCTCTTGATCCGCATCTGGTTTCCGGTGTTCCCGAGCACCGCATTCTGATGGGGTTGATGGAAGGACTCGTGACGCCGAATCCCGAAACCGCGAACGCCTCTCCCGGTGTTGCGGAGAGCTGGGACATCAGCAGCGACGGAACCGTTTACACCTTCCACCTGCGCAGCAATGCCGTGTGGAGCGATGGAGTGAAAATCACCGCTCAGGATTTCGTGGACAGTTGGATTCGGGTTCTCGACCCGGCAACCGCGGCACCGTACGCATGGTTTCCGAGTATGTTCATCAAGGGCGCTCAGGAGTTCAACGGCGGCGAAGCCGATGCGTCGGCGGTTGCTGTACGTGCACTCGACGACCGTACCTTCCAGTTTGAAACTGTTGGACCGCTCCCCTACGTTCTTGGCGCACTGAGCCACTACTCCTTCGGGATCGTGCCCATGCATGTGATCGAGAAGTATGGTGCCAACTGGACACAACCCGAGAATTTCGTCGGAAACGGCCCGTACGTACTGGAAGAGTGGAAACCCCAGGAAATGCTCTCGATGGTTCCCAACGAACGGTACTGGAACGCACAGAAAGTGGAACTTGACCGCGTAATCTTCCTGCCCGTTGACGACGATACCACGATGTACAATATGTACCTGAACGGTGAAGCCGACTGGGCGACCAACGTACCCAATGGACAGATTGATAACGCGAAACTGCGCGATGACTATCAGACCAGCCCGTACCTTGGCACGTACTACTACGTGTTCCAGAACGAACGTGAGCCGACCAGTGACGCTCGTGTCCGCAAAGCGCTCTCGATGGCGATCGACCGCGAACTGCTGATCGATACCGTCACGCGTGCAGGCGAAGCGCCGGCGTTCTCCATGGTTCCCAAAATGGCCGGGTACCCGGGTATTGCCGGAATCGGTGAAGACCTTGTTGCAGCCAGACAGCTTCTTGCCGACGCAGGTTACCCCGGTGGAGCAGGTTTTCCTGAACTCACCCTTCTGTACAACACGAGTGAAGGACATAAAGCGATCGCGGAGTTTATCCAGCAGCAATGGCTCGATAACCTGGGCGTAAATGTAACCCTCGAAAATCAGGAATGGGGAACGTATCTCGCCAGCCGCCGTGCCGGTGAATTCGATATTGCCCGTGCAGGGTGGATTGGTGACTATGCAGATCCGAACACCTTTCTGGACATGTTCGTGACCGGCGGAGCCATGAACGGTGGCCGGTACAGCAATGCCAATTACGATCGACTGATCGGGGAAGCAGCCGAGATGCCCGCAGGTGCGGCGCGATACGCGAAGCTCGCGGAAGCTGAACGGTACTTCATTGAACAGGACCAGGGCGTAATGCCGATCTACACCTATGTCAACAAAGATATGATCGATCTTGACAACTGGAACGGATGGTATTCAAACGTCATGGGGTGGCATCCCTCCGGAGATATCGCCGCGTACTGACGCAGATCATTTGCGATCATTCGTGATCAGTCAGTGATCAAAATGAAGGCCGCCCGAAAGGGCGGTCTTTTTCGTCTTGCGCCCTGCCGAAGGTGCCGGTATAATCGCACAAATGACGCAGTACATAATCCGGCGTTTCCTCGGTCTGTTTCCGACGTTGCTTGTTATCATCACGCTCAGTTTTTTTATTATCCGGGTTGCGCCGGGGGGGCCGTTCTCCCGGGAAAAAGAGCTCCCGCAACAGGTTCTGGAAAATATCGAGAAGAAGTATCACCTCGATGAACCGCTCGTCGTTCAATACGGG
>JGI10211J34971_10004752_pt1 | contig 10737 bp, 9 predicted proteins | sample Etolagsediment_FD_34971 | JGI IMG/M metagenome (IMG submission 34971)
CCGAGTCACGGATGAGAATCGAGGCTATCATGGTCGAGGCCGGTCTTTTCGGTCCGCTAACCGAACCGATAAACGGAGTCCCTTCCATGGCAATCGCAAGAGCACAAATCAATGTAGATATTTCTTCATTCGTTACGGCGGTCGATCCCGGTGACGGCGCGGTCGGTGGGTCGATTCAAAAATTCAAAGCCTGGCCGGTGGGCACAGCTACGCACCAAGCGGATCTGATGTACTACGCCGGACGCACCCTATCGACTGGCGCCAACGAAACGCTCGACCTCTACGGGACGCTTGAGGACCCCATCGGTGGCATTCTGAATTTCGCGGAGATCCGCGCAATTTGTATCCTCAACACGTCTACGACATCCGGCGAAGATCTGCTAATTGGACCCGCTGCCGCAAATGGGTGGGGCGCTGGCGCCGGTGGTATCGTCANCGACGCGAGCGATCGTATTCGCGTNCCAGCAGATTCTCCATTCGTTTGGATTAACCCCAATGGTGGGGCTGTAACAGCCGGCACTGCGGATCAATTTTACGTCGAGTCAGAAGGCGCGGCAGATATCACTTACCGAATTCTAATCATCGGGGTATCTGCATAATGCCGATCAATCGCACTGAATACGCAGCCGGGTTTGAAATCCCTGATTTGATTCAGCGCGATCGGGCTGTCGTGCTTACGTGCCCCGTGTACAGAAACGGCGATCTTGTTGCTCCAACGTCCGGAACCGTCACCATTCTCAAGCCTGATAGCACCGAGCTGGTGGCTTCGACGGCAGTGGTTATATCCGGCGATGTGGCGCAGGTGAGCCTGACGACGTCCCCCTATGCGGCCGAGTCCTACCAAATGGGGTATCGTGCGATCTGGTCCCTCGTAATGCCTGACGGGAACACCCACGACTTCCGCAACGAGGTCGGCATCGTTCGCAACGCCGTTCATATGCCTGCAACAACGCGGGATCTTTTGAATCGGCATAGCGATTTAGATAGGCATCTGCGCGGCACCGGAGAGGCCTCTTGGCAGCGATGGATTGACGAATCATGGTACCAGCTTCAACGCTGGATGATACGCAAAGGTAACCGACCAAACCTCATTATCCAGTCCACAGAGCTTAAGGATGTGCACGCGGTGTGGTGTCTGATGCTGGTTTTCCGGGACCTGGAGACGGACGCCGATCCAGATGGTCGGTACGCAAGGCTTGCAGCGAGATACAAAATGGAGTTGGACGAGCTACAAGAACAGGTGCATTTTCAATACTCTACGACTGATGAGCACATTCCAGACCAGAAGAAGAGAACCGGCGAACCAACAACCTTCTTAGCTGTTTCTGGTTATAGGGGCTGGCGTTAATGGAGCGGCGCGGGTATTTCCCTCATGAAATCCGCCAGCTAATCACATCGCGGATCGAGGCGCTTACTCCGTCCGACGGCTNCACGCCAGGACGATACGAAATAGGATACGCGCATTCCGCCAATGATGCGTGGCGTGAGGCGCTTGAACCTCTGGTCCCAGAATGGGAACCATCGACCACCGCACATCTTGCGTTTTTTGTTGACGATCGAGACATTTACGATTCGGCGCAACACCGTTCTGGCCGCGAATGCCCGATGACGGTATCGAATTATGTGATACGCTTCCTATTCGAAATGCGTCCTAGGTACCTAGTAAATGATTGGGATGGGGCCGGAAAAGCAGCGGTTGATCTGTACCGGTGGCTAGTAGCCACAGACTGGACGGATGCTTGTAACATCCTCAGCACCTCGCGCCCGATCAACCGCGCCCCAATCGGAAGCGGCGAATGGCTGGCGGTTGAGATACGATTGGATGTAGAATTTCCCCTATCACTCGCTGAAGCACTTTAGGAGTCAATATCATGGCTGGAGTATTCACCTTAAAACACTGTTCCCTTGTGGGCCAAGACGCGACAGGTACACCGATCGATGTCAACCTCGCGCCCGGTCCCGGCGATTTTTCCATCAGCGGGCTTGAGCATAATCTTACGGAAGCGCTGCCCGTCTACAATCGTGGAACATATTATGAGGCTGTCGAGGGGTCCGATAAGGGTGTCGAATTTTCATTGACCGTTTACCATGAGGGCGCGCTCGTCGATGGCGGAACCGACACCGTCATGAATATGGTAATGAAGCAAGGCACCTTTTCAGCCGGCACCACGACTGACGCCGGCGGCGTCGTGTGGATGGTTGATATCGTTTTTACCGCCACGCGTTCCGGCGTGACGTCAACAATCACCCTGAATAATTGCCGCGTCATGGTATCGTACACTGAAGACGCTAACGGCAACCAGCTGCAAATTTCAGGCACCGCATACGGTACCGGAACAACTAGCCGGCCCGTCGTCATCGCCTAACACCTAAATTGCAAGGAGCCCACCAATGCAGTTATCACCGCTGAAGCTCGGGGATCGAGAGATACCCCTATCACTACCTTGCGCATCCGATCGGGTCGCGCTTTTTAAATCGTTTTCCGCCAATCAAGAAAAAGAAGCGGTTGTAACTCGTCTTTCCATGGCTGCCATTGGCTTGGCGTGGATGGCTGCGGGCAAGGTCGTGCCGCCTTGGCCGGGTGGGCTAGCTGAAAGCGGTTACGATCTTGTCCGCTTTGGCGAGGTGGTAGACGCGGCATTATCGGAAGAGGAAGACTTGATTTCCATTTTCGCGGCGGCCGAATCAGTCGTTAGCGCGTGCATGGTCTCGATGATCCCCCGTCAAGATCGCGTGGAGGACGCCGGAGATTTTTTAGGTCACCGGCCGGAAGTTGGGTTCGCGCCGGCATAGAGATCGGTATTGAATACTATAGAGATCCATTTGCGTTCTTTGACCTAACGGAGCAACAGCAAGCTTTGCTGTTTGCTTATTCGAGACATGGATCAGCCAACCCCCAATCAAGCGAACCACCCAAAAATAAGGGTACCATGTCACCGGTAGACAAGGCTAAATACGTCTTCGGGGTGTAGCATGGGATGGATGGACAGCGGTAATAGCGCGAAGTTCTGGAGGGCGCGTGAAGCGTTTGAGCGTTCCAATATCCAGAAAGCCAAGGCAAAGCTAGAGGAAATGCGCTCCGCTGGCGTTACCGCTTCCGCCATACCCGAGCGCATCAGGGCGCAAGCGGCAAGCGCAGGCATTGCCGGCCGGTGGATAGCCAGAATAAACAAGTTTGGTTTTCCCCATAAGAAGCACATAAACCCTAGTTGGGTCCAGATCGATCCGGCGCTCATGGAAAAATTCATTGAGCTGGCCGGCGCAGCGCACCCGGCGATTGTGGAGGCGTACGACAAATATCTTGGAAACCTTGCAAACACTGCGTTCATCAGATGGCCAGTTTATAGCGGGCTTTCCAAATCAATGCTGGCTTTGGAGTATTCCATAGAGAGCGGTAATTTTGTGGGCTCCTTCGGCTCGACTGCTCCATATACCTTTTACATAGGTAAATATCACAAGCCACCCCCACACCTTCATTTGATAGCTAGGCCCGGAAAGAGCGCGGCGCAGAAGATCGGCGAGCAAGCGATCGGCGTATTGGCGGGGAAATAGCATGGCGTCACAAGACTACTACCTCCGCATTATAGCGGACCTTAAAAAGTATCAGTCAGAGTTTGCGAAAATTCCAGGATACACCGACAAAAAAGCAGCAACGGCTGCGGCCGCTTTGGAGCGCCGATTAGCGAAAGCGCAAACGGCTTCCGCTGCGCTTGCAAAAAAAGCTGCAAGCGACTCAGCGAAAGCATGGTCCGGTAGCATGTTTTCGACATTCACCGATCTGAAAAGTGCTTTCGATACGCTCGGGTCAATAGGCGGAAAGGTCGTAGAGCAAATAAATGCGGTGCAGGAATACCGCATTTCTATCGACCAGTTATCAACGAGAACTGGGGTAGCAACTGAGGTTCTTGGTGGCCTAAACGTTGCGGCGGAAAATGCCGGCATTTCGTTGGACGAGATCACCGGTTCGCTTTCAGATTTCCCCAAACGAATCGACGAAATGGCACGCGGTACCGGCGAAGCAAAGGTAGCGTTTGACCGGCTTGGGATTTCTGCTAGAAACACGGACGGCAGTATCCGGGATTCGAACGAGGTGTTTAAAGAAACGGTTGCTAAGCTACAGGGGATCGGCGACGCCGGGCAGAAAGCGGCCCTTGCGAACATCGCTTTCGGTGAGGCCGGCGGGAAGCTCATGGCGGTGCTTGGCGACAGGTCGCTAGATGATTTTGTTGAATATTCGAGAAAGTTCGGTATCGACGTTGGGCCAGAGGCAATAAAAAGATCGAAGGAATGGACGGCCGCAACGGCGGAGCTGAAACGGGTGTTTGAAGGCACCGGCGCAATGATAGTCGACGAGCTAGACTTGACCGGAACTATCAGAAATTTCACGCTCGGCTTCGTGTATATGCGCGAGCTTGTATCTGGCTTTTTCGGCGACTGGATGGAGGGCATCAAGGCCACCGCTGACGGGATGCGGTCACTCGTAACGCTGGATTTTGCTGCAATGGGACCGGCGTTTGAGCGATATAAAGCCGCGATGGCGGACGCCATAGACCCTAGCCAAGAGTTTGCTGACGCCAAGAAGGTTGCCGAAACATTTTGGGCGGGGCGCGGGCTGCTCGGTGATGATGCCGGCGACGGCAAAAGCGGGCCGCTGTTCGGCGATCCAGACAAGCAAAAGAAGACTGCTATAACGGCTCTTCAAGATGTTTGGTATGAACAAGAAAACAAAATGGCGCAGGCTACGCGAGACTTTCAAAAGGCTCAACAAAACGTGATAGACCTAGCAAAGCAAGCTGGTATCGCGCTAGATGACGTGCTCGTCACCGATGCGTTACTGGCGCTTGAAGTTGGTTTCAAGAAGACGACCGATCAAATAATCCGCGACGATATCGCCCGCATAGGCGGTGCAATTATGGACGTGTTTAAGTCCATTGATCAGCTTACAAGCCAGTTGTTTGAAAACTCTACAAACAAGCGAAAAGAAAACATATCTGATTTGGAAGAACAGCTAAAAAGGGCGGAAGAAGCCGGCGATACAATGCGCATGCGTTCCATTGAAAACGAAATTAAAGCCGAGAAGGATAAACTTCGAAAAGTCGCCGCCGCGCAAAAAGCAATGGCAATAACAAACGCCATTTTGCAAGGTACACTCTCAACAATCGCCGCACTACAATACGGTCCGGCTTACGCTATAGTTGCTGGCGTAACGGCAGCGGCGGGGATCGCGGCTATAGCCGCAACGCCACCGCCAAAATTTCACCGGGGCGGAATGATCCAGCCTGACGAGGTAGACATTCGGGCCCAGCGCGGCGAGTTCGTTATGTCTAAACAGGGCGTTGCAGCTTACGGAGAACAGGCGTTACGCGATATGAATGCGGGAATGGGTGGCGATCGCCCACTAGTCATTCAGCAGGTGTATGAGCATCGGGTATTGGGTGAGGTTATTCGGGATCATCTGAAGCTAGATACTCCGCTACGTCGTGCCGTGCGCTCCGACCGCACATACGGTAAAAACCGAACCAACGTAACCAAACATAAAGGCGGCCTGTAATGGGAACCGGAACCGAGCCAACTCTTTTTCGAGGGCTGTTGCTACACGATCAGAGAATCGATATCGGATCTGTGTGGGCCAGCCAATCCACATACGACACCGCCGGGTCAGTCGCTGGTATACCCGAGCCGTCAGCAGATACTGAAATGGTGCTTGAGGCTTCCGGGACTCAAACGGATAGCACTGCTATCGAGGTCCTGTCAATTAGCGGGGGTTTTGCAGAGCCGGGCGGTGGTGGTTTCGCATGGCGATACGAAGGCGATGCCCTATACAGGGGGCGAGATGTTCCGAATGTGATCACCGGCTTTGAGTTTGTGAGTTGGACAACAACTTCCGATGCCCATATAACGCCGCACGCCGTCACGCTGGCCGACGATACGGTAGTTGCGGTAACGGACGATACGTCAGTGAGTCGAGAGGTAAACGCGTGGATTAGGGCGACCGATGGGGCTTGGACAGACGTTGGAGCAATTCACACCGAAACGAATACAGATGTTTTGAGCCCTTGCCTCGTTCTGCTTCCAAGCGGGCGGATCTTGTGTTTTCATTTTGTGCACACATCGACGCGTACGCAAATTGCAATGAGGTACAGCGAAGATGCCGGGGTGACGTGGCAGCAAGGTTCTGCGTATGTCCTTCCGGACCCAATCTTACGATCGACCTATACGATAAAACGCTTTCGAGCAGCATACAAAGACGGACAGATCCTAATGTTGCTCCACCTGCAAAGCGCGACACCACGTGATGTGTTTTTTCAATACGCAAGCGATAACCTGGGAGCATCTTTCGATTTGGTTACTTCGTTCGATGGTTCTACTATCGGCGAGAGATATGGCTACCCCGATATCGCTGTGGTCGGCGGTAAGTTTGTAGCGGCGGCGCTGGCGTTCGATGGGGCAAACGCTGGCGGCTGCAATGTGTGGCTATTAACATCAGCATATGAGCCTGTTCTGGCCGCTGACGCTATAACGGACTTGTCCCCAACGGAGGCGTTCACCGAAAGCACGTCGGGAACGTCTATTGACGTGGCAGATCTGGCGGTATGCGCAGACCAAGACGGCACGGTATACATCTTTACAAGGTATTCAACGGTAGCAACCTCCAATGGTGGAGGGATCTGTTACCGTTCTGAAAACGGTGGCACATCCTGGGAATCCATGGGTTCCGGCAATCCAGCAGGAACTTCAGATAATCTTGGTATGTGGTGGTATAACGAGGACGCTTCGGATCAAATAGTGAACTTTTCGGTCACTCCGCAACGCGGGCGAATCGTTATGGTGCACAACTTTACCGGAACGCCAGATCTGCACGATGATTCCTTCTGTGTGACGTACATCGGAGGATACACTCAAATAACAATGCCGAGCCTAGATAACTACGTCCGAGACATTGGACAGGTCAACTTCACCCACAACTATCTTCCGTTTGACTTACCCGGTGATATCGACTGGACAAAAACGGCGGTCGGAACAACGTCCGAGTCGCTAACCGGGGGAGCCCTGGTTATAGGTTGCACTAGTCTCGGCGGGACGCTGTACTACGATCGCAACGTTCCGGGCACAATTGCCGAGGGAGTTATTGCGAAATTTGCGGCGGAAAGTGGCACCGCATTTCGCTTCTTTGTGCAACTAGCGGATGGGGTCAGTGACTATATGGTTGAGGTTCGCGTCACCGGCACAGATCTACTTCTAAGGGACGAACACGCTGGAACCACGATCAACACGGTTGCCTATGACGGCAGCGCGGTTGAGGTTATCGTTGCGGTAGCAAACGATGATGTTGTTGCCGCGTGGAGGTATTTAAACACATCTGAGGATCGCCAGTTTGTAGAGCTTGGTAGTAGCGGAGTTCTGGCCGATGCTGGGGCTGGGCCGATCAACAACAATATATCCTTTGGCGTGGACGGATCGACAGGTGAGGCGACGGTTTATCAGGTGCATGATGCTAGTGACGAGTATACCGGGTTACAGCTGGCGGGTGGCTTCACGAACCCAGATGATCTTTATGCTCGAACCTTTGGCACAAATGCTGTTTCGATCACCGACGGTCTAAAAATCCGCGCAACGGACGGTCCTACATTTGAGGGGGACGAATGGACGATATCTTCGCGAAGCGACTACGCGCTAACCAACACCCTCCCAAACGTGCAGCCGTCACCGCGTAAACCTTGGCGCTCGGCTACCACGACGGCCGATATGATGATTGCGTTTGATTTAAACGACGAATCGGCCACACCGGCAAATTCGTGGCTAGGCGACGGGTGGATCGCTGTGTACCTGCAAGGTATAAACTTCCGTGATTTCGTAATTCAAACCTCAGATAACACCCCTACATGGGGCGACGTCGCATCCGTTGATGCCTCGGTTGCCGTCAGTTACCAGCGCTTCGGAAACACCCTTCAGCCAGATACGGCAGCAACGAGCGGTATTTATTTACAGCGAAACGAACTATCCGGCGGATGGTTCGAGTTTCAAGGCGGACAATTACGCAAGATTACCGGGAACACCGAGGGAGCTTGGGTGAATTCCGGAGTTTCGTCAGGTGTTCCTGCCGGAAAATATCCAACGATTTTTCTGGATGGTGTCACGGGCGCGGAGGGAACTGGCACGGCCAGCGGTCGGATTTGGTTTCCGTCTGTTTGCGCTGTGATACCAGTGCCTTTCAGTGAGGCGATACGGCAGGGCATACGCTTAAAGCTCCGGCCTAGCGGCACATCTCAGGCGCCTGCGGATGGATACTACGAAATAGGTCAATGCGTGATCGGCACCGTCGCGGCTTTCGGATGGGATTACGAGGAAAGTAGAGGGAGAACCTACACACCGAATGTCGAGGTCACCACGCTGCGGGACGGCTCAAGGTTCTCTCGCGTGTTGGGCCCGGGTAGAAAACGTGTTGAATTTTCGTGGCCGAATGGTGTGCCGCAACGCCGTATATCTGGATCGTCTACATCCGATGATTTTTTGGAGCAGGGCGACGGGGTACCTTTCGCAGCGAAGCACGACATTCCGGAAATGCTGCAAGGCATATTTGAGGAGCTAGACGGGTCACACACGCCCGTTGTGTACCTGCCATATATCGACGGTACATCGGAGAACACACTCACCTACCAGCGGGTTCGTGGCGCAGTATATGGCCGTATAGTATCCACGCTACAAATAGACACGGTCAACGGCGACGAAGGGATCGACGAGTTTTTGCGCGTCGGAAACATAGTGATTGAGGAAGAGCTATGATCTCCTATGAGGCTATGCGGTCAGGCTCGATTGATTTTTTGTTGGCGGTAACATTCGGTGGTCAGGTCTTCCGATGGGCGAGTAGGCCGGCCACTTACACCGACGCGGATGGTAACCAGCTAGAGCATCAAGGGGGTGTCGATACCTCGATCGATTTTGCGTTTGAGCTGCTTTCACCATCACCCGCCCTTATATCTGTTCCCTTCTCGCTGGTTTTTCCGGTTTCGGTTGCGAAAATGGTTGCGTCAGGCTTTGATTTTTCGGCTGCTACCGGAGAGTTTTCTATCATTGAAACCGGTGCATCGTACGAATCAAGAATCGTTTTACTACGAGGCGCGGTTGTTGCACCTTCGTATGGGGTTGATGGCTCCCCGACCTCGTTTTCTGTGAGACAAAACAATTACGAAGACATGGTTTCCATCCCGGGTGCGACTGCTAGAGTGACCGATGAGACATGGGATGATTACGACGATTCGGTCAAAGGCAGGTTTTACCCGATAGTTTTCGGCCGGCCTGGCGTTATTACCGACGGCTCAAGCGAAGAGCAGACGACCGGATCCCCGGGGTTGTTGGTTGACCTAACTAATAGGTATCTGCTCGTTTGTGATGGGCGAGTAGCCTCCGGGAATGTTCATGTCATTGATTTGAATGGCAACGCCGGGGATGGTAGCGGGGAATCGTTTTCGGTAACGACGACGAAAGACAACAACGGGCGTACAGTTTCAGTTGTTCAACTCAGATCCACGGCAACCGGATCGGCACAAGTGGCGGCGGTAGAGGGACACGAATACTGGGTCCGCTGGGATGAGGACGGCGGGATATTCGCCAGCGATTCGACTGCCGTAATGCTAGGAGCCGGCGAGCTTATAAGGTATATGTCTAACCTTTCGTCGATACAGTTCGATCGCGGAGCAATTGCATCGGTAAGACCAAAGCTCAACGAGTATAGAATATCCGGCTACATTGACGAGCCAACCACCCCTTGGGGGTTTATTCAGGATAACCTTTTACCAATACTTCCGGTGTCGTTTATCGCGACAGGTGGGGGCCTGACACCAATCGTTTTCGATCGAAACTCGCCAGCCGTTGCACATCTGGTTGACTCGCCAGATATCTCTTTTTCGCCAGCCGTCGATTACGATAATGGCGAAATTGTTAACTCGATACGGATCGACTACGGTACCAGAGGCGATAGCCAAGAGCTTCGATCCACTTTCACGATCTCGGGAGATGACAGAGAACCTGGAGCCCATCGCAGCTTGATCGCAAACACATCCCAAAAACGATATGGAAAAAGGGAGGTCACGATCCAGACTGCGTATGTTGACGACAAGGCTACGGCGCAACTTATCGCGCTCGACCGTCTTGCTCTGTACGGGTTGCAGCGGCGGCGGATAACGGCTAACGCCTCATGGTCACATGCCTATCTGAAGCGGGGGATGTGCGTTACAGTTACCGTCGAATCCCTGTATATATCGGCTCAAAAAGCGGTTGTTGAGAGCGTAAGTTATTCCATTTCCGGCATCAGTCTAATACTACTAATAGTGGAAGACCCGGCGCGTGACACCCGCGCTTAGGCCGGCTACCATATCGCCAGAGGTGCGACCATGGCCACGACTGTAGACAAGAAATTCGGCGTTGACCGAGGCACATTATCCGCGACACCAGACGAGTCTACCGAATTCGTTTTGCCCGCATGGGCGACCGAGGTTTCGGTGAGAGCCGGAGCCGCTGCACTAAAGTTTGCATTTGAAGGCACGGATGGCGGAGCACTCGGCGCGCACTATATCGACATCGACGCAAACCAGACGATTGAAATCGATATTCGGATGTCGGCAAATCGCCAGGATGGCCGGCTAGTCTACGTCGCATCGACAACGGCGGCGGCGGCCTATACCCTCGTATGCGAGCCTGAATAATGCGCGTGTCAGGCGGTGGCGGTGGTGGTGGTGG
>JGI10211J34971_10004753_pt1 | contig 10736 bp, 9 predicted proteins | sample Etolagsediment_FD_34971 | JGI IMG/M metagenome (IMG submission 34971)
TGGCCGTTGCTGCGAGAAACCCTGCAGCGGATGGGTCGCGCCGACCTGATCGGCAATGGCAAGAAGCATTTGATTCCAGCTTGGCAGCCGCAAGGTACCGGTAAAAACAAAGCAGCAGAAAACGTCCAGCGGAGCACTGCAAAATACAAAAGCAACGCGAGAAAAAATAAAACTAGCGCTGCAGGCGCACGCCTCAAAAAACTCGCAACCCGGAGATCTGGTCGATGAATTCAACGAGTCAATCTGTCACGTTCAGTGGTCGCTCGCGACCGCGTCTTGCGTACTTCCCCGTTAGCTTCTTCGGCATGATCATGGGACTACTGGGTACAACCATTGCCTGGCAAAAAGCCGAAGCTCTTTTCCCTGAACTGGTTTTGGGCAACTTCAATGTCAGCGACGGGCTGGCCATACTTGCGAGACTGCTGTTCGTGCTTGTCCTGCTTGCCTATGGTTATAAGTGGGTTTTTCATGCCGACCTTGCTCGCAAAGAAGCCCAGCACCCCATCATGTTGAACTTCGTTCCAACGGTATCGATCAGCTTGCTGTTGTTAGCGGCCTGTGGTCACCAGATCGCTCCCGAACCGACTCGCATCATTTGGATGATCGGCGCAGCTCTTCAGCTTATGCTGACTCTCTATGTTCTGAGCAGCTGGATTCAACGCCAAGACATTGAGCTCGTACACATGAGTCCTGCCTGGTTTATCCCGATTGTCGGCAACCTCATTGTGCCAATTGCCGGCGTTCCATTCGGATTCATTGAGAGCTCTTGGCTATTCTTTGCTATCGGCCTGATGTTCTGGATCGTTCTGTTTGCGATCGTGCTCTATCGCATTATTTTTCACCATCCATTACCCGAAAAGCTGATGCCTACTCTGGCAATTCTGATCGCACCGCCGGCCGTCGCGATGCTCGACTGGATGCTGCTCAACGGCGGCATACTCGATGCAGTTGCTCGAGTGCTGTACTACCTTAGTTTCTTTATAGGACTGTTACTGCTTACTCAGGCCAAACAACTAACCAAGATTCCATTCGGTCTATCCTGGTGGGCCTGGTCATTTCCCATCGCCGCGCTCACCATCGCTACTCTAACGATGGCCAATCACATCACGAACGGGTTTTTCATGAACCTAAGTTTGGTCTTGCTGGCACTGCTTTCCTTGATCGTAGTCGGGCTCCTCAAACGCACATTCAGCGCCGTTCGCCAAGGAAAGATCTGTCAGCCCGAATAGATCAGATCAACTAGCCAGATCCGCAAACAACCACGGCGCCTCTTGTTGGCGCCGTTTTTCATAGGCATGGATGGAATCGGCATGCTGTAAGGTCAGGCCAATGTCATCGAGCCCATTGAGCAAACGATATTTGCGGAAAGCGTCAATCTCGAATGGGAACGACTGGCCATCGGGTGTAGCCACAGTTTGTGCAGCGAGATCAATCGTCAGCGCATAACCCTCTACTGCATCGACTGCAGTAAACAGACTATCCACGATCTTGCTATCAAGCTGAATCGGCAACAGGCCATTGTTGAAGCTGTTGTTGAAAAAGATATCGGCAAAGCTTGGCGCAATCACCGCACGGAAGCCCTGATCCATCAGCGCCCAGACCGCGTGTTCACGCGACGAGCCACAACCAAAATTCTCGCGCGCTATCAAAATCGAGGCGCCCGCATACCGCGGCTGATTCAACACAAAATCGGGATTGATTCGACGTGTCGAATTGTCAATTTCAGGACCCCCGACATCGAGGTAGCGCCAGTCATCAAAGGCATTCGGTCCAAAGCCACTGCGCTTGATCGACTTGAGATACTGCTTGGGAATGATGGCATCGGTATCCACATTCGGCCGATCCATCGGTGCAACCAATCCGGTATGGGTGGTGAACTTTTCCATTACACACTCCCCTTCAAGATCTCACGCACATCGACGAAATGCCCCTTAATGGCAGCAGCAGCGGCCATTGCCGGGCTCACCAAATGAGTGCGACCCCCCGCACCTTGACGACCTTCAAAGTTACGATTCGACGTCGACGCGCAATGTTCGCCCGACTCCAAACGATCGGCATTCATCGCTAAACACATCGAACAACCTGGCTCACGCCATTCAAAACCCGCCTCAGTAAAAATCTTATCGAGCCCTTCAGCTTCTGCTTGCTGTTTCACCAAACCGGAACCCGGAACGACCATCGCCTGCTTCAGCGATGTTGCAACCTTCTCACCACGCGCCAACGCCGCTTTTGCGACTTCTGCAGCGGCGCGTAGGTCCTCAATCCGCGCGTTGGTACAGGAACCAATAAACACGCGATCGAGTTGAATATCGGCAATCGCCTGCTTGGCGTTCAGCCCCATATAGGCCAGCGCCTTGCGCATACCATTGGCTTTCACGCTATCGGCTTCTGCATCTGGATCCGGAACCTGACCTGAGATCCCAGTCACCATCTCCGGTGAAGTTCCCCAGGTGACTTGCGGCTCAATCGCAGCGGCATCCAACATCACCTCGCAATCAAACACGGCATCGGCATCGCTGTGCAGATCACGCCACGCCGCAACCGCCTTGTCCCAGTGTTCACCAGAAGGGGCGTAAGGACGTCCCTTCACATATTCAATGGTTTTGTCATCCACGGCGACCATACCGGCCCGCGCACCGCCCTCGATGGCCATGTTGCAAACCGTCATCCGCCCTTCAACCGACAAACTTTCAATGGCTGAGCCCGCGAACTCAATCGCATAACCAGTGCCGCCGGCGGTCCCGATTTCACCAATGATGGCCAACACTACATCCTTTGCAGTGACACCCGGGCCAAGCTGACCCTCAACTCGCACGCGCATGTTCTTCGACTTCTTTTGCACCAGCGTCTGGGTCGCCAATACATGTTCGACCTCAGAGGTGCCGACACCGAAGGCCAACGCGCCCAGCGCGCCATGCGTCGAGGTGTGCGAATCACCACAGACCAAGGTCATGCCGGGCAGGGTAAAACCCTGCTCAGGACCAACCACATGCACGATGCCCTGACGCACATCATCCATCGCGAACTCTGTGATCCCAACGCTGTGCACATTGCTATCAAGCGTTTCAACCTGAATCTTGGAAACCGGGTCGACGATGCCCTGCGCACGCTGTGCCGTCGGTACGTTGTGATCGGGCGTTGCCAGATTCGCCGCGACCCGCCACGGCTTGCGCTCCGCTATGCGCAGCCCCTCAAAGGCCTGCGGACTGGTCACTTCATGCAGCAACTGCCGGTCAATATAGAGCAGCGCCGAACCATCCTCTTCCGTGCGCACCACATGCGCATCCCACAACTTGTCGTAAAGCGTCTTTCCCGCCATGTTTTGATCCATCTCTGAAAGCCCAGCCTGCGCATTGGCGGCCGAGCATGCGAAAATTGCCGCCTATGGTACCTGTCCCGCCCAAACATCCGAAGGCCAAACTGGCCAAAAATACCGGCCAAGAAACCATTCGCGATCAGGTTTTTGCCGATCCGGTCCATGATCTGGTCGACTTTGCATTCGATCAGCGGGTTGCCAGCGCCTTCCCCGACATGATCCGCCGCTCGGTACCGGGCTACGATAGCCTGATCCCGTTGCTTGGCCTACTGGCCGCGCGCCATGCTAAGAATGGCAGTGTGATCTATGACCTGGGTTGCTCGCTCGGCGCCGGCCTACTCGCCACGCAACACGCCTTAAGAACATTCCACAGAGAAGTCACCCTCATCGGGGTCGATAACGCACCAGCCATGCTCGAGGGCGCGCAGGAAACGCTTGGCGATTCCGCCACACTGCGTTGCGAAGACATTCGCCATAGCGACCTCAGCAATGCGTCTGTTGTTTTGCTGAATTTCACGCTGCAATTCGTACCGGTTGCAGATCGACTGCCACTACTGAAACGCATTCATGATGCACTGCGTCCGGGCGGAGTGGTGCTGCTGTCGGAAAAGCTCGCGTTCGAGCAGGCTGAGCAAGAAGACTGGATAACGAGCACACATCTCGACTTCAAGCGCGCCAATGGGTATTCCGAGCTTGAGATCGCACAGAAACGTAGCGCGCTAGAAAATGTCCTCATTCCCGAAACTGAGAATACTCACCTTGAACGCCTGCGTTGTGCCGGCTTCACGCGTGCTACCCGCTGGTTTCAAGCGCTTAACTTCGTTAGCTTGATCGCACATAAAACTGCATGAGCGATCTGCGCAGGCTACTCGATGTGTATTCCGGCGTACTGGAGTTTTTGCATGCGCATGACAACCCAGCGCTACGCACATGGGCCGCCGCACTCCCGGAACAGCTACAGCATGGTCTCGATCCAGAACGCTTTGGTGACCTCCCCGCATGGATCGAAATCCTCCGAGCGTTGCCTCAGGTCACACCACAACACATCAAGTTAAACACGGCCGCACCCATCATCGGTGCGACAAACGAACTCGATGACGCAACCCGCGCCGAGATCGAACAAGGCTTGTGGGCGCTGAGTCCTTGGCGCAAGGGACCGTTTTCGGTGTTCGGCACCCACATCGACTCCGAATGGAGATCGGAGCAAAAATGGGCTCGCCTTGCCCCACATCTCGACCTTCAAGGTCAACTGGTGCTGGATGTCGGCTGCGGCAATGGCTATTACGCATTGCGCATGCTTGGCATGGGCGCGCGTCGCGTGATTGGGATTGATCCTTCGCCCCGCTTTGTTGCGCAGTTCGCTGCCCTGCGTCATTTCCTTGATCTAGCCACACCGGTTGCGGTCGATGTGTTGCCACTCAAGTCAGAGGATCTTCCTGCCGGTCTCGCCGCCTTTGATACGGCATTCAGCATGGGCGTGCTGTATCACCGGCGCGAACCGGTTCAGCATTTGCGCGAGCTGTGGACAGCACTGCGTCCCGGCGGCACCCTGATTTTGGAAACCATGATTTTGGAAGATGAGGCGGATGGGCTTCTGATTCCGCAACACCGCTACGCACAAATGCGCAACGTCTGGGCCATCCCGGGATTAAATGTATTGACCCACTGGGTCGAGGAAGCGGGCTTTGAGGGCGCAGAGATTCTCGACATCACCCGCACCACGACCGCAGAACAGCGCCGCACTGCGTGGATGACCTATCACTCGCTGGCTGATTTTCTCGACCCGATGGATGCAAACAAAACCATCGAAGGCTATCCAGCACCGACGCGCGGCATCATCCGCGCGCACAAACCTAGCTGCTGATCCAACGATTTAAGCAATGGCGCGCATGCTGCGCGACCTCACTGGCGGTCAGCCCAATCGGACCGATTCCAGAGGCAACCGCTGCGTCCGCCGCCGCTCCATGCAGATAAACAGCGAACTGGGTTGCCTGCAACAGCGACAAACCTTGTGCAACTTGCGCTGCAAGCAGCCCCGTTAAAACATCCCCCATCCCTGCACTGGCCATGCCGGCATTGCCCGTTGAATTACGCAGCAATGCAGCTCCCGGTGCCAGAATCAAACTACCTGCGCCCTTCAACACCACAACACAAGCAAAACGCTGCACCAAATTTTCAACTGCAGCGACACGATCAGACTGCACCGCTTCCGTTGCACAGCCCAACAAACGCGCCGCCTCGGCTGGATGGGGTGTCAATACGGTTTGACCCGGTGCGCGCTCACGCAATTGATCTTGCAGCACAGGATCCCGTGCAATCAGATTCAGTGCATCCGCATCCAACACCAACGGCAAAGAACTCCGGAGCGCCTCTGTAAGCAGTTGCTCCGCAGGTTTGGACTGTCCCAAACCCGGGCCCACTGCCAAACATGCAGGCGGATCCAAGGCAAAGACGCGAGCCGGCTCACACAACATCAATTCCGGGACCACAGAGTCCACCGCCAACCGCGTATCGATCATTCCTACGAAGACGCGGCCCGCACCGGTCCACAAGGCACTCCGCCCCGCCAACAGAGCAGCACCCACCATGCCGGAGGCGCCCCCCAGCACCCCGACGCTACCAAAGTCACCTTTATGCGCGTTGACAGCGCGCGGCTTGAGCCAAGCCCGCAAATCGTCCAACTGCAGTTCATGAATTACGCTCGCCATCGCGTCATGCTACTGCAAAGCGGGAACTTGCCCAAAGCTCTGCGCTCCAAGACTAACCTACCCTTTCAAAACCTCTGACGTACACTCCCCCCCCTACCTCCCTCGATTCGTATGCATCAACGTTCCCATTCCACCTTGTTCTCATGGCTTGCCATTGCCATCCTTGCCGGTGCCTTGGCCGTCTTCTATTTCACCAAACCTATGGAGAGCGCAATGGCTGCTGAGAAAAACCTGCCTACAAATGTTGAAACCATCGTGGTCGGCATGGGCTGTTTCTGGGGCGCCGAAAAGCGTATGGCAGCACTGAACGGCGTGCTCGAAACCGAGGTGGGCTATGCCGGTGGCAACTTCGCTGATGCGACGTACAAAAAGGTCCTCGCTGCCGAACATGTACCCGGCGTGCGCAACCATGCCGAAGTGGTCAAGGTGGTGTTCGACCCCGCACAAACTACACTCGAACATATCTTGGCGGGCTTTTGGGAGAACCACGATCCCACCCAAGGCGATCGCCAAGGCAATGACATTGGCACGAATTACCGCAGTGCGATCTACTACAACACTGACGCACAGCGCAGTGTTGCTGAAGCCTCCAAAACCAAGTTTCAAAAAGCGCTCACAACCGCCGGCCATGGCGCCATTACGACAGAAATTGCGCCACTCGCTGCATTCTGGAGCGCCGAGGAATACCACCAAGATTATCTGGTGAAAAATCCGCGTGGCTATTGCGGCCTGGGCGGCACCAACGTGCGCTATCCCGGCCTAGCGGGCGGCACTACACCCACAACATTGGACCTTGCACCCCTCAACGCTGAAGACCTCAATACTCAACAACAACTGATTGTATTCGAGGCAGAAGACTGTCCTTACTGCGTGCAATTTAAAAACGAAGTGCTGAGTAACTGGAAATCCCCCATTGCCATCGTGCGCACCCGTCAAAACACACCGCCCGGTGACTGGAGCCTGAGTCAAAACCTCTGGGCAACACCCACCATTGTATTGTTTGAACAAGGTAAGGAAGTTGATCGCTACACGGGGTATGACGGCGACAGCAAACGCTTCTGGGGCTGGCTCGGCTATCACCTACTGAGCGATGAAGAACGCAAAATTGCGTTTGAACAAGGCACCGAACGACCGTTCACCGGGTCACTGCTTGACAATAAAAAACCCGGCAACTATGTGGACCCCATTACTGGCGTCCCGCTGTTTCGCAGCGACACCAAGTTCAACAGCGGCACTGGCTGGCCGAGTTTCTTCGAGCCTTATGAGGGCGCCCTGACGACACATGAAGACAGTAGCCACGGCATGACCCGGGTTGAAGTGCGCAGCGCCAGCTCGGGCATCCACCTTGGCCATGTCTTTAATGACGGCCCACCACCGACAGGCCAACGCTATTGCATCAACAGCCGCGTACTGCGTTTCGTTCCAGACGAAGAATAAACGCCAAAAGCTTCGGATTACCGCGCTTTCGGCAGCCATACTTCGAATAAAACCTTCTGCGCAGAAGGCACATACACCACATAACCGTCCAGCTGCTGAATCAGCTTACGGGTAAGGTGTAAGCCAAGACCGGTCCCAGGCTGCGACTGCGCACCGCGCGAGCGATAGAACTTTTGGAACACCAAGTCTGGATCTGGAACACCCGCTTTGCCCGGAGCATTTGCAATCACAACCAAGTAACCCGGTTGCATGCCCGGACCAGGGGCAGCAGAAAGATGCACAGAGGGGCGCGAGCCTTCAGCGCGATAACGCATTGCGTTGTGCAGCAGATTACTCAAGGCAATCTCGAGGAAGTGCTGATCCGCTAAAACCTCAGCTTGATCATGCTCAGCCAGGCGCGCCGCAAACTCGAAGACGGTACGCTCGGCATCTACGTCCTTCAGTAACGACTCCAACACACTACGCAAACTGATTGGATGCACGTTAATAGCTTGGGTCTCATCACCCCATCGATCGCTACTCAAACAGTTCGATAACAACTCATTCATTTTATCGACTGCCGCCACAATCTGTGTTTTCCGTTCAGTCACGGGTAATCGCTCCATCCCTGCCGCCATACGAATGGTCGCCATTGGATTACGCAATTCATGTGCGAGCAAACCAAACAAGCGCATCTGCTCATCACGCGCCAACCGCTGCAAAGAGCTTTCTTGCTCGGCAAGCATACGCAGTTCAATTTCGCGTAGACGATCTTCGTCCAGACCACGCTGACGCAGATACAGCAATGCCATCATGGCGAAGCCCGAGATCAAGGCATACAAAAGTGGCAAGTAAAAAGTGACTTCAGAACCCGCGACCAGATCCAAGCGTGGCAGCCCGAAAATTGAAACCAAAAACGCGTTGGCCGTGAAGTAGAGAAAAACAATATTACGTGTTGAGAGCAACCCTCGACCTTCCGACGCCACAGGCGCTGGACGATATCTCCAAGCAAGGAACCACAGGAGTATTTGGGTAACGAGAAGGAAAGCGATATTCAGCTCCATCGCATACGAAGACTCGCCGATTATGGCAAGAAGAAGTAAAAACCCAAGAAAAGCGTATGAAGTGGTCCGAAACACTCCAAACCATGGCGGCATTGGATAATCATTCAGGAGATGCGCAGAGAACCAAAACAGTGAAGCCGCAAAGAGCAAAGTAACCACCTGTAAAAGCAACAGATAGTTTGAAATCATGCCCGGAAGTGGAAGGAGACTGTAGTAACCTAAAAACCCAATCGCGAAGATAAATGACAGAATCTGCTTGATTGTAAAAATAAAAAATAATCGGCTTTGGTTCTGCAGCCAATAGAGCAGGCCCCAAACAATTGTTCCGAAAACCAATGCCATATAGGCGCCTGCCCAGCGCTCTTGAGATCGATCAAGGCTCGCCACCTCCTCGCTTGTATGCGCCCCCAAAAACAAAGATAGATCTCCACTACTCTCCGAGCGCAGATAGATTGTGCGCGCTTCGGAGGCTGTAGGAATCTGAAAATAGATATTTCCAGATTCATTGTGCTGCGCTAATGCGCGTTGGTAGCCTGCAATTTGATGTAGATTGTTCAGAGGATCATACAGCTCAATTTTTTCTAGATAAGAAGGGCGAATGCGCAGCCAAATCTGTTGCGGCTCACCAACCTGCCGCGCTCGGATCTCGAATCGAAACCAAATAGGATTGCTGGCAAAACCACGCGAGTAGATCGATTGAAATGATCGATAATCTGCAGCTTGCGCATCTGATAACACCGCCCGTCCAGCCACATCCTCCCAGGCTTCACGCGACTGAATCCAATCTTCTTGCATATGCGCAGCCATCGCGCTCGCGCCGAATAACACCCAGAAACCAAAACATAAGAAAAGAAAACGCTGCATAGGTGCACTCATCTTGTCTTAGTTCCGAATCCAGCGCCATGCCACGCCCGCACCGACTAGTGCGACAAGACCAAACAAACCAAAGGTCAATGCACCACCGAGACCATCCCAGACATAGCCCGCCAGCAAACTACCGATCGCACCACCGACACCAAAGCTAAAGCTCGAATAAATTCCCTGCCCGCGCACCTGAAGACGACCGCGGAAATGACGATGAATTAGATGAATCGCCGCAGCATGCATCACACCGTACGTTGCTGCATGAATCGCTTGCGCCAAGGTCATGATGCCAATGTGAGCAGGAAAAAACGCAATCAAAAGCCAGCGCACGCTTGCCAACAATAAGCTAATGATCAATAAGCTACGCTCACCAAAACGCGCAATCAGGCGCCCCATGCGCATAAACACTGCAACTTCGACGACCACACCGAAGCCCCATAGCAATCCAATTACACCGCGATCGTAGCCATAGTCTTCNAGATAAATCGAATAAAAGGTGTAATACGCNCCATGGCTGGCTTGCATCAAGAAGGCCGCAATCAATAACCCGATCACCTCCGGCTTGAGCAATACCTTGCGTAAAGAGGGCACTTCTACATGAGTATCATGTGCCGCCGAATCAGGCACACTCAAGCTGGCCAGCCAGATCGCCACAAATAGCACCATCAACACAGGCAAGAGCAAACCCGCACCCTGACTCTGCAATAAAGGTCCAAGTAGCACCACACTCAGAATAAAACCAACCGAGCCCCATAAACGAATGTTGGAATAGGCATGGGTGCCCTCACCCAAGTGGTTCATCGTGGTCGCTTCAAACTGGGGCAACGCGGCGTTCCAGAAGAAGCTAAATAAGAACATCACGCCTGCCAGCCACCAAAAGCTCGTCGCCCAAAACACGCCAACGAAGCTGACCGCAGAGAGCACCGTCGCCAAACGCACAATCGACAAGCCGCGCCCGCTGTGATCCGCAAGCCAACCCCACAGGTTCGGTGCGATGATTTTGGTGGCGGCCAAGATGGCAATCAGCTCACCAATCTCTTGCGCACTAAAGTTCAGTTCTTTGAGATACAGCGACCAATAGGGAACCAACGCGCCAAGCGCGCTGAAATAGAACAGGTAAAAACCCGACAGCCGCCAATACGGCACATGCGCGGGAACCGGGGGTTTGAAAACCGCAGGTCGCGCAAGGCGCATGAAGAATTAAGCAGACGCCGGAATCACCGGCGTGGTCACGACCACCTCGGCATTCTGCCCACGATGACGCAGGGCATGATCCAACAAGGTGATGGCCAGCATCGCTTCCACAATCGGTACCGCACGAATACCCACACAGGGATCATGGCGCCCTGTGGTGATCACATCCACCGA
>JGI10211J34971_10004755_pt1 | contig 10735 bp, 10 predicted proteins | sample Etolagsediment_FD_34971 | JGI IMG/M metagenome (IMG submission 34971)
ATATATAATTATATGATATATATATAAATATGTCATATAAACCAGAAATTAATTTAGCTAATTGTAATCCTAATATTTATAAAAGTTTAGAGAGAACAGCATGTAATACTTCTAGAGGTGGTAAAAAAAAAAGAAAAACTCAAAAAGGCGGTAATAGATGTCTCGTACCAAAAAATCCTACTCCTAGTTCATATTGGCCTGCACCACCAAATCCTGTACCATCACCGGCTTGTCAATTTCAACACTTTAGACCATTAGTACTATCGCAATTTGGAGGTTATTTGCGACCAGTTAATCGTAAAAAATTTAGAAAACGTACTCGTAAAAATAAAAAATATAAAAGATAAATTTATTTATAATTATATTATATAATCATGTTTAAAAAGATAAAAAATAGTAATATGTATTCTATTTTAATACTAGTAGCTATATTAGTATTTTGTTGTATATTTAGTTCAAAAAATCAATTATATATTGAAGGTTTAACCGAGTCAACATCAAATAAACTTAAAGATAATATATATCATTCTGGATCTGCTCATGATTCTCCAGCACCATCTCCAGCACCATCACCTGCACCAGTAAAATCTCCAGCACCAGCACTAGCACCAGCACCAGCACCAGTAAAATCTCCAGCACCAGCACCAGCACCAGCACCAGCACCTACACCATCACCTGCAGTTTACCCTACTTGTAAAGCATATCAAGGGACTGTTTGGGCATTTTGTGGAGATAAACCAACACATAGATGGGGTATAGGACCAGAAGGAAAAGAAAAAGCAATTAGTAATTGTAACTATGCTGCAAGTAATCAGAAAAAGTGGGGCGTGTGCAAATAATCTAGATATTTTGAAAATTAATTTAAAACGATATTGTCGTATTAAATTAATGACAATTGTTAAAGAATATCTTGACTTAACTGAAAAATATAAAAAAGAGTATGGAGAGAAAACTTTAGTCTTAATGCAAGTTGGTTCTTTTTTTGAAGCATATGGTCTACTTGATAAAGATGATAAAATATATGGTAGTGACATTGTAACATTTGCTGAAATTAATGAAATGACAATTAGTCGTAAAAATCTTTGTGTAGGAAAAGCCAGAGTTGTTATGGCTGGTTTTGGACTACCTCAATTAGAAAAATATGTTAGAAAAATGCAAGATAATGGATATACTATTCCTGTATGGACACAAGACACTAATAGTAAAAATACTACAAGAAGTCTATCTTGTATTTTCTCTCCAGGAACATATTTTTCAAATGAAACACGAGAACTTTCAAATAATATAACTTGTATCTGGTTTCATATTAGTACAAATATATTAACAAAAATAGATGAAATTACAATTGGAATTTCTAATATAGATATTTTTACAGGCAAATCTTCTATTTTTGAGTTTACAAAACCATATAAGCATAATCCTGCAACATACGATGAATTAGAGAGATATATATCTATTTATAATCCTAATGAATGTATTCTTATTTCTAATTTAGACAATAATATTATTAACGATATAGTTAATTTTACACAAATTAATTCTAACAAAATTCATAAAATCGATTTAGAAGATAAAAATTTAAATAAACAGATTAAAAATGCTGAAAAACAAATATATCAAAAAGAAGTTATTGATCGTTTTTATCCAAATAGTAATAGTGAAAATATATTAAACCGTTTACAACAATACTGTATTGCAATTCAATCTTTTATCTATCTATTAAATTTTATATTTCAACATAATCCTAATTTAGTTAATAAAATATCTGAACCACTTTTTGAGAACTATACTGATCGTCTAGTATTAGCTAATCATTCACTTAAACAATTAAATATGATATCTGATAATAGACATAATGGTAAATATGGATGTGTAAGTAATTTACTTAATAATTGTTTAACTCCTATGGGTAAACGAGAATTTACATATAATTTACTTAATCCTACTACTAATATTGAATATTTAAATACATCATATAATATTACAGAACATTTACTAACAACTGATTGGTCATATTATCGAAATAGTTTATTTAATATGAAAGATATGGAAAAACTTAGACGTAAATTAATTATGAAAAAAATTACACCAAAAGATTTCTGTATGTTGAATGAAAATATTAAAACAGTTGTTTCTCTCTACGAAGTTTGCAAAAAAGACAAAAAGTTAGCCTCTTATTTTGAAAATAATACTGATGTTAAAAATTTTGATGATATAGAAATAATATCAAGAGAGATAAATAATCTTATTGATACAACATTTGATATTAAAAAGGCAAAATTTGTGGATGATGTATCACAAGAGAGATTAGGCAATATTGATATTGAAAAGATTTTATATATTAATTTAAAACTTGATAGCCAAATTGATAAATATTATAAATTATCATTAGAGAGTGGTAAACAGTTAGAAGCAATTAGAGACTATTTATCTAATTTAATTAGACAAAATGAAAAAAATGCAAAAACTACAGAATTTGTTAAAATTCACGAAACTGCAAAAAATGATTCAACATTACAAGCTACAAAACGACGTATAGCATTTTTAAAGCGGGCACTTGAAGAAGAGATTAAACAAAATACTGAAGTAACTCTAAAATATTATTCTAATTTTTCTAATAGTGAGGAAGAATTTCAGTTTAATATTAGTGATATTGATTATTGTGCTACTACAGGCAATCAAAGTACGATGATAATTACAAATCAACAAATTCGTAAAATGTGTACATTAATTAATACAGCTAAAAATGATCTTATTTCTGCATTAGAATTATACTACTATAAATTTATAGATACTTTTTCTAATTTAAATCTTAACTTTATTATTGTTTTTGTAACACAATTAGATATTTTACAGAGTAAATGTTATTTAGCAAAAGAGTTTAATTATAAAAAACCAATTGTTAGAGAATCTAATAAATCATATGTGAATTTTACAGGATTAAGGCACGCTCTTATAGAACATATTAATACAAAAGAGATTTATGTAACAAATAGTTTAGACTTATCTGATAAAACAAATGGTATTTTATTATATGGTACAAATGCAGTAGGAAAAACTAGTTTTATTAAAGCAATTGGCATTGCAATTATTATGGCACAAGCAGGATTATATGTACCTGCAGATACTTTTATATTTTTTCCATATAATACATTATTTACTAGAATATTAGGACATGATAATATTTTTAAAGGTCTTTCGACATTTGCTGTAGAAATGATTGAACTTAGAACTATTTTACAGTTAGCTGATGCTAATAGTTTAATTTTAGGAGATGAACTATGTTCGGGAACAGAAAGTGATTCTGCATTAAGTATATTTGTTACAGGCTTAGAACTATTACATAAAAGAGAATGTACGTTTTTATTTGCAACTCATTTTCATGAAATTGTTAATTATGAAGAAATAAAAAATTTAGAAATGATGAAAATGTATCACATGTCAGTAATTTATGATAAATCAACAAATAAATTAGTATATGATAGAAAATTAAAGCCAGGAGCTGGTGAAAGTATGTATGGATTAGAAGTTTGTAAATCACTAGACTTAGATGACAACTTTTTAGTAAGAGCACATGATTTACGTATGAAATATAATAAAGTATATCAAAATATACTTAGTCAAGATACTAGTAAATATAATAGTAATAAAATAAAAGGAGGTATTTGCGAAAAGTGCAAAATAAATTTAGCTACAGAAATTCATCATTTAGAATATCAGAAAAATGCAGTAAATGGATTTATTGAGACTAGTGATAGTAATTTTGATAAAGATCATCCTGCAAATTTAATAAATATATGTGAAGATTGTCATAATGAGATACATAAAACTAATAAACGATTTAAAAATAAAAAGGTTACTAATGGTTATGAATTAATATAATAAATTATATATTTATGTATTATATATAATGAATTTTCTAGTAAAAAATTTTATTTATATTATATTATTGTCTATTTTAATAATTGGATCATTGGCTATATTTTCAATATTTAATGATAAATTTAGAGATGTTCCTCCATTTTATCATAATAATAATAACAATAATAATAATAATAAAAGAATGGTGCAAATAGATACATTTGAGAATGCAAATAGTAGTTTAGAAAAAACATTTTGTAATAAACATCAATCGCAGCCACATGTCTTAAGAAAACATTGTAAAAATTTAGGAGAACGTGGATGTCATATACCTGATTGTTGTATATTAGTTAATAATAAGGACTGTGTACCTGGCGGAAGACATGGACCAACCTATTTAACTGAAAATGGTAAACCAATAACTATAAAATTTTGGAAACACAATGGTAAATGTTTTGATGGTAGTGAAAAATGCCCAAAATAATTTACTCTTTAAAAAAAATTGATTTAATAATATTTTATATAATATTATTAAATATGATTATTCCAGTGAAATGTTTTACTTGCGGAGAGGTATTAGCAGATAAGTATAGATATTATCAAGAAGAGGTACGTAAAATTAAAGCCGAAAATGATATGAATGTAGATAAAGTAATATATTTAACTGAAGATAATATTAAAAAAACACCTGAAGGCGAGGTTTTAGATAAATTAAAACTAAATAAATATTGTTGTAGACGACATATGTTGACTCACGTTGATTTAGATTAATTTCTTGTAATAATATATAAATGGGATACAGAAAAAGTTATAAAAAGCATCCAAAAATGAAAAAACACTATACTAGAGTACATAGACGCAAGACTAAATCTAAGCATTCAAGAAAACATAGTAAAATGACTAGACGAGTGCAAAGAGGTGGTTATGGTAAAGGGGCTTGTCCATTTGCAGGAAAACAGTGGAATGCATCAAATGGTGGTAATTTTTTTAAATTAGGAACTCCTATTGGTGTAGGTGGTACACCTCCTTATCCAGGAACAGTATCTCCATCTCCTCAACATCCATTTAGAAGTAATTATGGATTAGTTGGTGGTCGTAGACGTTATCGTCAAGATGGTGGTGCCAAATGTAATGGTAATAACAATGGCAGTGATTCTGGTGGAATTGCTAGTACAGCTAGTACTTGGCCTTGGCCTCAATCTTTAGTAAATGCTTATAGAACAACTTTAGGCGGTGCAGAAAATCTTTATAATCAATATCAAGGTATACGACCTTCACCATCTCCACTACCATGGTCACAACATGAACAACAAGTTTAATTAATTTTTAATTTCTTTATATTAATTATATATATAATGAAATTAGCAAAAACATTTGCAGATTACTGTACACCAGCAAGAGTTTATTTAGCTATCTCTCTCTTTTCTGTTATAGTTATTGTAATTCAGAATTTATTAAATCCTAATCGTAATGAATTATGTATTGGAGTACATAAATGCACAATGTCACATAAAGTTGTTGTATTAGTATTTAAAATAATTTATATGCTATTTTGGGCCTGGTTATTAAATTTCTTATGCAAAAAAGGTTTAACTAAACTTGCTTGGTTTATTCTTGTTATTCCATTTTTACTTATTGCAGTTCTCATTGGTGGAATGATTATGGCAGTAAATAATAGCAATGCTGTAGATTCAAAACACGTTGTCAATGTACATCATCAATTTAATTAAATAAGACTACTATAGTTATGATGTTTATATTATATACTTAAAAATATAAGAATATAATATAGCAAATGAATCAAGAAACTGCTTGGAAAATATTAGATAAATATTTTGAAAATAATCCAACAGCATTAATTAATCATCATATTGAATCATATAATGATTTTATGGATAAAGGTATACATCAAATTTTTAGAGAGAAAAATCCTATCAGATTTATTAAACAACAAGATCCTGAAACAAAAGAATATAAGTATCAAATAGACATATATTTAGGTGGAAAAACTGGAGATAAAATTTATTTTGGTAAACCAATTATATTTGATGAAAATAATGAGCATTATATGTATCCAAATGAAGCCAGATTAAGAAATTTTACATATGGTATATCTATTCATTATGATGTTGATATTGATATTATTATACAAAATAGTGATGGTACACCTAATGTTACACAAGTTACTTTAGATAAGATTTATTTGGGAAGATTTCCAATAATGTTAAGATCAAATTTATGTATTTTAAATGGGTTTGATAAAAATGTTAGATTTACTATGGGTGAATGTAAAAATGATTTAGGTGGATATTTTATAATTGATGGTAAAGAAAAAACAATTATCTCTCAAGAAAAATTTGCAGATAATATGGTTTATATTAAAGATAAAGTAAACGAAATTTATAGTCATTCTGCTGAAATTAGATCTGTTTCTGAGGACGCATCAAAACCAATTCGTACTTTTTCAATTAGAATTGTTGCACCTACTGAAAAATATACTAATAATCAAATAGTAGTAAATATTCCTAATGTGAGAAAACCTATACCATTATTTATTGTAATGCGTGCATTAGGTATTATCTCTGATAAAGATATTATTAACTGCTGTTTATTAAATATGGAAAAAAACAAACAATTTATTGATTTATTTATTCCTTCTATTCATGATGCTGGAAACATTTTTACACAAGAAATTGCAATCAAATATATTGGTACATTTACTAAAGGTAAAAGCCGAGAGCATGTTATGGAAATTTTAATGAATTATTTATTACCTAATATTGGTGAATTAAATTTTCGTAATAAAGCTACTTTTATTGGATATATGGTATTAGAATTACTTAAAGTTTTTATTGGTATTAATAAACCTACAGATCGGGATTCATTTAAATATAAAAGAGTAGAAGTACCAGGAACTTTGTTATATGATCTTTTTAGAGAGTATTATACACTACAACAGAGAAATATATTTTTAAAGATTGATAAAGAATTTTATTATAAAGAAGGAATTTATCAAGAAAATTTTGAAAGTTTAATTAGAAATAATTATTCTGATTTTTTTAGTACTAGAATTGTTGAAGAAGGTTTCAAAAAAGCATTTAAAGGCAATTGGGGTTCTGAAACACATACTAAACGATTAGGTGTAGTTCAAGATGTAAATCGTTTATCTTTTAATTCATATCTTTCAATAATGAGAAAAATTAATTTACCTCTTGATTCAAGTGCTAAAGTTGTTGGTCCTAGATTATTACATTCATCTCAATGGGGTATAATAGATCCAGTTGATACTCCTGATGGTGGTAATATTGGACTTCATAAACATATGAGTATTTTATCAAAAATAACAAAAAATTGTTCTCAATATGGTATTACAAAATGGTTACAGTTAAATACTTCTATTGAACTTATTAATGAATGTAGCTTTTCTTATCTTGGTGATAAAACAAAAATATTTGTGAATGGTTCTTGGATTGGTATTGTTAGTAATCCTATAGAAACTTATAGTAAATTAATATTTAGTAGAAGAAATGCTATAATTCCAATATACACTAGTATTACTTGGAATATTAAATCGCAAACTATTAATATTTTTACTGATTCAGGCCGTATGTGTCATCCAGTATATTACATTAATAATGGTAATCCTAGTATTAATAATGAAAAAATACTTGAATTTATATATAGTAATAAATTTACTTGGAATGAATTGATTAGTGGGTTTAATAAAAAAATTGAACAATTTAATATCAATGATTGTGCTACCTATCTTAATTATAAAGATTTATATCCAAGTATATCTAGTGATGATTTTGGTAAATTATCTGCTATTATTGAATATATAGATACATCTGAAGAAGAATCTGCATTAATATGTATTAATCAAAATGAACTTGGTAAACGCCCTTATACACATATGGAAATACATCCATCTTTAATATTAGGTGTTATGGGAAATCAAATTGTGTTTCCTGAAAATAATCCATTACCGCGTGATCTTTTTTCTTGTGGTCAAAGCAAACAGGCGGTTTCTCTCTATCATACAAATTATAATTCTAGATTTGATAAAACATCATTAGTATTAACTTATGGCCAAATTCCGTTAGTTAAAAGTAGATATCTTAAATATATCAATAATGAAGAACAGCCATATGGAATTAATGTAATTGTAGCTATTGCTTGTTATGGAGGTTATAATGTTGAAGATTCTATACTTTTTAATAAAGCTTCTATTGATCGTGGATTATTTAGAAATACATATTATAATACATATGAAGCACGTGAAGATAGTTCAAAAGTTGGTAATTCCCAAATTGATTCTAGATTTGCTAATATTGAAATGACTAATGTTATAGGTTTAAAACCAGGTTATGATTATTCTGATTTAGATGAAGATGGTCTTATTAAAACTAATACAATGATTGATGAGAAAAAAGTTATGATAGGTAAAGTATTAACTAACATTTCCAATCCAGAAGTATCTCTTGATTCTTCAGTTTTTCCAAAAAAAGGTCAAATGGGATTTGTTGATAAAACCTATATTACAGAAGGTGAAGAAGGTTTTCGCTTAGCAAAAGTACGGGTTCGCGATGAAAGAATTCCCGCAATTGGTGATAAGTTTTGTAGTAGATGTGGTCAAAAAGGAACTATTGGTTTAGTTATTGATGAGAGAAATATGCCTTTTACTGAAGATGGAATACGTCCAGATATTATTATTAATCCACACGCATTACCTAGTAGAATGACTATTGGTCAATTATTAGAAACTGTTATGGGTAAAGCCAGTACAGAATATGGTACATTTGCTGAGTGTACTGCATTTAATAATACAGGATCAAAATATTCGGCTTTTGGAAAATTACTATCTAATGCTGGATTTAATTCATCTGCTAATGAAATATTATATAATGGAGAAACTGGTGAACAGATGAGAATGAATATATTTATTGGACCAACTTATTATATGAGATTAAAACATATAGTAAAAGATAAAATTAATTATCGTGCAAAAGGTCCCCGAACTGTTTTAACAAGACAAACTGTACAAGGTAGAGCAAATGATGGTGGTCTTCGTGTAGGTGAGCAAGAGAGAGATGCTATTGTTGCCCACGGATTAGCCTATTTCTTAAAAGAATCTATGCTTGTTAGAGGCGATGAATATTTAATGGCAGTTTGTAATTTAACTGGAATGGTAGCGATATATAATGCTAGTCTTAATTTATTTATTAGTCCATTTGCTGATGGACCTGTTAAATTTGTGGGTGAATTAACTGATAATCAGAAAATCGATAAAATTACAAAATATGGTAGAAATTTTAGTCTTGTAAGAATTCCATATGCCTTTAAATTATTAATACAAGAATTAGCTACACTTAATATTAATATGAGAATTATTACTGATAAAAATATTGATCAATTATCTAGTATGAATCCCTCTAATAAAATAAGTAATCTTGATGATATTGATCAAGAAGCAATATTAAAAGCTCAAACAACTGCTACAAAAAAGTCTACTACTAAAAAATCGGCTACTAAATTATTACCATCAATTCCATCTATTTCAGTTGAAGAGTCACAAGAATTATCTGATAAAAGTCTTGGTAAAACTATTGCAGAAAATATAGTAGATGTTGAAAAACTTAAAAAACAAGAAAGTCAAGATACATTAGATAGAGAAGAATTATTAAAAGCATTAGAACAAGTAAGTAGTCCAAAATTAAACATAGGTGATAGTGCAACATTTCAGCCTGATCAGTTACCAGAAGCGACTATTCCTGATATAAATAGTGTACCTTTAATTGGTAAAAAATCTATTAATACTAGTAAGGTTGATGATCCTGAACAATCTTATCAATCTGATTTAGAAAAGTCTAAAATTGTAGATGATCAACCAATTGTTACTACTGCAATAGATGATCCTGAAACTCCAGATGAATTAGAAGCTGATAATTTAAAATTATTAACTGATATAAATCAAGAAGATGATGAAGGACAAGAGAGTGAAGCTGCAAAAGAAAAAACTGTTGCAATTAATTAAATAAATTATCTCGTTTTAATATAATGGATAATCTATTTATTTTTGGTATTATATTATTAATAGTTCTATTTTTAGCAATAATTTTTTTTATTCATAGACAAAACCATACTATTCATAAAATTAAACCTACTATTATTACTCCATCATATTGGATAACTCCCACTGGTCGTTCTTGGTATCCTCCCTCTAATAGATATCCTTATCTATATAGTTCCCCAACAGTATACCAATCAAATTCTTCAACATATTATAAAGAACCATCATCGTCACCTAAGCCGCCTTCTGCTAGATATGTTAAATCAATTAACTTTTCAAAAATACCTAAGCAACCAAAATCAATTGATATTGAACAATTTTTATAAAATTATTTTTATTATATTATTACTATTTTCTATACTAATAATATAATGAAAAATACTAATGTTTTATTGATGTTTGTTATTTTAGCAATAATATTTGCTGCTTTATGGGTTGGAACATCTAGTCAATCTACTAGTTCTGATGATTCAGGCAGCTATTATAGTCCACCTGCTAGTCAAGTTTATGTAAATGAAAGTAGTGGAGGAGGTGGAGCATATCCTATACCTATACCTATACCAATTCCTCAGCCTCAACCTCAGCCTCAACCTCAGCCTCAACCTCATCAACATAATTTAGGACCAGGTGGTCAACAATGGCCTAACTTAGGACCAGGTGGTCAACAATGGCCTAACTTAGGACCAGGNGGTCAACATCAGCCTATACACGCTAATGTGATTCACAAATAATATAAATATAATATATAATTATGTTAGTATTATGTATTATATTATCTATTATTATTATAATTAATTTATATAT
>JGI10211J34971_10004758_pt1 | contig 10733 bp, 10 predicted proteins | sample Etolagsediment_FD_34971 | JGI IMG/M metagenome (IMG submission 34971)
ATATCCCCACCGTTGAATTTCCGCGGATCGGCGGGGTCGTATTCAGACAGACCCTGATCATTGTTCTGCGGATTTCCATCCTCAAATCGGTCCAGCATGACAAAGTAAATGATCTGGTTCTGCCAGTTTGGAGAGGGCACATGAAGGGCTGGTTCTACCGGGGAGGGGGACTGACAGAATACCAGGTTGAGATTAAGTGTGCAAATGAAGCCGATGAAAAATAATTTATGGTAATATTGCATATCTGGACCGTCGGGTGGATTGTGATTATGGGACTGCCTGGGGTTGATTATTTGATTTGCCCCTGAAAAAGTCACAAAAATTACCCAAAGTTAAAGGTCTTGAGGATATCTTTTTCACACACTGGCCGATCCTGGGGGGTGCACCAATTGATTAACTCACTGGTCATATCAGTGGATAATTGTCCGATATAATTAAACAAAAAGTAAAGAGATACCTGTGCATGGGATCAAAATTGGCGGAAGTTTTCCCTACGAAGCTCTCAAATAGGATTGAATACTTACATTTAATTCATAAGATTTGAAGTCAGACAGATCGATAGGCTTTGGAAGGCTTGAGAGTTACAGCGCGGATGAATCCAGACATCCCATTTCCTTTATCCAAAAACCAGAGGGCCGTAAATTTGGCCAGGCTCCATGAATGATTCAGACTCCGGCAATCCGAAAACGTTCTTCCGCAGTTGAACAACTTGATATCCAACCGATCAGCGCAATTCTCGAATCTGCAGCCCGCTATCGAAGAGAATTAGGAATGGTCACTTTTCAAATCAATTGTTGCAGGTCTATTATGAAGAATTGGGTCGGCGCGATTTTGATTCTTTCCTCCGGATACGCTCACTGTGATTGGAACAGCGCTGGAGATTAGATTCGGATGCCAAACCTATAAAATTCCTGGGGATGTTTCTCCCTGATAAAAAAAAATGACGGAGTCTTGAATTGTGATTTAGGGATTGTTTCTCACCATATCAACTTGAGATCTGTCTATGGAGGACAATCGCGATGAATGCCTTGGAATGGATCCACCTGACCAAACAGTTCGGCAGTAATACCGCTGTCAATGACCTCTCCCTGACGCTCAATCCAGGTGATTTTCTCGGGCTGGTAGGACGGAATGGCGCGGGTAAAACAACCGCCATCAATATAGCCACTGGTCTGCTGAAACCCACATCCGGTCAGGCCTTGGTGATGGGACTTGATGTTCAGAAATCCTCCCTGCAGGTTAAACAGCAAATTGGGGTCATGCCTCAGGATGATAGTTTGCTTGGATGTTTGACCGGTGAACAATACATCCAATTTGTGGGTCGGATGTATGGTCTTGAAGAAAAACAGATCCTCCTACGTCGGGATGAATTGTTCCAGATGTTGGAACTGGAACCCGAACCGGGGACGCTGGTACGCGACTACAGTTACGGCATGAAGAAAAAAGTGGGCTTGTGCGCGGCCATTATCCACGGACCTAAAATTGTGTTCATGGATGAGCCTTTCGAAGGGATTGATCCGGTTACCAGTCGAACGATTAAGGATATCCTGCTGCCTGATTCTAAAGAAAATGAATTACATTACAAAATTATTGGATATAAAAGAGAAGACGAAATTTTGAGCAAATTCCGTCTTTCTCTTGGGCAGAGGGATAACAACTATGGGGACCTAAGCGGGCTCAAGGGAAGGTAGATTAACATTTTTCCAACTGGATTGGATCAAGTCATCAGTATTGTGGAAGTCTTTTTCAGCTACCCATTCTGAAATAAGTTCGGATACATCTGGATAATCGATCGATACTCCTGCAGGTAATTTCAGCCACTCTTTTATCGGATCAATACAAACTGAATCCAAAACTGAGCCCAACCTTAACTGCTGCAGTGCTACGGCATTAGAGCTCTGTTCCATCTGACCCTTTAGTGGTTTTACCAGCAGTTTTTTACCGAGTCTCAGTGCTTCACTGGGCAACTCAAAACCTGAGTTACATATAACACCCTCGCAACTGTGTAAATCATTAAGGAAATTCAATCTGCTGAAGGGCAATATTCGAATATTCTTTCTGGTTTCAGGTTCAGGAATATTTGTGTAAAAATAAAAATCATAATCTGGTGCTTTTTCCAATACGCAAAATACATGCTCGTTCTCTTCAAATGGCAGGTAGACAAGTATTTTGTTCGGCACGGTTGTTATGTTATCAGATTGGAAATCAGGGACTATCGGTGGTAAAACCGGTTGATTAAAATGATGCCAGTGCAAGCCCAGAGGTATGTCAACCGGTGCATAATTCTGAATAATCAGTTTGCCCAGCAGGTCTTTCTGTGTCATCGGCACATCATAGTGAAATGCATATTGGTGACCCAGGCCTATACTGGGTATGTTACGCCATTTTGCGATCCAGGCCGATACTGGCTCAAAATCTGTAATGACCAGTTCAAAATCCCGAACATCAAAATTCAGGACGTCTTTCAGGAACTGCGCAGGCTTCAATTCTACGATACTATTCAGCAGGTTGATTTTACCTTTACTTACTGCAAAGCTAAGACCTTCGGCATGTATATAAGGCTTGAAATCATCTACATCCCACAGTTCGTTTACCTTTCTCCCGCTGAACAGCACCTGTAATTCATGTCCCTGCGTCCGTAATTTTTTAACCATTTCACGGGATCTGGTTATATGGCCGTTTCCTGTGGCTTGTATTCCGTATAATATTTTCATTTAATCTTTCATATCAATAATAAGATTCCAGCCCAGGAACTGAGCCAGCCCAGGAGTCCCCCGGCAATAATGTCCCCCGGATAATGCACACCAAGACATACTCTTGATAAGGCAACCATAGTAGCCCATAGATATAGAATGGATTGAATTGGGGGGAGGTAATAAGATAGCTGCATGGCAATAATAACGGCACCAGCGGTGTGTCCGCTGGGAAAGCTGAATTTGTCAATCGGAACAACTATATTTTTTATATCGTGAAGAACAGCATAAGGCCTGCTTCGTTTTACTGTATTTTTGACAAGCAGGTAAATTGGTACTTCTATCATGAATGCCGCAGAGACAGTTTTCAGGAACTGAAATCCTGCTGCACTTGAGTTGATCAGTAAAACAATTGCAATGACTGGATATAGATATCCGTCACCTGATTTTGATATCAGGTAAACCAGCCTGGCCACAATCTGTTTTTCACTCAATCTGAATATTGAGCTGAAAAGTTTCACATCCCATTTATTCAGCTGATAAAGTAAGACTGTCATGTTATATCACCTTTTACCTGGTGAATATTATGGACAGCCTGTTAGAGGTAGATGTTTGGAGAGTTAGATTATAATATGAAACAGGTTAGATTTCTAAAGTTAATTGCGAAGTGCAATAATCTGCCTGGGAGCTGGTTTATCTGCCGCGCCCATAATCGCAGACAGGCTTTGTTGCGAAGTTATGGCTCAGATTAGCCAGAATAAGTCCTGGCTATCTCATATCTGCTGAAAAAGTGAAAGTTCAGCTTGTCTAATTTTGTTCTATTGACCGGCCGCCCAGGTGATTGCGAAGAAAGAGAATTTCTTCCTCGAGCTCATCCCTGCCATGCATGGAGACATTTGCGCAGACCATCCAACCGCTGCAAAAGCCCAGTAGGCCGGTAAAAACCATCATTGACCAGAACATATTCTTAATCCGTTTTCATTTAAGTCGTTTTACTCTTTTTCGATTATGCTTCCTTTGACGGAATACCTATCTTGAAAACTGTAGTTTTTCCATCTGTTTAAGCAGTTTTATCAATATGGTCAAAATTGTGGTTTACTTCATTAGCTAAAGTTATTCAACTTAAAGCCGGCTAATGATGAGCCATAAGCTCCAACCTTATTATCATCGTCCAATTATTAAAACCATATCCAGTTAATACTGCGGCGCATCAAAAAAGGTGCGGCTATAGTTCTGTAACCGCATGAAATATCAGGTTATCTTTTTATCTATTGCTTTTATGACTATTGCACGGATATCCGACATATTCTGGAGGAATAATACCACATCTTCAAAATCTTCCCTGCCAGAAGCCAATAACAGTGCACAGACTATCCAAACGGGATAGTGGTACAATTGATACCTATTTCGATAGATACTGATGTAGTGGATAGCAGCCTCCCGCAGGCAGTGCTGGCAGTCATTCCAATACTCATTGTTTACAGTCCGCCGTCAACCGAATTGATTGGAGGGATCGCTGTTGCCGGTACCTTTTTGATTCATTCCGTGGGACTGGGACATCTGATCTCAATCCGTTTTCCAAAGGCCGTGCAGCGGGATTTGGCCTCGGTGGAACGTCTCTCCCTTTCCTGGATACCCCTCGTTATGTTCATTGTGACTTCGATTTCCCTTCTAACTGCAGCTCAGGTTGGAAAACTATTTGGATCCTGGGGGGTATCGCTGAGTGCCGTGATTGTTTTAGCACTATCCTGTGGTGCATATTACCGGGCACTCCCATTTATTACCCGGAAATTCCGTGACAATCGCCAGCGTCTGTTGAACATGTAAGCTAAACTGGAGATATGAGCACCCTCATCTTGACCTGCATTATCCCCGGGAAATTTATTACGAGGATGCATCTGGTCAACTCTGCTGTGTTTTACTGCAAATTTCCAATAACGTACAACTTCGCTCATGTATCATCGGTTGCCCTGCAAAATCAACCATCTGCATCGTCTCATCACACAGTTTAATGAATGATACGGATTAAATTTTCAAAACTCCCCACCCAAACGATTATATCAGATATTTTCTATATATAATGAAATATATTTCGCTGGATAGTATATACAAAGTGTTACAAAGGATATATTTTTTACAAAAGTATATTCATTATGATCTGTTACTGCAAATAAAAGCATTTGGAGCCGTCATGTCACAACTATTTCGTCTCTTGTTCACAGTCAGTATTTTAGCTGCAATCCTCAATGCCCAATTTAACTGGACCGAAAACGGTCTGCCCATCCGCCAGGGAAATGAATTGTGGTGGACGCGTGCCGGTGACTCTGTCTCAGATACCGAGGTGGTTTTCGCCTGGTCGGACACCCGTCATGGCAATCGTAATGTGCGCGCCTCAAAAGTAAACTTTGCAGGTCAATCGCTCTGGGGTGAAGAGGGATTTGATATTGGGGCCAGTGATGATGTGCAGGAGGTGCCTCAGGTGGTGGGAGATGGTCAGGGCGGTGCGTATATCGTCTGGGTGGAATATGACATCTTCCATACTCATATCAGCTTGCGAGCCACCCACATAAACAGTCAGGGTTATATTGATGAACAACTTTGGGGAGTGGATGGCACTGCATTAACCAGTCCGGATCAGTCAGATATTCCCTTCAAAGTCTGTTCAGACGAATTGAGCGGTGCCTTCGTGGTCTGGATTGATATGTCAGACCATGCGAATCCCGAAATCCGGGGACAACGTTTGACCACGTCCGGACCATTGCCCGATCCCGAAACAGCGGGTCTGCCCATCGCCGTCGGCGGGATCTATGGTGAATTGGATCTGGAGAATGCCGGTTCCGGTGAGGCGGTACTTGTCTGGACTGATTGGATAGGAGATGGCCAATATTTACATGGTCAGCGCGTTGATAATACTCTGACACCACTTTGGTCGGAACCGGAGGAAAACGGGATCCCCATATGTAGTCACCCCAGTTATAAAAGTTCTCCAAAGCTGGCAATGGAATCCGAAGACATTGTTGCGGTGGTCTGGGTGGACCTTCATAACGATATGGAAAATGGAGATATCTTTCTACAGCGCATCCAAGCCGATGGGGGGCTGTTAATGGGCGATGGTGGTGAAGCGGTCTGTACGGCCGAGTTGGATCAGCAGAATCCCCAGATCGTCGCCACCGAATCCGGTCTTTTTATCGTCTGGGAAGATGGGCGCAACAGTAATCAACCCGAGCAGAATGACATCTATGCCCAGCATTGGACATCGGCGGGCGGGATGGAATGGGCCGAGAACGGTACAGTGGTCTCTGGTATTGATGGGAACCAGTACTCTCCACGCCTGATTGCGGACCAGTGTGGTGGCGTATTCATCATCTGGGATGATGAGCGCGACGCATCATTTCCTGAAGTCGATATCTATCTGCAGCACTATTCCCCCGACCTGATCCCCACTTTCCCAACCCATGGTCTGGCCCTCGTTACGGCCCCATTTCAACAATCTGCACCGGTGATTCTTCCGACAGAGAACTGCAGTGCCTTTGCGGCCTGGAGGGATCTACGCTCCGGCAGCCCTTCTCTGTTCATGCAATCGGTGAATCCGCAGGACGGCCCATTGCTGGTTGAGAACGGACAGGAACTCGTCGAAGGAATCAGCGGGAAAGCCCAGGATAAAAATATTTTGTCGCTGGATAACGATGAGATCCTGGTCTACTGGTCTGATCAGCGGTTTGGCAGCATGCAGACGAAGATCATGGGTCAGATTGTGGATCAGAATTATGACCTGCAGGATTTTACCAACGGTGAAATTCTGGACACTTGAGTCAAGTTTACTATTTAACTTGACTCAAGTGTCCGGATAAGGGGTGATCGGGGAGATCATCTTATAAGTCAATCAGGGGTTCCAGGATTAAATCATTATTCGTAAGCAATTTCACCATGTAATGAGTCATCCAGACCGGCTTCCTCTTCCTGTGATGTAACATTTACGGGAGTTACAATATTGATCACCTTCAACATAACATAGGTAAAAACAAAGCAATATAATCCAACGACCAGAACGGAAATGGTTTCCGTCAGGAAAAAACCCATTCCCCCTCCGGTAAACAGACCATTTATTTCTACCATGGGATTGACGGCTTTCGTGGCAAACAGTCCGAGCATGATCACTCCAATTACTCCGCCCACACCGTGAACTCCCCAGACATCCAGAGCATCATCCCATTGCAGTTTGTTTTTCATAGCAACGGCGAAGTAACAGATGACCCCGGAGGCAATCCCGATAATCGCTGCGCTCCCAGTTGTTACAAATCCTGCGGCGGGCGTAATCGTCGCCAGGCCGGCAACCGCACCAGTTAACAGGCCGACAAATTTTGGTTTTTTCTCCAGGATCCAAGCCAAGATCAGCCAGGTGATTGCAGCGAATGAGGCTGCCACATCCGTGTTCAGGAAGGCGATGGCAGTGATATTATCAACCTGCAGTTCGCTACCAGCATTAAAGCCATACCAGCCAAACCAGAGCAGTCCGGTTCCCAAAGCAACCAACGGGATACTGTGGGGTCCTCTGTCGAGAATTTTTCGCTTTCCTACATAAAATACGGAGGCGAGTGCTGCCATCCCAGCACTGGCGTGAACCACAATTCCGCCTGCAAAATCCAATACACCACGCTCTGCCAGCAATCCACCACCCCAGACCATGTGAACCAATGGAAAGTAGACAAAAAAGAGCCAGATGGTTAAGAACATCATGTAAGCCGGAAAGCGCACTCTGTTCGTAAACGCCCCGGTAATCAGCGCCGGTGTAATAATGGCAAACATCATTTGATAGACAACGAAAACATAGAGAGGGATACTATTGTTACCAGTGTAAATATCATTCAGACTTGTCCCCTTCAGAAAGGCCATATCCAGATTCCCAATCAAACCGCCCTCACCGCCACTGAAACACAATGAATATCCCACCGCAAACCAAATTACAGTGGTCCACCCCAGTGAGACAAAACTCTGAATCATGATGGCCAAGACATTTTTCCGACCCACCAGCCCTCCGTAGAAGAAGGCCAATCCGGGGGTCATGAGCATCACCAGGCTGGTTGCAACCAGCATAAAGCCTGTACTGCCAGTATCAATCATTTTCTACTCCCTTTTCTAAACGTTAAAATTTTGTAAAAACGATTACCCGGTTACAGCGAAATGCCCATAACCAGATGACACACTTCGGTATTTGGATTCATAATGAATGAAACAGACACCGGAAGTGAGTATTGTTCTGTCAAGAAAATGGATTTAACGGCTGTAAAACCAAGGTTGATGATTTGAAAATCTTCCGCACCGTAATAATCAGGATTTTTTTTGCTGCCCCCTGCTGCACCCACAAAAGACGAAAAGTTAATGTCATCCAGCACCGTTGAGTAATCCAGTTGGAAATATGCATTCTGGCCTTCATCATTGTGGACATTTGCATAGGCTGACAGACCAATCGGGAATGAGTCCGGTCCTCCGAAGGTAAGCCCCAATTCCACTGTGTGCGCACCTGCACCCTCATCATCGTCATAGTCGTTAAAATTACCAAGCTCGACGCCAGCATTGGGGAAATAGTAGTCGGTAACCACCCCTCCGACCGATAATCCCGAATCAAATTGATGGGTGTAACCGGCCCAAAAATCAACCTCATGAGCGAAGGGATAGGTGTCGTCATCGGCATTGGAATTTGCCAGCGTGGATGACCCCCAAACACCACACTCCAATCCACCTGTTGCTAAAGTCATTGCCGGTTGGACATTTGGGGCGTCATTAATCATCAGTCCGCGCCAGATATAACGGCTGACCAGGTCTGCTCCGGCGGTTATTGTCAGACCATCTCCGGCCCAAATTGTTTTTGTTGTTAATACAATCAGGATAGTGATCAGGCCTGCCTGGGTTAGGTATTTTGCTAATTTCATTAATTTGACCTTTCTGTTGGTGGGATTTCCTCAGAAAATAGGCTAAAAACTCGTTTGAACATTAAAACGATGACGGCCATCAGGATATCTGCTTATCAATTAGCGCGACATTTTTGTCTTAAGCGAGGGGCTACAATTTGGTCAAGGTGACGAACAGAGGTTACATTACGAGGGCTCACTAGACCTGAATCGACACAAAACAGCGTCGCTTAACGACCGCACTGTAATTAATATTATTGATATGACTTTAAGGATCATCCAGTCGAACTTCTGCATGTCTATACCGGAACCTTTCTCCGTATGAAAAAAATACTGGTAATTGACAATCAGTTGGGTGAAAACCACCCGTTTACCTCCTTGAACAGTGATGTCTATCAAGTACATATCTCGGAAGGAATAGAGAATGGTTTGGCCATTGCTGATCGCTACCAACCCAATCTGATTATCTGTAATATTGCCGATGAAGAAGAAGGTTTGCACCTTCTGGGTCAACTGATTCAGTCCGATCGAACCCAGAATATTCCAATTATCTACCTGACCATGAAGGCCGATTTTAACCACCAACGAACCATTATGAATGCTGGGGCCGATGATTATTTTCTCAAGCCGTTTACTGCTGCTGAATTGGGATTGGCTATTGAACGGAGGCTTACAAAACATTTTACGCTCCGAGAGGAAGTCAGGCAATCGTGTTTCGAGTCGTTCGAAGCAGAAGGAAAACCGCCAGTCGCCAATGACCACATTCTGGTGACCATTGGCAATCGATTGCAGTTGATTCGATATGAACAGATTGTCTGTATCACTGCCTTGCGGGAGTATTCCAGGATACGGACGTTTGAGGGGCAAAAGATTGTTGTACGCAAGTCACTGAAGTCCTGGGTCGATTTCCTCCCGACCAAGGGATTTCTACGAATCCATAGATCATCAATCATCAATGTTGAAGCCATTGAAAGAATCAAAAAGCTCAAGAATCGCACCTATGTGGTATATCTGCGCACCCTCGCAGAACCGTTGGAATTCAGTCAGCGATACGCCAATATCATGCGGAAAACATTTCAAACCTGACCAGCCCGCTTACTCAACTCCAATCCTTGATCAACTTCGGGGGATCAACGATCCTGCTGTCCGCCTTCCCGGTGGTGGCCATCGTGGGACCGCACCAGAGTGGAAAAACCACCCTTGCCAGGCAAATGCCCTTTCGACATTACTTCGATCTGGAGAATCCGCGGGACTTGGCTCGCTTGGATCAGCCGCAACTGACCCTGGAAAATATTCGACCCGGATAGCCATATTCTTGAACCAGAAAAGGCTGTCACGTGCCGATTAAAGCGAAGCCCCATTTTATCAAGATTTATCAGGTGACCGCCGCCGAAACATGGGTTTAACATCAGTTGGCAGGCAGTCACTGGCATTGAATCCGCCGCAAGAATTTTTTTTTGGATTTGAAAGAAATTCCGGTATTGAGCCAGCTGATTAATCCTGAATAGTAATTATATTCTTCCCCATTCTTTTTGATCTAAATTTCAGCGCTCTATAATCAAAGATGTTGGAGAAACAATAATACTGGAGGATATATGGCAGATATTTTACTGGCCGGAAAACCGATTCAAACTTTGGGCACGATTCCAAGTGCAGGGCAACCGGCACCTGATTTTGTCCTGGTGAAAGCGGATCTTTCAGAAACAACCTTGGCGGATTATTCTGGGAAGAAAGTGGTGCTGAACATCTTCCCCAGCCTGGATACATCCGTATGTGCCGCCTCTGTGCGGCGGTTCAACGCCGAAGCCGGCCAAATGGACGATACGGCAGTTCTGTGTGTCTCTGCTGATTTACCCTTTGCCCACACCCGGTTTTGCGAGATTGAAGGATTGGACAATGTGATTTCCGCCTCGGTTTTTCGCTCACCGGAATTTGGGAAAGACTATCAGGTGCTCATCACCAGCGGGCCGCTGGTCGGTCTGTTGTCGCGGGCAGTGGTTATCGTTGATGAAAATGGGAAAGTGCTGTATTCAGAGCAGGTTCCCGAAATCACCCAGGAACCAGATTATGAAGCCGCTCTGGCCGTCCTCAAATAGGTCTTTTTTTAGAAGTCATTACGCAAGTATGAATT
>JGI10211J34971_10004759_pt1 | contig 10733 bp, 22 predicted proteins | sample Etolagsediment_FD_34971 | JGI IMG/M metagenome (IMG submission 34971)
AAAGAGATACAAGACAGAAGAGATAAAGCAGCCATGAGGATGGCTAGAGAGGAATTAAAAAGAGCAAAAACTAGAGAAAGTATAGCTAAGACTAAGGAATATACGAGAGTATCTAACAAAAAAACAAGAGAATATAAAACTGCAGGAGTTAGAGAAGCATTAAAGGGATTAAAAAAACTAAAGAAACAGATGCCTAGATCTGCTCCAGGTTCTGCTTTTAGTAGTGGTGGTTCTTTTAATGATAATAATGTTTTTGGAGGAGGCTCTACTAAAAACCCCAAACAAAAAAAATAGGAAAGAGGCAACCTGAGAATAGAATACTACTAAAATGAACAAAAAAGGACAGTTAGGAGTACTAGCAGCAGTATTTGCCATATTTATATTTATATTATTTTGGGCTATGGCTGCAGGTGGACTTCTTAAACAAGTTGGGGAAGATGCAGTCATAGAACATGGATACACTGGTTTAACTGCTTTTATCCTGGTTAATATGAATCTATTTGTATTCATAGGGTTACTCCTAGCAGTTATAGTTTATGTGGGGTTTGGGTTAAGATGAAAATAATAAACCTGTTTATATTATTGATTATTAGCATCAGTATAGCTTCTGCTTTGGAGAATAATATAGAAATAGTACCTCTCACACTAATAAAAGATGATATAGTATATGTAAACCATAGTAGGGGTAACATAAGACAATACCCGAGCACTCTACTCCCAAATGAAGAGGCTATTATTTCTTTCACACCATTGTCCAATGATCAGTCTTATGACCTCTGCTATAATTTTTATAATTATAATGTCACTATAGAAGAATTTGGGGAAAGTGATTTTTTTGGCTTAATTAAAAGCGATTTGAGGGGGGAAACACAGATAAATAGACTTAGATGTATGCAAACTTTTTCTACCTCTAAAGAGGCTGAATTTAACTTTAGAGCGATTTATCATGGAGAAGGCATAATTAAGTATGATATTTATATACTTCCTAGCAAATATAAGCTAGATTTCGATTCTGCAGCTAAAAATAACGATTTAATAATTTTAGATCCTTATCTTATAGGAGAATTAGGAAATAATTTACAATACTACCTTAAATTTAATAATTCACTTTATTTTAATGATACTGATTATGCAGCTTATAGGGTGGAAGATGATTATTCGATAGCAGGATATGACTTTAGATTTAATCAAAACTTGACAGATATATTTAATGCTTATGACTTGGCAGGGACTGCTTCTATCCAAGAAGATGGATTATATTTTGATAATACGACAACAGTAAACACCACAGATATAGATTCATGGGCTGATGAACTGACTATAATATTCTGGATAAAAGCCCCTCTTCAAGAATCTTACGACAGAGTAATAGAAAGCACAGGGGAGTTTTATATTTCTCAGCNACTTACTAGTACAGGGCTAAGATTTAGGGTATATAACAGTTCAGGGGATGCTTATAATGATAATCTAGATGATGTATTTGATGATACTTGGCATTTCATAAGTGCGAGATATAATGGTTCTCACTTAATAACGTGCCGAGATGGGTTATTAGACTGTTCAGCAGTAGCACACTTGGGTAATATAAGGGACAATAACCAACCTTTAACATTAGGCGGGAATAATCCTACAACTCCTAAGTTTATGGGAACATTGAGAGAATTATATATATATAATAGATCTTTAAGTGATGATGAGATAATTAGATATTATAATATGGGTAACTATACCACAGATAAGTTAGGGGTATCTAATCAAGCCTTAAGCATGAAAGGAGATAACGAGATAATACTACTTAGGAATCTAGGATATACTGATGATTTCTCAATCGCTGCATGGGTTTATATTCCTACTGGCACAAATGCTTGGAATACTCTAGCAGGTAATGGTTTAAGTAGGAGACTATTAATAAAGAGTGATGGACAGTTATGGGCTGATTATGGAAATAATTACTTCTCATCAGATAAGATAAATCTAGACCAGTGGCAACATATTACTTATGTATATAATGGTTCTCATCAGACTTTTTATATCAATGGTATTCAAGATTCAGGGGGGTGGAATAGTGATGAGCCTACAGTATCATGGGCCGGAGATTTCTATATAGGTAGTTACAACCCCCCTGATTTTACTTATCCTTTTAATGGTTCAATGGATGAACTAATATTTTTCAATCGTAGCATAAGCCAGGATGATATTAATTTATTAGTTGGGGGGTTTGGGTATTCCCTTAATATAACTGTAAGGGATGAGGAGACAGATGCTCTAATAACAGAGGCAACTCTAGAGTATTATAATAGTACTTACTCCAATACCATAGATACTACTACAGGGTATTTCTTTATAAATGGACTTAACACAGGAGATTATACCTATACATTTACTGCTGATAATTATACGAGTAGAAGTTATTTTTATGATCTTGGCGTGAATCAGGCAGAGACGACACAAGAGACAGCTTACCTCACAGGGGAGACTGGGACTGTTATATTTACCTATAAAAATGCTGATACTTCTCAGATTATAGAAGGCGTAGAAGTTACTATGGATAGGTTCATAGGGGGGAACTGGGTGGCAGTAGATCAGTCTAATACAGATGTCACGGGCAGGGTAGAGTTTACATATACTGAAGGAGTAAGATATAGAATATCTAGTAGTGCTTCAGGCTATGTAGATAAGAGTTTTATATTAGATCCTGTCATATTTGATAGTTATACTGTTAATATAGATCCTACCTCTACTATAACTGATTCATTACAGAATTTAGGTTTAATTGTATCTTATACACCTAAACAATTTACTTATAATGATACTGGAACTTTCAATTTGACTATATATGCTCCAGGAGGAGAACTGACTAATTATAGTTTATATATATTATATGGATCAGAGTATGATACTTATTCAGGAAGCAATCCGGAGGGAGGCACACTTCAACATAATTATAACCTATCGAATCAGACTGCATACTACTTCACAGTTATTTATGACTATTACACCCCAAAAACAGGATATAAAAGATTCTCTTATCCTTATAGGATTAATAATATAACTACTGGCAACACTATAGAAGCTATGAAAGATAATGCTTATGGTATAGGTTTATTTGAGCGAGTGATAATTAGTGTAGTGATTGCTCTTATTCTCGCAGGGATAGTAGGTTCTGTTGCAGGAATAAAAGCAGGAGGAGTAGTAAGTTTAATTATATTAGGGGCTTTCTCTTATATAGGATTTATGCCAATATGGGCGGTAGTATTGTCTTATATAATAGGATTTATATTATTAGTGAAGGGAGGTTCTAACTAAAATGGATGACTATCTACCTCTAATATTAGCAATAGTATTAAGTATTAACGGAGTTCTATTTATTGCTCAAGGCTCAATAACTAATCTCCAGGAAGAACTAGGGACACCATCTACCATTTTCTTTAACGGTTCTGGCTCACTTATATGTGATTTTGAAAAAAGTAACTGTACAGGTTCTAATTATGTTCTTGATAATGATGATCCAATTAAACAGCTACCTGATGCTAAAAACATAGAAACAGAAGAAGGAGGACTATTCTCTGATATATTCAGCACAATTAAAGACTGGATAACTGGAGTTCCAGGAGTAGGATTCTTAATAAATATAGTATCTGCTCCAGGTATATTTATTTATATGTTAGGTTTGCCTGATTTAGTAAGTATGATATTAGCTACTATATGGTATTTATTCACATTGTTTATATTGGTTGCTTGGATGTTGGGGAGGTAAAAAGGAAAATGTTTACACCAGGAGGAGAAATAGAAACTGCGATAATGGCTATGTCCCAATGGACAGGGAGCATATTCTTAACTATATTAATGATCTTGATAGTAGTTATAATGATAGGTTTAGTGCTGCCTCTCCCTCTAGAGTGGACTTCAATAATAATACTGCCTCTCTTGTTAGTTTTAATGGCTTATGAGAGTATGTTCTATCCAGCAGGAGCTGCCTTCCTATTATACTTATCTTTCATAATGGGTAAGGCACTATTAACTAGATAATATAGTTATTATTATCCCAGTATACTAATTAGTATACTAGAATAGTATTTTAAGTAATTCTTTACCCTGATCTAAAGGAACGATTTTTAAATACTCCATAGTACTCTGGACTTTAGCATGACCTAGCATTCTAGATAGAATTATTATATCTCCTCCACACCTTAACCAATTAACTGCAAAACTATGCCTAAACTGATGGGGATGCCCTCTCAAGTACTTCTTGACTAGTTGCCATGCTCTTTGTCTACTAATAGGGAATATAAGGCTATCGTGCTTCATAGGACTAGTATATAGCTCTAGAAGCTCTTTTAGACGGGGATGTAGTGGTATATTACGATATAAGAACTTTCTATTCTTCTGCCATCTAATAGTAATAGTATAATTCTTAAAATCTATTTGTCCTTTTGTCAAAGATACTGCTTCTGTTACTCTGCAACCAGTAAACCATAACACCTGCATAAGCATCTTATGTCTTGGATTCTTAATATCTGAGATAGTATTAACTATATAATCACGGTCCCAATATTTAGGGAGTTCTTTCTGGGGGTTTACATTATTGCTCTGATTTGTTAAATCCCGAGCTTCCAAAACTATAATATCTTTTTCTGTTTGTGTTTGATTCATTTTAATAATACCTCATAGACTTTAATTTTTAGCCATTAAGTAAACCCTTTTATTCTTCTTCCTGATCCATATAATACTCCTCATCATAAAGATCATAAGGTTTATATGGTCCATAAGATTCCAAAGGAGCCGCTACTTCGTTTAAATGTTCATATTCAAATATTGTTAATCTAAAGTTTTTCTTACTCATTTTTAACCTCTAGTTTTTTTTTACTCCAGGGTTTAGTTCTATTCCTTAGTTTCTCTGCTGTTTCTAGTGCTTTCTTATCCTGGTAATCTGCTAATAGATCGATTATCCCCTCATCAAAATATGCACGATTATCTACATAACGTAGTGGTTTAACTTTCATCTCTCTTATATCTACTTGAACCTTACTCACAGAACAGGCTAATTTAATGGATATATCTTTATAGGATACTAACCCATCTATTTTTATTTCTGCTTTCTTAAGTTCATCCAGTTTACCTTTTGTGCTTAAATTATCTAACTGATCTGACCTTTCTTTAATTAAATCCTTAAAATGCCCATGAAAGTTTGGTGTTGTGAACTTATAAGCTAAAGGCTTAACTGTTAGCTTTTTCATCTTTTCTTTAATATAGAGCATCCTATAAAGAGAATATCCCCTATAGTTTCCATAGTTCTCCTGCCTATCAAAACAATTAACTAATAATCTAGGAATTTTTTTATCAAATATGTCATTGTCTAGAACTCCAAAATTAGGCAATACTAAAATAACTATGATCTTAAATGCCCTATAGGTTTCAAAGGTTCTATTAAGCATAGCGTTGAACCTAGTTAATGCTCCCCTTCGGTTAAAATCTCCTGCCTCATCATATATAATAACAGGTAACTTTTTCTTGAAACATTCACTTAACTGCGATAAGAACTGTTTGCCCCCCATAGCATACTGGGGATGGTTCTTCGGCTCTAGGCTTATAGGATAGCCAGTAATATGATCTGCTATATGTACTGCTAGAGTAGTTTTCCCTTCCCCTACTCCTCCATCACAGATAATTAAACTAGCTTTTTTAGATTCTATCCTTTCTACTTGACCAATAACATTAGATGCAAGTTCCTTATCTATTGGCAACCCATGAGCATATACATCTGATCTTGTCATTATTACAGCCCCTTAACTCTATTTTCTGCTTCTATGTTAGTGGTATCAATCTCTTTACCTGTATCTATCCTAGTAAGTCTTAGCTGATCTAACACATCATTAATGATCCTGAAGGCAGAGATAAGATCACTTTCCCTAGTACTATTAACTAGATTCTCTAAGTTCTCAAATCCAGCCTTACCTAGCCTCCTACTTAGCGGTTTCTCATTAAGTAAAAATAAAGAATATATCCTACTAGCAATAACATCAGTAGGATCTGCTACCCCTGCTAGTATCTTTTTTCTATGAAATTCTATTGATTCTAGAGCATTGTTATACCTTTCTAGGATCAATACCCTTACTATGTCTACAGCAGGTGTACTTATTGTTGAATCGTTATTAAAATCTACCATTTTAGTGTAATTTTCCTCCTTTTTTTAAGGACAGCCCATTTAGGTTTACTTATAACTGAACAAGTATACTATTTTGTATACTTGTTGTGTAATCTGAACATTCTTCTATACTCGGTTTTCTTGTTTGGTTTAACTACTTCTAAATACCCATAATTCTCTAAAGTGCAGACAGCTGCCCATATACCTCTAGTATTACACTTATAAAGTTGATTATCCTTTAAGCCCTTAGAGATCTGAGGTATAGAAAAATAAGAATCATCCCCAGACAGTCTTTTATCCTTCAAATAATTAAAAACTTCAATCTGTCCCATTATAATACCCCCATGCTTTAGATGGATTAAAGAATCTGATCTTCCCTTTATATTTATGTCTCTTTAAACCATACCAGTATACTAATTGCCAGAATAATGAAGTAAAAGGTATACTAAATATACCAGTAATAATTATACATAGCATTGATAGTTTGCCTGGAAATACTACATAAAGTAACACAGATATAAAGAATAACAAATAAATAGGAAAGGTTAATATCTTTATGCTTAGAACAGTTATATTATCCTGTTTATGTTTGAAGCTAGTTATTCCTCCTTCTACTGGGTTAGTTACTAAGTTACTAGGCTTTAATAATTTATTTTTAAGTTTCTTATTAAAGCTAGTGATTTTAGGATCTTGGTTAGTCTTGACAGCTATTATCATTTATATCACTGCTCCAGCCGCCTTCTGGCTTAATTCAAGAATCTGTGTAAGTGTATGTCCATTATTATAGATCAGCCATAAAGCTAAAGCAGATGCCCCTGCTGCAATTATAGCAACTATTAAGATAAGTTTCATAATCTTATCTTCACTATTAGGAGACATTAAGGCTCTAAGATATAGATTCTCATATTTCACTCCATCGAATCCTTCCCCCCCTTTCAAATCTGGAGACAGTATTATATCTGTCTGCTCATCAACAGTAATTGCTTTAGTACCTCCTATATGATCTATAAAGGAAGAATTATCTATACTTACTAGATGAGTATTTTTCTCTGTATCTTTGTATTTAAGAAAGCCCCCTGTGATTTTACAAGCCCTATAATAACTGCCCCCTATACCTCTTACTGATACTAGAATCTTCTTGCCCCTAGATAACTTAACTCGGATAGCTGGAAACAAAAACCCATTAGTCATCCAGTTCAATGCAAACAAAATAAGAATAGTTAATACTAGATAAGCTCCAATCTGGACACCTACTTGATACATTACATCATTCATTTTTATACCTCCCTGTTTGGCTTATTCATGCCAAATATGTTTTTTTTCTTGGGTTCTAATTCATTACTATATGATTCTTTAGTAAACGTAGTCATTCTTCTTCTTAAAAAACCATTTTTAGACTGGCTTAATTCAATCTTTGTTGCTGCCCTGCTAAGTGAGATTAAAAAGGGTTTAAGCATATCACTCTGGAGAAAGTCTCCAGCTAGATTAAGATATGTCTCTACATAAGGAAGCTCATCATACTTCGATAAGTTACCTAACCTTACATCCCTAGTATAATAGGTAAGAAGCCCCCATAGTTTCTTCTTTGCAAATATAGGCTTTCCAGTTTTGTCTATTCCTTCTACTGCTTCTGATAGCTTATTTTGTAACTCTGGGCTTACTTGGCTAGATCCCCAGACTGGATCAGTAGTCATCAAATTGAAATCTAGATCACTCTGCGGCACAGTTCTTCTATCAGGTAGATTCTGTTGCTGATTTTCTTCACTCATCTATAAACACCTCATACTCATTTTTAGGTATTTTATACCTATTGAAATCAAAATCTACAGCATCTTTAAACTCTTTTACTGGCATTAGTGCTGCTACATTCTTATTTCTTATTTTAATAAGTAATTCTGTTTTTTCTTTATCTAGGAATTTCTCCTTTAATACTAACTTGAGCATTAAAATTTCCCTTCTCGTTTTCCCTTCTTTTTTATGGATTTTGTAAAGTGCTTCTTTAGCCCTCTCTGTATTAGCTTTAATTCTTGCTTGTTCCATTTTCTCCTCCGATTATATTTACTATGATTTAGAATAAATCCTGCTAGAAATATTAAACCTGTAATAGAATAAATATCAGTATTATTTATAATGGGTTTTTTTCCTAAAGTTTCCCCTTTAGGTATTACTTCCATTGAGCAAATATTTCTATACATTACATTCTCTATTTGTTGCTCTAGAGTAAATTTACAGATTCCATACATTATATAAGGATTATCGCAATATAACTCCCCTTCACACTCTACATAAATAGAAGGGTTTAACCCTTGAAATACTATAACAGAAAAAAGAAAAATAAATATAATTATAGTAGTAGTTCTGAATATATACTTATCCAGCTTATAATTTCCAAATTTCTTAAATCTCATTTTTTGGTTGGTTTAGGTATAAATTCATCTTGTTTATCTTCTCCCTGTATTTCTAGTTTAATGCCAAATACTTCGAGAACTTTTTCAGCTGCGTATCTATAGCCATACTCAGTACCATGTTTATACCCTTGTTCGTATGCTTCTTTTGTTTTTTTATCCATTTTCTCCTCCTCATAAAATAAAGAAGTTAAGCTCAATCGAGCTTAACTTTTCCGAATCCATCCCCATTAGTTGCTATCTTAACTTGATCTCCTACTTCTGGAAGTTTACTATATTTAGTCTTATACTTCCCTAGATTAGATTTAGGAGTATATTTAGTTTTGCCATCTTCTGAGATATAGGTAAATAACTGACTTAATTTGATACTCTTATTATCTACCATTACCTCAATAGTTAGATCAATAGCGGGACTATCTACACTTCCAGACCATGTTTTAATAGATGATTCTGGAATAAAGTCTTGAACTATCCCATCTTTTAACCCTATAATAACTCCTGTTAGGACTGAATCAGAAGGGAGACCCTGCCCTTTTACTTCCTCTGCATTATTTGCGTTATACATTTTTGTTTTCCTCCATTGTTTGCTTATTTGTTAAATATACCCTCTAAAGTATATGTTTTGAACACCTCTTTTCATATACTTTAGAGGGTTGTTATAGGTTGGTATAACTTTAATATTTTTTACAGGACAATCATCAGCATGATCTCCCTCCATTCCTCCACAATTACATTTAGTCATCTTTCTAACTACCCATTTAATACTATAGTATGTTATATTAAACTCTTTTTCTAATAACTCTGCAGTTTTCCTTATCCAGTACCCAGTACCCGTATTCTTATTTATATAACTACTGAGTAAAAAGCTAATTTTCTTAGTCATTTTAAATTAATCTCGCTTGTTTATCTTTAAATGCCATATTAAATATAGCTTTGCCTGATTCTGGTTCGACACAATTCCTTAATACTTTCTTTTTATCTATTGATAATTTATAATTAGTTAAATCAAATCCTTTTATTTCTTGTAATTCTTCTATAATCGAATCATGCCCTCTAAAGTAATTCTTTTTAGCTTGGGTTATTACAAAATTAGACCAGTAATAATGTCCATTATACCAATATGGTTTGATTAAGGGTTTATAATAAGAAACAACATTTTCAACAACCCAAACCCCTTTAAAGAATTTATCTAATAATATGATTTCTTCGTATAATTTCATATCTGGATAAACTACTTTCTGTGAACCATGAACCATAAAAGGCATTTTTGCCCGTGAATGAGTAGGACATGGCGGACTGCTCCATATAAAATCAAATTCCTTATAATGTTCTAATAAGTATTTATGTGCATCTCCTATAATAACCTTATCATTTGGAAAGAAATCTTGATAGATCTTAGCTATTTCTGGGTTTAATTCTACAGCAGTTACTTCTACATTTTCCCATAATTTTCTATTCCCCCCTATACCAGCATAAAGGTTTAATACTTTTAGTTTTTTAGTCATTTTTTATTATTATCTATCCATTCAAATATTATACTTAATGTAGTTAATACAGCTAACCATATTAAAATAACTGCTGGAATAACTGCGGGGGTTTGAGTTAGAGTGTACCATAGCCCCATTATAACCCCCTCTCTTGTAATATTTCTGTAATTACAACCATCCTATTAAGTAGTAGCCCTGATCTCTCATCCTGATACTGTTCCTTAAATATATCTTTCTGCCTCTCTAATATTTGTCTATATTCATCCTTACCCATCTTTCTAACTACCCTCATAAATCCTCATCCTCTAATTCGTCTGTGCAGTATTGTTCCCACGTTTTGTATTCTCTCATTTTCTAAATACCTCTTATTTCTTTCTTTCAATAATCTAATAAGTGATTCCTCGTTTATTTCTCCTCTCCAATATTGTTGAATTAAAGTCATTTCATCTCCCTCTAAACATATCCAGATTAGGTTCTTCTGGTTCTTCGTGTTCTTTCAGTTCTTCGTATTTAATTGCCATCTCTTCGTTAGTTAGATTACACATCTTAATCAATCCAATACATTTTAAAACCATAAATAGGTCTTGTTAACCAAGCTCTTAATTTATCTCCTCTTTGTAAATAATACTCATAAAGCACTTCATCTAGAGCGACCTCACCATAAATATTAAATATATTAGCATAGCAATTATTAAT
>JGI10211J34971_10004760_pt1 | contig 10730 bp, 37 predicted proteins | sample Etolagsediment_FD_34971 | JGI IMG/M metagenome (IMG submission 34971)
TGGTCTTCTTTTTTTGTAGGATATTTGTGGATGGCAAAATAAGCAAATGCTAAACATTGGACATATTCTTTAGTATTACCAACGTTTCCCTTTGCCATTTTATTAATCTTTTTTCAAGTATTTAGAAAAAAAGAGGGTCATTTCTGACCCTCTCTATCAATTTCCCATCTCTCTCAAACTTCGCACCATGTATTCAGAAAACTTCTCCATCTTTTCTGGGATAAGTGCTTGTGGCCTTTGACTAATGACTTTTCTGAGTGCATCCATCTCATTCCACTCATCATCTGTAAGATTGCTTTGTCCCTTTGATGGAAGAGTCATACTTTGTGCTCCCGTGTTTATGTTGAAATCATAACACTATTTAATGCGGATGTGCGGTTTCTTAATATTCTCTTTGGGATTGAGTATTGTTTCTTTACGAACCAAAGAATGTACCAAATCCACCTCATCACCAAAACCTTTCATTCGATCCTCTAGTTTATCCACTAATTGATCAACTTTAATTAGATTATCAATAGAACAAATCATCGAAGAGATTTCTCTTGCAACAAAAGGTTTTTCTTGACGTGCAGCATATGCAAGTGCATTACGCAATGCTGCTTCTGCTTCCTTCAAACTTTGTTCAACCGATTCACTTAGTGCCATTTACTTTCCTCATTTCAAAACTACCATCACCACGGTCAATCCATTCTACTGTATCACCTTCTTCAAGTCCAGCAACTTCAAGCAAATCATCAGGGAACTCTACAAAACAATCACCAGACAACCCATCAACTTGAACTGGAAGTTGCCACTTAACTACTTTATCAGTGTTGTGGACAAGATATTCCAAATCACTATGTCCCCAAGGTGGCATAGAAGGTTCATAGTATTCTTTCTCTTTCAGAACATCTTCAATTCTTAACCCACCATTACCATTCAGAAGTGCAAGAAGTTCATATGCCTCTGATGTTTGCTTCTTATAGGTATAGTAGTTGTCCTTTACTACATTTACAATCACATCATAGATTTCCTGCGGTGTTGCTTCACCAGCAGACATTGCATCATAAAGCCAGTTTTCAAGATTCTCAAGCGAATACTTTTTATAGTCCATAATTAATCTTTTCTTGGTTTAGGTTTAGAACACTCAAGACAATAGAAAGAGAAACCCTCTCGAAATAATTTTACCACCTGAAAGTGCTCCTTGTCAAGTGGTTTAATCACTTCACATTTACTACACTTTCGTTGTCCCGATTCCAGAGTTTCCCCAGATACGACGTTCTTTCTTACGGAGTTTCTTAAGTTCTCTGTAAAGTTCCTTGATTTGTTGATAAGCATCTTCTGGCGATATTTTATCTGCGATTTCAAGTCCTGCAATGAGCCCAACCTTATCACCAAACCGTGCAAGTGCTCTCTCATATGCCGTGAGGTTTTCATACATCGTTTTTAGTCCAATTTTCTAAAGTAAGAATATCTATACGAACATCCACTGCATCAATGTTGTTTCCAAGTTCATAGAGTGAATTTGTAGTTTCAATGTTCTCGTCTTCTAATTTTGCAATGCGTTCTTCAAGTTCAACAATCTTCTCATACAAATTAATCTCTTCTACAATTTGAGTTTTATTTGGAGAAAAGAACCATTCAATAAAGTTTTTAATCATACTATACCAATCTCTTTCAAATATTGTCGATATCTCATAAATGATTGAAGACGAATAGGAACACTCAAACTATCACAACAACGACAATATGAAATAAATTCGTACCAAGCACTTGTAGGATCGGTGTCACTCATAGCAACTCTTTCCAATATTCTCCACCTGTTGAAGTGCAAGAACAAGATTAATTTTACTGGTCATTTTTTGCGTTTTGTAGAGCTAGAAGTGTTTCTAGTGGAATCCACGCGGGTGGTTCGTCCTTTACTTGTACCTGAACTTCCTTTACTTTTTGGTTTAGGTTTTTGTTCCACACTTCTCTTACGTTTCTTACTGGCGTCAACGGGTTTTCCATCACGGTAGTCAATCTTTGCTGTCTTATCTAGTTTATACCTTTCTATGTGTTTTTGCAAGTGCTCCTCACACTCAAACCAACAAATTGTAGAATTCTTTCCCTCACCAACCTCAAGTCGGTAAGGAAATTTATCATAAGGAAATAGTTCTGTACTAATCATCGGCCAGTGACATCTTCGTATTCAACTACTTTACCACACCTAAAGTGAATCCGGCAACGAGGCCAATCTTCCCATTTCCCTTTCCATTCTTCCGGATAAACCTCAATGTATTTTGTTATCATCCAGGGACGTATCTTTCCGTGATTACCATTAGGCACCCATTGAAAGTTGAATAACCCATCAAGTTTATCACTATATCCTTCATCACCTTCTTTCAGTTCTACAAAATCAGCAGTATGTGAGTAATCAATCAAATACAAAACACCATCTGGAGAAATCCAATACTGTGACATTGTACCACCAATGCCTTCTTCAATGTCTTTTGTCTGAAGACGAGTATTTGTAAATTGTTCTCCAAGATTATAACTTGACCTTAAAAAATCCATCATACCCATCAGTATTTTCCTCCAAGTTTAACAGGAAACTCTTTACCACTCAAGTCATCATACAACAGTTTAGCAAAGATTTCATATGCTGGTTGTCTGGTTTCAATCGCAGAAGATGTAGCAACAGTCCACATAATCCTCAACTGCATTTTATCAGGTAAAGTCTTCATCACTTAACTCCACATCATCTTCTACAAGGTCTTGCAATCGGTTCATCATAACCTCATCCATTGGAATAACTTTCTCTTTACCAGTCTCAATATCATCTACCATTTGCAACAAACTATCCAAGAAATATTTGGGATAAATCTCATCTTCTAAGGTATCCCAAAAGTAAAGAATACACTGTTCTAATGGGTCATCAGTTTTGAGAAGTGCATAGTCCTTGTAATTATTTCCCATCAAATCAGACCAATTCTTAAATGCATACCAGCAATTATACCATCCTTGAATGATACAAGAGTTCCAATAGTATTCAACCCAAGACATTTTAACTTTCTTGGTATTAGTTCCTAGAAGTGGTTTTGAGAATGTCATCGTAGATATCGCGGTTTTTCACTATCAAACTGGTAGAATTTCACATCTTTCATATCAAGACACATACGCACAGTTTCGTGCTCTCTGCGTTCTCTTGGTGTTCCTTTATATATGGTTCGTCTTTGATAAGCACATTTCCATATGCTATAAAAGATTTTAGATTTCTCGTTCATTTGGGACAATGTAAGAAATACTTGTATTCGCCAAGTGGACCATAGTGCCACTGTATTATATCACATCCTTCATATTGTCCCACTACTTTGGTGGACTGTGATTCAACTGGTGGATTCTCTGACTGTAGAAGTAGAGAGATGAGCAGAATAATTCCCCCAAAAACAATACCAGCAGATCCAGCACCACGCAGAAACTCTTTGAGTGCTACTTTATCGTCTTGTGTCATAATTGAGGTAGGTTAGGAATGTTGTCTGGATTACATATCATATAATCATATAAGTTTCCATTGAAATCTCTTGCCTGCCTACAAAAGTATTGAGGTGGAGGTTCTGGTAATTTAGCAAATGTGACAATAGTAATAATAGTATTCATCACAACTAGGATAGGTGTGAAATTTTTCTTGAAGTATTCTTTCATTTATCTCCAAGAATAGTGCTTGCAACACCACTTTGAGGATGTGCCCAGGGTTGCTTATCCTTTTCAAGTTCTTCTACTTTATTACGAAGTTCTGCAATTTGTAAATACAGATCTTCAAGATGTGATGTGAGATTGTAATAGTTGACTTTACCTGTGATGTGAGTATCTGCTGTTGAGATTTCATTAAAGATTTCTTTCCAGTTTTGTGATAGTTCAGTCATTCAACAACCCCACGATAAGATCATTTACTTTTTCTTCTATAGTTTTCTTCTTTGGTGGATACATTTCCAACCATCCTTTGTTGATAAGATCAAAAAATGTTGGTTCCCACTTATAAGCAAACTCAGGAAGAGGATCAAATCTTTCTGAGATTGCTAACCACCAAGTATCATACCAATCCCCACCAAGTTTAGCACGGAGAGTATCAAGTTGTTCGTCAGTCATTCTTCTTCCTCATGAGTAACGCAGATATCTTTCAATGCTTTCAATGCTTTCTTTTCATTCACACATAGTTCTGGTCTTCGTTCAATCTCACTAATAGATTTCACAAGATCAACAATGGTTGAGTCCTTATACATGTAATTACCATCACGATTTAATGGCTCTGGATTAATCACGAATATATCATCCCACCAATCGGCAATGATATCATATAGTATTTGTTCGTATTCAGTCATAATGTGATAATCTTTGAATCCATCATATGTAGTGTCTAGCCACGGAGCATCATCTTTGTCTGGTAGATTGTGTTCAGTCATGAGCGTCCCCAAAATTCATCATCAGCATACATTTGATACCAACCATAGTTCAATTCTTCAAAAAATGCACAACGATCAATGTTATCATTGTATTCACTAAACCTGAAGTAAAATACATTACGCCAGTGCCAGTAGGCATCACTGAACCATTCAGTCATTAATCGTTCCTTCATAAGAGTAATTCACATACAAATTGTCACCACCGATATTCATATGGTAGATCTTGCCATTGTTGAGATAGATTCCCAACCATACAGCACGTCCTTCCTCCATCGTTTCGTAGTGAACCATTCTAACATCTTCCAGCACAATTTCGTCTGGGTTCTTCACAAATCGTGTCATTTTTCTAGTCCTGCGTTAGTGTCCTTACTCAAGTAGCAACCCATTCTATACCCTTCAGCAAAAGCACAGTGTATCCACTCATACATCATTTCCTTGCGTGTGTTGGTATCTTCTACTTCACAATCACCAAAGAACCATTCACATCGATGAGAGTATGTCCCATAGAGTTCATTGAACCATGTGGTGAAGGCAACTTCAGCATCATCACTGAATATCCATTCTTTAGGTGGATGTGTCATTGAAACTCTCCTGAAACTCTTTCCAGCGTTTGTCTAATTGACTATCCATCCATCCCCAGACACCATGTTCCATTCCATCAACTCCAGCAACTTCAATCTCATCTTGAATGAGACGGCGTAGCATATCAATTTGTTCGTCAGTCATTTGTTACCATTGATAATGTTCCAGAATTGTTTAGAGTTAGCACCAGGAAGATGTGGTAGTTTCTTTTCCCAGTATCCTGTGACATGCCAATACCAGCATTGAACCACATGTTTATAATACCAAAGCTGAAGATAATAGGGTTTAGTCATCATTCTTCTCCACTACATTTAGCAGGGAAAGTTTTTCCTTATTTACTTTTTCCAGTTTTTCAATTCTATCACATAATTCTGTGATAATACGAATCAAAGCTTCATATGAAATGGTTTCATTATCATGCCCATTCTCCATATCATAATAATAATCGTGGATTAGTTCTTGTCCAAAGTTGCGGTCAGTCATAGTTCATCATCCTCCACTTGATCAGCAAGACGCAGTATAGCATCCTCAATTACCCAATCAGCACATTCATCCCAGTCAATCATAACATCCTCAAATTGTCGGACATCAGTATAGTCCATAGGTGTGCCGTTGCCTCTTACATCTTCAAGAATACTATCAAAGAACTCACCAAGCATCAAACTCTCAAATGCTTCTTGGTCTGGAGGACACTCCCAATCCTCAAACATTTCAGATGTGGGAGCAACTGTGATAGTTTTTGTATAAGTGACTGTGATTGCTTTAAGTGGGATTTGTTGAGTCATTTTACTTTAGAAGCATTATCTTGAATGTATTGAGCAAGTTCCATAATCTCTTTTTTGAGATTGGATGTAGAAGTTTTAGCAACCTCATCATAAAAGTTGGTGAGTGCTACATTCAGCAGAGCAATTTGACGATTGTTGAGTTCCATTAGTTTGGTTGCTTATGACAGTATTATATACCAAAAGGAGACCTTGTGGGGTCTCCCTGTGCCAGTTCATCAAATGTCATAAGGCAATTGTGCGTCTTTGTGCCATACTCGGGTGAATACTAACCAATTCTCAACTTGGTGTGACATTTCTGCCATCCAGTGTTGTCCGTTCTCATCAATAGCATCAAGGTAATGGATGCGGGTCTTTGGGTCAATCGTGCGTGTGACAGTTACAAACTTTACTTTTTCAGTCATCATCATTCTCCCAGAAGTCCTTCCATTCCATCCTATCAATATCAGTCATCACATCAACAACAAAACCACTGATATCCAAATCAGGAAAACCATCTTTGATAATATAATTTGTCACATCATTTGCTAAGTAATCACCAAACTCTTGTGTATTTCTAAGTTCATCAAATTCATGAGAAGCAGGATTGAATTTCACACAGAAGGTGATTTTATATCCTTCGACACAATCCTTTGAATTACTTAATTCATATTTACGATCTTCAATCTGTTTTTCAAGTTGTTGAAGTTCTTTGTAAGAAAGATTAGAGAGGTCAGTCATCAGTTGTCCTCCTTGTTGTAGAAGGCTTCTTGTGCCTCAGCAAGCGCACCATGGGGGGCTAATCCCATTTGCTGGATAAACTCAATGGCATCTTCAAACCCCCTGTCATAGGCGGCACGCATATCATCTTCGGTTAAACAAAGAAACAAATTTCTGTCTCCTATAAGTTCGACAATGATTTTGTCAGTCAGTGGGTGCTGTTCAGTCATACTCCGTCTCCAGTTTCTTGCCAATCACTCATGTATTCGTGTTGGTGTGCTTGGTATCGTAGCAGAGTTGGGATACATGATGGAGTGATACCCATAGATTGTAGCACTTCTTCAAACCAATCGGCAGTAGCATCGATGACTGCTTGTGCTTCTGCCTCCTCATTAGGTGGTGCTGTTTGAAGAGCATTCTCAACCATCTTGAGTAGTTTAGTTTTGTCAGTCATCTATCAATTTTTCTAACTTTAGTTTATTTTGTAAATCTTGAATATTTGTTTCCAACTTGGTTATATTTTCTACAACCTCAAGATTATTTTGATTTAGTTCTTTGAGTGTGTTTGCAAAGTTAAGTTGAGATTTAAGTCGTTCCAATAAAAACTTAATCTGTGCTTGTCTAAGGTCCGTCATCATTCTCCTTTTGAAGTTCATAAAACATAGCATTTAGAAACTCAATTGCGTGTTTTCCTACAACCCAAGCATCTTTATCCTCAAAAAACCTATTACCAACAGTTCTCATATCATATCCATCTTTGCTTTCATCAAAGAGAGCAAGAGTATAGCAGAAATCGTGTTCGTTGTGTTTATACCACTTGACGAGTTCATATTTTTTGTTGATTTGACTCCAACGGAACTCTACATCACGAAATCTCATTGGTATTTCATCTCCTCAATCAGTGCTGTAAAGAATGCTACACGATCTTTGTCATATTCTACATCAACATCAAAATCATTACAGAATGTGCTAAGTTGCTTTTCAAGATGAGTGGGACGACTATACCCACTAAACCGAGCATAAGTAATGTGATTGATGAATTCTTCTTTCATAATCTCAAACAGACGAACTTGGTCATCTTTTGAGAATTCTACCTCACGATCAGTGGGAGAGTGTCCGTTGAATTTGATTTTCATTTGTGTGCCTCCAGTTCGTCAAGTTTCTCATTCATAATACCAGTCATGTCAAGTGTGCGTGGGTCAATACCAGCATCAGTACAATCCATGATAAACTCCATGAAGGCACCTAGAATGAGACAAGCACGACGATGATCGTGCTCTGTGATGGTAGTATGTGGCATAGCAACATACTTTACCACAGTCTCATAGAGGTCATCGTAAGTCATTTGTATTGCTCCAGGACATCAATGAAATGTTGGATACAATCTTGAGGAATGTGAATGGTTTGGAATCCAGGACCATTACCATCCTCTACACTCACAGTGCCAAGTTCATCAGCAGTGAAATCAAAACTCCAACCATCTTCTTCTTGTTCGATTTTGATGTGCTTGGTGATAGTGTAGGTCATCGGTTGGTTGCTTATGTGCTTATTATAGGACAAAACCCCCCCGTCTGATGGGGTAGTGTGTCAGTTCATCAAGTGTCCTTCGTTGATACTATTCCAGAAATCTTGGTATAGATGTCTATCATCCAAACGATAGTCACGATGATTAATGAGACGATACCAGTTCCACAATGGTGTATACTTAATCGGTTTAAATCCGATTATCCACTTGTTTAAGAACACGGGAAAGTCCATCATAAGGTCTGAGTGCTATGAGAGTATTATAGCACCTATTGGGTCAAATGCCAAATCTTGACCTTGTAGCATTGAAGTTTTGTTGGATTTCTTGTGGTGTGAGTGCTTTGTTGTATATTTTATGTGCTGCTTGATTTCCAGTAAAATAATTTCCTCCTGCTCCAGAAGCAGCACTGTTTTGCCCTATCTTAAACGACCCCCATCCACCATACGCCTCATTTTCATTGTTTTGAGTTTCTCCAGTAAATGATGCACTATCACTATCAATGAGTTCCCCATTCACATAAATTTTAGTTCCTGCATCCCAAACACCGACTAGTTGATACCAAGTATCTCTACTTATATCTGCAAAACTACTTTGAGCATCAAAGGGGTCAAGTTGTCTGCAGTAAAATACTACTCTATTGTTGGTGGAACTCCTCCATAATCCATGAGAACCTGAAAAATTTCCTCTCGTAAAGATATTTCCATAATATCCATTAGACCAAGTAGCAGAAGATGGAATATAAACCCACGCCTCCATAGTTATCTGTTGAGAATAGGAAGTGAAAAAGTTACTTATACTTGTGGAAACATATTCATTAGTTCCATCAAAAGTAAAGGAACCACCATTAGCACTATTTAAATTACCCCCATCCATATTGGTCAGAGTTCCATTATTCCCCTGACCACTCAAATCAGTCCAAGTGGTTCCAGAACCAGGATAACTCTTTGGATTTCCTGCATCAAGTGCTAATACAAGACCATCAGTGACTATGCGGGGATTGTATGAAATTGCCATTTTATTTACTGAAAACGTCCTTTGAGAGCATTATAGTTTTGTTGGATTTCTTGTGGTGTAAGAGTTTTTAAATAAACTAACATATGACTAAAAGTTCCCTCTGCCAAATATCTTGTAGAAGCAAGATTATTTCCAACACAAAATCCACCAGTTCCAGTAGACCAACTTGGAAATGTTGTTTGTGTTCCATTATAAGTGCTTACATTACTTCCATTTATATAAAGTTTATGAACTCCACTATCAAATGTGTATGTTATTAGAGAAGTTTGATTAGCATAAGCACTCATATTATAGTTAAATATCTCTCTTTCTACTGTTCCAGCATTTCTTAAATCAAACTCTAATTTATTATCACCAGTATTTAAAACAAAATTAGCAACTCTATCAAAATTACTTTGTTGAAACCCAAAAATAGTTTTATATCCTACTGGTGTTCCCCAGTTAAACTTCATAAAGAAGTTATATGATACATTAGAGGCATTTGTAGTTCCCATAAAGTTATTAGAAACTCCAAAATAGGCATCAGCATCTAATGTAAACTCACCATTAGCAAAACTTGGACCATTATAGATAATTACATTATTCCCATTACCACTCAAATCAGTCCAAGTGGTTCCAGAACCAGGATAACTCTTTGGATTTCCTGCGTCTAAACAAAGGACTAATCCATCAGTAACAATGGAGGGTGAGTGAGAAAGTGCCAACTTATAACAACTATCTAAACATAAGAGTATTTATTCTGGATTGTTTATGTTACCCTCATAAGAGTAATTAACATAAAGATTATCACCACCAATGTTCATATGATACATCTTTCCGTTATTCAAATAAATTCCTAACCATACGGCACGGCCTTCTTCCATTGTTTCGTAATGAACCATCTTCACATCTTCCAGCACAATTTCGTCTGGGTTCTTTACAAAGTGCGTCACTTCAATACCTCATCAGCATCAACAGGATGATAATATTCAAGATTAAGTTTATACCTCACAAAATCAGTAAAGTCAGTGGCATCTCGTTCATAAACACAATGCCCACCATTGTTGTCACTCTCACAGAAGTTTGTGAAGTAATCATCAAATACTACCATAATAGCAAGAGCACGGGATTGGTCGTGCTTTGTGATGGCAGTATGAGGATGTGCAACAATCTTTGTGATACACTCAAACAATTCTTCTCTTGTGTAGGAGAATGCAATGGTATTTGGATTTAGTGCATAAGTCATTTTACATCCTCAAAGAAAATAGTATGATACTCACCTTCTACTTCTTCAAAGGTAAAGTTCTCGTGCCAAGCATAAGGTAGCATCTCTTTCACTGTAAAGATTTGATTAATTTCAAATTTGTCTTTGTATGGACCGAAGCCATTATATCTGACTTTGTATGTCATTTCAATCTTTCCAATACATTACGAATATGAGATACTGAAAGATAAAACTCTCTGGTATTTTGTCCTCCCAATACAATTGCGTTGAGTTCTTCAAGTGCTTCGTTGATAAGTTCTTCTTTTTCAATCTCGGCAAGTCGTTTGAGAGCATCACCATTTTCTTCATACAGTTTTTCTACTGCTTTCATTGCTGCCTCTCGTCGTGCTGCTTCTTCAAACATTTCATCAGGATAAGGTTCAGTCATTTTTTTTCTTGGAATTGATAGCAATGTTATGAAATGCGTCTAGCAAATCAGAACCAACAGTTGAAATATCTACACC
>JGI10211J34971_10004761_pt1 | contig 10728 bp, 8 predicted proteins | sample Etolagsediment_FD_34971 | JGI IMG/M metagenome (IMG submission 34971)
GCAGTTAAAAAGAGAGTGGCTTCATCAGCTCAGAACCAGGCCCTGAATGCTATTGTGTTTTTGTATAGAGAGGTCCTAAAACGAGACCTTGGAGAAATTCGGGATATTCAATGGGCAAAGCGTCCTGCCAGGCTCCCGGTGGTTTTTACCAGGGATGAGGCAAAGGCAGTGCTGGATCATACGGAGGGAACCAAGTGGCTCATGGCAAGTCTTCTGTATGGTTCCGGCCTCAGGTTGATGGAATGTCTTCGATTGCGGGTGAAAGATGTTGACTTTGCCTACCGGCAGATTACTGTTCGGGATGCCAAGGGCGGGCAGGACCGCGTGACGATCCTGCCCGCATCACTCAGTAAACCGCTCAAGAACCACCTCAAAAGGGTTCGTACACTCCATGAAAAAGATTTAGAGGATGGCTTTGGCGAGGCCTACCTTCCCTATGCGCTTGAGAGAAAATACCGCAATGCAAACCAGCAGTGGGGATGGCAGTATGTATTCCCGTCATCAAGGAGATCGAAAGACCCCAGAACAGGGGTAATCCGCCGGCATCATATCGCCGAAACCGTGCTTCAACGAGCTGTCAGGATAGCGGTTCGGGCAGCAGGTATGGTAAAGCCCGGCTCATGCCATACCTTTCGCCATAGTTTTGCTACCCATCTGTTGGAGGATGGCTATGATATCCGCACGGTGCAGGAATTACTTGGCCACAAGGATGTATCCACCACCATGATCTACACCCATGTCATACAAAAAGGAGGAAAGGGTGTTCGAAGCCCGCTGGATACCATGTAGAGTGTTGCTTGTAGTCAACTACCACCCATAAAACGGGTGGCCTGATAGTGACCCTAAAATTGTCTGTAATCTTTACCGCAGAGCCGCAGAGAACGCTAAGGGAGATATTTTTTAGCTTTCCGTTGAGAGGCCGGAAAGCTAAAATCCTCAGCCCTACCGGGCATGATGGTAGTATATCCAGGGACAGATACCTGTCCATGATGTTGGTTCAACACTCAACAGCTGTATGTTTTCCCTTTGCTGTCCTCTCAACAGCAAAGGGAAAATCTATTCACTCTGCGAACTTTGCGTCTCGAGCGAAGCGGGCGGTGGAATATATTCTCTCTATTACCCGCATAGCAAAGCTGGAATCATCCCGCACTGCGGGAAGGTTTAAATGTGTTCATTAAAGGGGACTATAGGTTATCCCTATTTAAATGCGCTGTGTGCAGAAAAAAATTATTTGATAATGCTTGACATGCATATCTTGCCCCGATTAAAGAAGGCTGGTACACATTGAATGGATACGCTATGAATACATTTTTTAAACGGATACAGTCAAAAACTCGTTTGTTTAACCCGCTCAAGGACTTTTCCTTGGATGAAATTCCCTTTGAGATACGCTATGATCCCGATTTCTGACCCCAATTTCCCGCATGGTCTTGATATATACCCCTTTCCATCAATCGGGTAAAGAGCAACTGCTGGATATAGGATCAAATAAGTTATGGAGTTAACAGGTTATGCTTTCTGTCTATTCCCCAGCAGGAGTGATAGCTTGCGCGTTGAAGCCTGAAGACTTATAAGCATCTCCTGACAGCGCTCTGCTGAAAACCGCTGTACCGGGCCGGCGATGGTCAGCACGGCACATACTTTACTTTCATTGTCAAAAACAGGTGCTGCCATGGCGGCTGCTTCTGGAGTTCTCTCGCCCTTGCTTACGGCAAAGCCCTGTCTCCGAATAACTTCAAGCTCCTCCTCTAAACGATCCCGCACAACAATGGTTGACGACGTAAATCTTTCCAGAACCCTACTATTCAATACCTGACGGCGTAACTCTTCAGACGCGTAAGCCAGAAGAGCTTTGCCACCAGCTCCGGCGTATAACTCCAGTGATTCTCCTTCGGTAATAGTATAGCGAATCGGGGATGGGCCTTCTGCCCTGGCCATACAGAGTCGTTTTGCTCCCTCAATGATGAAGAGTGATGCTGACTCACCGGTGAGTGAGGCCAATTCACGCAGAATGGGTCGGGCGACTGAAACCAGGGCATTGGTTCTCTCGTAGATCTTCCCAAGCATCATGAGTTTTGGCCCCAACCTGTAACTTGACCATGGCATTCGGATCAGGAAACCCTGGCCAGCGAGTGTCCCGCATAACCGTAGGATGCGGCTCTTATTAAGGCCGGTTTTTTCAGTGAGTTGCTTGAGCGATAACTCAGGCTCGCTGTCCGTAAAACACTCTAAGATGCTCAGGGTCTTTTCTACCGCCTCGACATGGCGTTCTGACTCTCTGGGCCTTTTTTCATTTTTTTTATTCATGGGTTCCCCTATACTCAAGTACACGTTTCATGCGACCCGGAAGCTTACGGCCCAGAGCATTTTCCAGGACTGCAACGGCATCACAAATTGTCTTCAAATCGATTCCGGTTCTAATTCCCATAGTCTCAAACATATGAACAGCATCTTCAGTGGGAACATTTCCCGCAGCCCCCCTCACAAAAGGGCAGCCACCAAGACCACCGGCACACGTGTCAAAAATACGTATGCCAGCCTCATAACCGCTGAACATATTTGCAAGGCCCAGACCTCGTGTGTCATGCAGGTGAAGTGAAATACGGATATCAGAGAATCTCTTTTCTACCCCCCCGATTAAGTTCCTTATCGAATAGGGCGTTGCCATTCCCGTGGTATCGGCTAGATTTATTTCCTCTGCCCCGGCTTGAACCATTTTTTCAGCAGCGGACAGCACAGCTTTCTCAGAGATTCTACCTTCATACACACATCCGAATGCGCACTGCAAACCGGCTCGAACCTTCAATCCGGATCCAAGGGCGTGGCTAATAAGTTGTGTCATTGTTTCAAGTGCTTCGACTGCCGGACAACCCGTATTTTTTCGACTATGCGTGTCGCTCACAGAAACTGACATACTAACATGAATAACACCACAGTCAAAAGCCCTTTCTAACCCCTTTTCGTTTAAAATCAGTGCCGAGACAACGGTATCTTTCTGTGCTCCGAGGGTTCGGATGAGTTCATCGGTATCCGCCATCTGGGGGACAGTCTCTGGATGAACAAACGATCCCACTTGGATACGTTTTATTCCTGCATTTTTCAAAAGTTGAAATAATTGTACTTTCTCATCCAGGTTGAAAATGCGTGACTCCATCTGAAGACCGTCTCTGAGCGCCTCATCCTCAAGCAGTAATTCTCTATCTCTTTCACCAAGTCTCATTCGATATAGTGCTCCCATATAGTAATTTATTTTTCGTACATTGCCGGCCACGCCTGAAATTTCATGTAATCAAAAAACTCCAGCCGGTTCCACGAATGGCTCAAAAAGGCCATCGCAATTTTTTCTTGACTTTCCGTGCATTTTGTTATTTATAAAATAGAAAGAGGTTTCGGTCAATAGAATTTTTTAAACTCTTAAAAAAAAGGAGGGAAAAATGAAACGAAATCTTTTAAATTTAGGCAAACCTCTATCACTGGTGCTGATGCTGGGATTGATTTTTATACCGGCATTGGCCATGGCGGGAACGACGATCAAACTCGGTCATGTTGATCCTGCATCATGGCAGAGTTCCAAAAAAGGGGCGGCCGCGGTCATTTTCAAGAACATCGTCGAAGGGGAGTCCGATATTTCGGTTGAGCTGTTTCCGGCCAAGGCCCTGGGTGACGAAAATAGTCTGGTCCAGCAGGTTCAGGAAGGGACCACGCAGATGACCATCGTATCCGGCGCGATGTCAACAGTGTTCAAGGTAGCGGATGTCCTGAACATCCCGTACACGTTCGCATCGCCCACCATTGCCTGGGATGTCCTGGATGGCCAGTTCGGTAAGGATCTGGCAGAATATTGCCTCAAGAAGACAGGACTGCGAATCCTGGCCTATGGAGAAACGGGTTTCCGGAATTTCACCAACAACGTTCGGGAAATCAAGACACCTGCCGATATGAAAGGCATCAAGTTCCGGGTTCAGCCGATCCCGCTGTATGTGGAAATGGTCAAAGGCCTGGGAGGCGAACCGACGCCGATTGCCTGGTCCGAACTTCCCAATGCCCTGGTGACGGGTGTTGTGGATGGCCAGGAGAATCCTGTCGGCGTCATTTACAACAACAAACTTCATAAAATCCAGAAATATATGGTGTTAGACGGTCACGTTTACGCAGCCGACTTTATTCTGATCAATGATGAATTCTTACAGTCGCTGTCGAAGAAAAACCAGGCGGTTATTAAAAAAGCAGCCCGCATTGCCGGCGTCATGGGGCGTGCCATCCAGCAATTCAACACTGCAGAAGGGGTGACCAAGGTTGCGGCTGAGGGTATGAAAGTGTATGCTCCGACAGCGGCGGACCTGGCACAGTTCAAAAAGCTGGCGCAGCCGGCCGTTAAGAAGTGGCTGGCCGGTGAGCTCGGTAAAGATGCCGGATGGATTGAAAAACTTGATGCTGCGGTCAAGGAAGCATCTAAATAACCAGCAATAACCTGCGACGACCGGAAAGGCGCTTTGCCTTCCGGTTGTCCTCCACGTATATCAGCCCAGTGAATCGCATCTCCTGTTTCAGTTTCACTGTAAAGAGAGGGGGGGGCGTCCATGCAGCGCATCATTCAACGAACGATACGCCTTTTTTCGCAATTTGCCGCCGCCGGCGCATCGCTGTCCATGGCTTTACTTTTTTTGATTGTTTTCATTAATTCCACGCGTCGCTACGCCATCGGCAAATCTTTTGAGTGGGGAGAGGAGCTGCCGATATTCATTGCCATATACGGTGTCATGTTCGGGATTGCCTGGGCGTATATACAGGATCGACACATACGCTTCACCATGTTGGTCAGGTTCCTGTCGGAATCATTAATCCGGAAACTGTACATCATAGCCGATCTGATTATGGTGGTTAACGGCGGGCTGCTAACCTATTCCGGCTGGATGTTTGTCATTAAACGGGGCCGCGTGGAGGCTTCTGGAATTATCAACCTGGCCAAAGATTTCGCGGCCTTGACCGGGTGGGACAGCTTGATCTGGATCGGACACCAGTATCCCTATCAGGCAGCAATGGTATTGGGCGGTGTCATGCTGACTATTGCGGCCCTGCTGAAACTCCTCCTACGTTTAACTGAAAATGCAGCGTTTGAATCCGTCGGATGATGATACCATGGTCTATGCAATCCTATTTATCTGCTTAATCATCGGTGTGCCGGTTGCCTTCTCCATTGTTGCAGCCCTGATGTATTTTATGGCGGTCGGCGAGTTCCCCTACCACCTTCGTATCGTTGCCACCCAGATGTTCGGCGCGATTAGATCTTATCCGCTGCTGGCCATTCCCCTGTTCATTCTCGCCGGTGAGCTTATGAATGAATCAGGCATCACAAGTCGGATCATTGCCTTCACCGACGTTATTGTCGGCCGGCTGCGTGCAGGTCTGGCTCTGGTCAATATATGGGCTTCGGTTATTTTTGCAGGGCTGTCCGGCTCAGCGGTTGCAGACACCTCCGCCATTGGACGGGTCTTCATTCCTGAGATGGAAAAGAGGGGGTACCCGCGTGATTTTTCTGCGGCGATTACCGCCGCTTCCTCGGTTATCGGCCCCATTATTCCACCGAGTATTCCGGTGATTATCTACGCCCTGATCGTGACCGGTGTTTCCGTACCCGGCATGTTCCTGGGCGGTGTCATTCCCGGGGTCCTGCTTGCCATTTTTCTGTCCGTATATGTAATGGTATTTGCCGGCGAATACCAAAAAGGCGAACCGGACAAATCCGTTGGATCCAAAAGAAAAATTCTTTTCCAGGGCATAATCCCGCTGCTAATGCCGGTCTTTGTGGTGGGCAGCATTCTGTTTGGTGTGGTCACTCCGACCGAGGCTGCCAGTTTTGCGGTAGCCTATGCCCTGCTTGTCGGCCTGTTCCTGCTCCGGGAAATCAAATGGACCGATCTGCCCAGGATCTTTGCCAGCTCCATGCGCGACACTGCCGTTATCATGATCATCATGTCCGCTGTTGGCGCAGCCAACTGGCTGTTGACCTACAATCGCATCCCCAACATGATCACCGATTTTGCCCTGGAGTTTATGACCGCAAAGTGGATGTTCCTGGTTTCCTCGATGGCCCTATTCCTTTTTGCCGGGCTTTTTTTAGAAGGGATCGCCGCGATGCTGGTTTTAGTGCCCATATTACATCCCATAGCCGTCAGCATGGGGGTTGACCCCACCCATTACGGTATTCTGGTCGTCTTCAATCTGATGATCGGATTGATCACCCCACCAATGGGCCTGTGTCTCTTCGTGGCGGATTCCGTCGCCAATGTGGGCCTGGGAGCTCTGGTCCGTCAGATCATCCCATTGTTTTTCGTGGAGCTTATTGTGTTGATCATTATTACTTTTTTCCCGGCGGCCGTCATCGGTCTGCCACGCTTGTTGGGTTTCTAGAAGGCAGCAATCCACGAACGATATAATTAGGCACGATGGGCAACAATCTCGGTCGCAGCCGGGCAAAGAACCTGCACGAATCGCTGGGGGAACTTCATGGCCTGAACGTAACCTACCAGCCTATAGATATAGTTCGGCCTTACCGCACCCGTGTCCATTGCTAGGGAGTTGGAGCGATGTCGCGACGAGAGCTTTTACGGTGTCAACGTTACCCATCCCTACAAGCGGGACGCCTTTGCCCATGTCTTACCCATTGGATTGTGTCTCTTTGTGTGCTGTTCAGTTGCCAGGGTGGACCTGGTTAGACTGATTCGTGTTTCTGCACCGTTCATTCTGGTTGAGATTGCTGCATTGCTGATCGTTACCTATTTTCCGCAGATCGTGCTGTTTATCCCCCACACGTTCGGCTTTCGGTGCCAGTTACCCGAATCTCCTAAGGAAATACGTTAAATCACCACAAGCATTTTCATCCGCTCGGGAGTGTCAAATTCACTTAAGGCATAATTGAGTTCGCTCAAGGGCAACTTTTTTGAGGTTAGAGGCTCGGTTTGGATCCTTCCGCTTTTCAGCATGCTTAAAACCTGCGGAAATTCGTCGGTATAGATCATAGATCCCATTATTTTTAATTCCTTTCGCACAATCAATGTGGTCGGCGCTGGATGTTCTTTCCCTGGCAAGCCAATAACCACAATTCTACCGCTCGGTCCGGCAAGTTGGATGGCCTGCGATAGGCCTGCCTGTGCACCGCTGGCTTCATATATACAATCAAATGAGTTGTAGGCCGATTCCATCGGATCATTTGCGTCAATGACCTGCGAAGCCCCCAATCTTTTTGCTAAAGCAAGACGCTTTTCTTCAAGGTCGCAGGCAGTTACTTCCGCGCCATGGAGTAGGGCAAGTTGCAGCGTCAGCAAACCGATGACCCCAGCGCCTAATATCAACGTGCGATCGCCTTTGCGGGGCGCTGTTTTATTTAACGCATGTGCGGCTACGGCGAGAGGTTCTGTAAAAACAGCAACCCCGTCTTCAAGGTCTTCGGGAACTGGCCAGACATAATCTGCAGGCACCTTAACGTATTCGGCAAAAACCCCATCTGTATCGATTCCCAGCCGGACCTTTGCCGGGCAAATGTTTTCATGTCCGGACCGGCAGACCTGGCACTCGCGGCAGGAAAAATTCGGTTGAATCGTGACCCGTTGTCCGATCACTAAACCGGAAACACCGGAACCGAGTTTTTCAATCTGGCCTATTGCTTCATGCCCCGGTATCACGGGAAGTGAGACAGCAAGCTTGCCGTTATAAAGGGAATAATCCGATCCGCAAATTCCAGCCAGGGTTACTCGTATTAATGCTTCGCGTGGCCCCGGTTCAGGAACATGAACATCTTTTATCTGTATAGTACGTGGCTCAACTAACACGGCTGCTTTCATGATACCTCCATGTTTATTTATCCAATTCCAATGTCCGGCAATTGAATTCGCCCAATTGTAAAAAAGTGTTGACAAAAAATCAAGTAATATTTATTCTACACCATGTAAAATTGTTCTACTGAATGGAATATCACTATTAACGTATATAACGCAATCAAATTATTTAAAAAGTTACTGTTATCATGTCAACCCTAGCAGTGTTGATCTGTTAGATTCGCAGGGGGCTCGGGAAAGGAGCACCATCCACAATGCGTAAAGAATCATCTGTGGGCTGCCAATCAATCCTGGACGGAGTTAGCGTCGTTGACGTCACCAATGTTCTGTCCGGTCCATTTACCTCCTATATACTCACCCTTTTAGGCACCCGCACCATCAAGGTCGAAAACGTCAAAGGCGGAGACCTGGCCCGCTCACTTGGCGCATCACCGGATCTAAGCAAGAAACTGATGGGAGCATCGTTTATCGCTCAGAATTCGGGCAAGGAGAGTATCACTCTAAACTTGAAGGCTGACCGGGGAAAGGAGATCTTTCGCAGGCTTGTCAGTATTAGTGATGTGGTTGTTGAAAATTTCAGGCCCGATGTAATGGAGCGACTCGGTCTGGGGTATGAGGCATTAGTGAAAATCAGACCCGATTTGATCTACTGTGCAATTTCCGGGTTTGGGCAGGATGGTCCGGATGCACTCAAGCCGGCTTACGACCAGATTATCCAGGGGAAGAGCGGCCTTATGGCGGTGAGTGGGACCACAGAAACCGGACCGCTTCGCTGTGGAATTCCGATAGCGGACACTGTGGGAGGCCTCAACGCGGCCCTTGCAATTGTGACAGCCTTGTACCAGAGGCAAATGAGCGGTAAAGGGCGCTTTATTGATATAGCCCTTCTGGATTCTTTGCTACCCATGATGGGCTGGGTTGCCTCGAATTATCTTCTGGCCGGTGTTCAACCCGAAAGAATGGGCAACGAGAACTTTACCGCCGCGCCTTCCGGCGCTTTTAAAACCCAGGATGGCATACTGAACATCTCAGCAAATAAACAGGAGCAGTGGCTTGCATTGTGTCGAATTCTCGATCTGGAGGAATTGACCTCCGATCCGAGATTTGCGGAACGTGATGAGAGAAAAAAGAACCGCGACGCGCTCAGGGAAATTCTCAATGAGAAATTGTCAGCCAGACCGGCCAGGGAATGGGAGAAAATTTTAAACCAAAAGGGAATCCCTTCCGGAAAAATCTTTTCTCTGGAAGAGGCGCTGAGCCAACCACAGGTCAAGCACCGCGAGCTGTTGAAGCGTATCGAAGACCGCGATCTGGGTTCGATCACGGTCTTTGGACTGCCAATCAAATTTGATTACGATTCGAATATGATGTTCGCACTATCTCCTCCACCAAGATTGGGTGAGCATACGGAGAAGATTTTACTGGAATTAGGCTACTCACCTGCCGAGATCTTAAAACTCGAACAAGATGAAGTGATTGGATGTAGTAAAGGGCAACAGTAACTGGTTCGTTCATTAAACCTTTAACAATAGGAGGATGGATGATAAAATAAGGATGCTTTTTCTTGTTTTATCGTTACTTCTGGTCGTTTGTCTGGCTATGCCGGCCTAAGCTGCCGATTACCCGAAAAAAGATCTTCAGGGCGGCATGGGACTTGATTAAGGATAAGGGATAGTAGCATCACAACGGCTACTGCCGTTTGTGCCGTCCATTCGACAGGATAGGAAAAATGTGGAAAATATCTAAGAGGAGGTGGACATGGAGATTAAAGTCATTAAAACTTACAAAGAAGCAGAGCAAATCTGGCTTGGCCTAGAGCAGGAAGGACATCGTCGTAAAGTATTTCGGGCTGTCGACGAGGCTCAACTAGGAGCCAAAAACATTGTTGCTGGTTTAACCATATTTGAACCCGGCGAGCGTTGCGCGCCGCACTTCCATCCAGGTTCGGAGGAAATCAACTTTGTGGTCAAAGGCGGGGGGATTGCCATTGATGTTACCAACAACAAAGAGACTCGTTTTGGGCTTCACGATTTCATGTGGATTCCCGATGGCGTTGAACACATCCACTATAATGATACGGATGAACCCCTTTTCTTACTGTGGGCATACGCACCACCAGGTGTACTACCGACCAAATAATTATTATAATAAGGAGGGAATATTATGCTTACCGGAGGACAAATTGTTGTTAAGTGCCTTGAAGCAGCTGGCGTGGAGTATATTTTCGGACTCTGCGGCCACACGGTCATCGGTATGATGGACCCCCTGATTGATTCGCCCATCGAATTCATCTCATTCCGACACGAGCAGATGGCAGCCCACGCCGCCGACGGCTATTTTAGGGTCACCCACAGACCGGGGATCTTGATGACACATCTCGGTCCAGCCATCACTAATGCCACGACTGGCGTGGCCAACGCAGCGCTGGATTCTTCGGCAATGGTGGTAATATCAGGGGATATACCCAGCCAGCATTTCGGGAGAGACGCACACCAGGAATTCAAGATGCATGGCGATGCAACTCAGTACGAAATATACAAACCCTTTGTCAAAAGGGCCTGGCGGGTTCATCGGGTTGAGGCCTTACCAGGCATCCTCGCAAGGGCCTTTTCCATTGCCATTTCCGGCCGTCCCGGTCCGGTCCTGGTGGATGTCCCTATGGACTTCTTCTCTCGGCGGGCCGATGTCGAAATTCCCGATATGTCCGAACACATGCCGAGCGGAAGGCGTATCCGCGGAGATCGGCGGGAAATTGAACGCGCTGTAGGGCTTCTGGCTCAGGCCCAAAGACCGTTGGTCTACGCCGGAGGTGGCGTACTTCTTTCAGAGGCCTCAGGCTCTATCGCACCGCTGGCCGAAGCGCTCGGTGCCCCAGTGGCATACAGCCTCATGG